>Ga0136644_10002982_pt1 | contig 12724 bp, 9 predicted proteins | sample C_130820_EF_Meta_FD_94780 | JGI IMG/M metagenome (GOLD analysis project Ga0136644, IMG submission 94780) | Freshwater microbial communities from Lake Croche, Canada to study carbon cycling - C_130820_EF_MetaG (v2) (version 2) | ecosystem: Environmental > Aquatic > Freshwater > Lake | place: Lake... | reverse complement strand
AGAACAATTACTTTAGATAATCAAACTCACCTACTATACTTACCAACAGCGGATTTTGAACAAGCGGACCCCAATCAAAAAGGGAGACCCAAAATGAAATCAGGTACTTTTCAAGTTTTAGTTGTAGGTAAATAATAACAGGTTAAATGCGCACATGAAAAAAATAGCTTTTTTATTATTCTTTATTCAGATAAGCATTATAACATTATCTCAAAAAAGAGAGCTAAATTATTTTTTAACAGAAGGATTAAAAAATAATCCAGCCCTTTTAGAAATTAATAATCTACAACAGTATTTTCAAATTCAAAATGAAATTATTGCTGCACAGAATAAAAAGCCTCAGATAGGTTTCACCGCTGATTATTTATTTGCCCCTTTCTTTTTTAACAATGGTATACCTGTAAGCATCACGCAAAACCCATCACCTAAAGCATTTGGTTACGATGCCGCATTAACTAACGGTGGTCTATATGCCGCACAAGTAAATATGGCAATCCCGATTTTTAATACAACTATCCTCAAAAGACTTTATGAACAAAATAAAACACAAGCTGATATTTCAAAATACAGCCGCAAACAGATTGAACATGATTTGTCTAAAGCTATAATTGACCAATATATAATTACTTATCAGTTTTTACAACAAACTAGCTACGTCCAAAAAATTGTTGACCAATTAGAAAATCGCAAACCATTGGTTGCTGCGTTACTAAAACAAGGCTTGTTACAACAAAATGATTATTTATTGTTGGACATTCAATTAACTACGAACAGTAATGATTTAAAACAATTGCAATTTGCATACAATAATGGAATTGCCTTACTAAAGAACCTTTCCCTTGTAAGTGATACTTCTGTGTTTATTTTAGATAGACCAGAAATCACAATTAGTCCAGACCCTGCGGATTACTACAATGTGCAAAAATTCAAATTAGACAGTCTTAATCTGGCAGCTCAGGAAAATGTTTTTAACAGCAAATACAAGCCACAGGTAAGTTTATTGGGTTCTACAGGGATTAATGCTGCCGATGTTAGAAATATACCACACAATATTGGATTGAGTGGAGGTATTCATGTAAGCATCCCTATAAGCGATGGCAAGCAACGTATATTGTATCATCGACAAAATGAAGTTTTACTGTCTAATCAAAAGATATATCTTGATAATGCAACGCTTCTTCGACAAAATAATTTGCGTAATGCAAAACAACAAATTGATCAATGGAGACAAACAATTGAAATGGCTAAAGAACCCATCCAAAAACAAGAGTTACTTTTGAATATTATTAAAGACAAAGTAATAAGTGGTCAAGTAACAGTGATGGATTATATTAATGCTTTGCAAGAATATGCTGTATTGCAAAAAAATAAAGCACTGGGAGAAACTAATTTACTGCTCTATATAAATCAATATAATTATTATAACTGGTAAATAGGTTGTGTATGAAATTTAAAAATTTTGCAGTTTGTATAAGTTGGTTTTCAGCATTGTTTTTTTTGTCTTGTTCAAACAAAAAAACGGATGATGAGACAGTGTTAGATGCTACAAGAACATCTATAACATTTATACAACCAGTTATGGAGGGCTTTACTGATTACATACAATTGAACGGCAATACACAGTTTCAAAAAAAGCTGGTTGTTCGTGCTAATATAACTGGATATATTACTGCTATGCCCTGGAAAACAGGCGACCATATTACAAATGGTACTTTATTTTGCAGCATAAAAACAAAAGAACAAGATGCTCTTAAAAATATAGATGTCAAAGAACCTTCATTAAAGCAATTTCAATCCCCGATTAATGTGTCAGCCAACGCTTCAGGAATATTTACCGCTGTAAATTATAGCAAAGGCGATTTTGTAAATGAAGGTGATATTTTGGCAACCATTACCGATCCATCTTCATTAGTATTAGTTGTAAATGTGCCTTATGAGTATCACGAGTTTGTGTATAAAGGCAGAAGTTGTTCTGTTAAGTTTCCAGACGGGAAAGTAATTCAGGCAAGCATTAATGAAGAAGTTCCTTTTATAGATGTTGCCTCTCAAACTCAATCTTATTTAATTCGTTTTCCTGGCAACCAACTATTACCTGAAAACATGAATCTGATTGTTCATATCCCAGTAAAACAAAAACAAAATTCCATAGCCTTGCCTTTAGATGCCATTCAAACCAATGAAACACAGGAAGAATTTTGGGTAATGAAATTGGTAAATGATTCACTGGCAATTAAAGTTCCGGTTAATGTTGGTTTGCAAAATGATTCTCTACGCGAAATCATTTCTGGAGTAGGAGTAAACGATAAAATAATAGTAAAAGGTGCATACGGATTAACAGATTCCTCACTGGTAAAATTGCAATCTGAAAAAGAATAATATGCAACAATACCACGCTCACCATAAAAAAATTTTATTAGGATTAGCCGCATTAATTATATTGGCTGGCTTCTTCAGTTATTCTAAATTAAAAACAGGACTTTTTCCGGATATTACTTTTCCAAAATTAAAAGTAATTGCAGATGCCGGTCAACAGCCAGTTGACAAAACGATGGCAACGGTTACCATTCCTTTAGAAAATATTATAAAACGTACAGAGGGATTAGATTATATCAGGAGTACTACATCAAGAGGCAATTGCGAAATTTCGGTTTTTTTAAAATGGGATGCCAATATAGATTTAGCCCGTTTACAAATGGAATCGCTCATTAATGAGGTGCGAAGTAATTTATTACCAGGCACACAAATTACTGTCGAGAAAATGAATCCATCTATTTTACCAGTGATGGGGTTTAGCCTGGAAAGTAATCGTAGCCAAATAGAACTAAAAAAAATTGCACTCTTACAAATTAAACCCTACCTCGCTGCAACTCCCGGTGTATCTGATGTTGCAGTAATTGGTGGTAAAACAAAAGAGTATCAAATTCTTTTAAAGCAGGATAAACTAACCGAATTAGGCATAACAGCTCAACAAATAAGTACTGTTGTTGGGCAAACAAATGTGTTACAGTCTAATGGATATATCAGCGATTATAACCGACTTTATTTATCAGTAACGGATAATGCTATTGACAGTAAAACAGAACTGGAAAACCTTGTAATTGTAAATTCTGCAAAAAGGGTTATACGGCTAAAAGACATTGCAGATATAAAAATTTCTGAAGCCAAAGAGTATGTAAAAATAAATGCCAACGGAAAGGATGTGCCTCTAATAGCTGTAATTAAGCAGCCAACTGCAAACCTTATTGAAGTTAATGAAGGCGTTTTAAAAAGGGTTAAAGAATTAGAAAAAATATTACCGAAAGATGTAAAAATTAAACCCTATTATTTACAAGCTGATTTTGTAAATGAAAGTGTAAAAAGTATTGAAGATGTTTTATGGATTGGGTTGGTATTGGCAATAATTGTAGTAATTGTTTTTTTAAGGTCATTAAAATCAAGTTTGGTTATATTACTTACAATACCCACAACCTTAGCATTAACATTGGTTTGCTTGTATGCTTTTGGATATACTTTCAACATAATGACTTTGGGGGCAATTGCTGCTGCAATAGGATTAATGATTGATGATGCTGTAATTGTGGTAGAACAAATACACCGAAGCCATGAAGAACATCCTGATGAAGCGATGTCGGGGATTGTTAGTAAAGCTATTAAGTATTTATTTCCATCAATGATAGGGTCGTCTTTAAGCACTATTGTAATTTTTGTTCCTTTTATATTAATGACTGGTGTAGCAGGTGCATATTTTAAGGTATTGGCTTTTACGATGATTATAACTTTGTCGGCATCTTTTATTGTTACATGGCTGGTGTTGCCTGCACTATTTTTATTATTCCCTTATAAAATAAAGCCTATTGTTCTTGAAAAAAATATTGACAGTTCAATTGGAAAAAAGCCAAAAGAAAAAGGTGGCTGGATTCGTTTTTTCATTCGTCATTCCTATATCAGTATTTTATTTGCAGTTGGTTGTGTAATTGTAATTTATATTTTACCAGGTAAAATGCCATCTGGGTTTTTACCCGAAATGGATGAAGGAGCTATTGTGCTTGATTTTAGCAGCCCACCTGGAACAACTTTAGAAGAGACAGACAGGATGCTTAAAGAAGTTGATAAAATAATAAAAGATCAACCCGAAGTTTCAAATTTTAGCAGAAGATTAGGAACACAAATGGGATTCTTCATAACTGAACCAAACACTGGTGATTGTTTGATACAATTAAAAAAAGAACGCAAAAAAACAACTGATGAAGTATCTGCGGATTTGAGGGCAAAGATTGAAGCGACACTGCCACAACTTAAAGTAGATTTTGGTCAGGTAATTGGCGATATGCTTGGAGATTTGATGAGCAGTGTTCAGCCCGTTGAAATAAAAGTTTATGGTGATAACAGGGTAAAATTAGAAGCGCTTTCTAAACAAATGGCAGACATAGTTAGTAATGTAAATGGTACGGCAGATGTATTTGATGGCATCGTAATTGCAGGCCCCGAAGTAACTGTGAAACCTGATGTGGCAAAGCTTGCACAGTTTGGCATCTCTCCCACCGATTTTCAATTTCAATTACAAACACAGTTGGAAGGAAATGTTATTAGCACCATTATGGAAAAGGAACAACTCGCAAACATTCGCATGTTATATCCTAATGCACAACGTGCCAATGTAAATTCTTTGCGAAACGGCAACATCTTTTTACCTAACGGTTTATTAAAACCAATAAATACAGTTGCTGCTGTAAGTATTGACAGAGGGGTTGCTCAAATAGAAAGAGAAAACCAAAAAATGATGGGAGTAGTAACTGCACGTTTGGAAAACAGAGATTTGGGAAGCACATTAAAAGACATTCAAAAAGAAATTAAACAAAAACTATCACTACCTCCTGGCTATCACATAGAGTACGCTGGTTCGTATGCACAACAGCAGCAGGCTTTCAGTGAACTGTTGTATATTTTATTGGCTGCATGCATTTTGGTTTTTATAGTATTACTCGCTTTATTCAGAGATTTTGTTGTTTCATTTTTCATAATTTTTTTAGCTGTATTAGGTGTTGCTGGATGTTTACTGGCACTTTATCTTACTAATACACCATTAAATGTTGGAAGTTATACCGGTATTATAATGATTGTAGGCATTATTGGTGAGAATGCTATTTTTACTTATCAGCAATACATGCAGGCAAAATTAACAATGGATACGAAGCAGAGTATTGTATTTGCCATCAGTGCGAGATTGCGGCCAAAACTAATGACTGCTTTTGGAGCCATCATTGCATTGCTACCATTAGCTTTGGGTATTGGTGCAGGTGCACAATTACATCAACCTTTGGCAATTGCAGTTATTGGGGGGCTTATTACTGCATTACCATTGCTACTAATTGTGCTCCCAACTTTTTTAAAAATAAGTCACCGAAAATAAATTATTAAATATGTGGTGGATATACGCTTTACTCTCCGCTTTATTTGCATCTCTTACCGCAATTTTTGCCAAAGTTGGTATCAGTGGTGTAAATTCAAATTTAGCAACAGCTATTCGTACCATTGTTATTTTAATATTGGCTTGGAGTTTTATATTGGCAAGAGGCGAAGTAAAAGGGATTGCCACTTTGTCCAAACAAAATATTATCTTCTTAGTTATATCTGGTATAGCAACTGGCTTATCGTGGATATTTTACTTTAAAGCATTACAAATTGGAAAAGTATCACAGGTAGCACCAATTGATAAATTAAGTGTCGCCTTTACTGTTGTTTTTTCAATATTTTTTTTAGGAGAAGTTCTAACATTAAAAACTGCTATCGGCGCTTTGCTAATTATTGCAGGGACAGTTGTAATGATTTTGTAAAACATAATAAACCTAGATTTTGCAATTGAGATCTATCCAAGTAAAAATGCTTTTAAATACTTTCGTTTGCTTGACTTTTTGATCTTATCATATTTCAATATGTTGTCGACCAACACATCGATAAAGATATTCAATACAATTTGATTTACTTAACCCTTCTTCTTTCGATCGCCAAATAAATAAGTCTATTATTGTTGATAAATTATTTTTTTAAATGTTTTTAAGAATCCAAAAATCAATTAGACTTTCGATATTTACCAAAAGGAATTAGTACCAGCGATTTGAAATTTTTAGTATCCTCTTTTTGCATGTATGTATCCACGCCAAAAACTAAATTCTCTGCTGGCAATTTTTTAAAAGTCCCAAACATTCTGTCCCAAATACTTAACACATCGCCATAATTACAATCTGTGTAGGGTTGTTTATAATGATGATGTACCTGATGTAGATTTGGCGTTATAAAAACCAAACCAATAACATTATCAATCTTATTAGGTAGCCTATAATTCATGTGTGCAAATAAAGTAGTAAAAACTTGAATGATTTGACGCAGCATTAAAATCCAAAAAGCGGTACCACTAATGAAAACCCAAAGCAATGTAAAAGACAAACGTATAAAATTTTCACCCGGATGCTCTCTTAGCGTAGTTGATACATCTACAGTTTGATCGCTGTGATGCACAATATGAAACATCCATAACCGTTTTACTTTGTGCATTATTAAATGATAAACATATTCTCCAAAGTCAAGGAAAACAAAGCTGCAAAGAAATAAAAGCATTGAGTTTTTACCAATTGGCAGATAATATAGAAAACCAAATTGATGAAGATTTGTCCATTCAATTGTTTTTGTAAAAGCTAAACCAAGCAGAAACTGACCCGGAATACTGGTTAAAATAAATGGAGCATTAATAAAGGCATGTGTCCATTTATTGTGATTAAAAAGTATGCCGAAAATATTTTCAATATTCCAGACCAATACGAAAAGTCCGACAAATAAAAATAATTGAATTTGTGTACCATTAGTACTTATAAGTTGTTGTAGATTGTTCATAATAATTAATATGGTTTATAAAACTTTTTTAAAGCACATATTTTGTCCCAAGATTTCGAAATGCCAAAATCCCCTTACTTTAAGACAGCCTTCTTTATCCAGCCATGCTTTTGCATTCCACTCCTTGCCTGTGCTTGCGTCATAGATTTGTCCTGATTGCCACTCGTTATCATCTTCATTATATACCAATCCTCGCATTACTTCAAGACCGATAATTTTACGGTTACGCAATGCTTCATCAGGATTTTTTGTATCACGCCTTAAATTCATTGGTTTGGTTTTATCATCACTGTCATCAAACCAAACTATTTTAGCTTTAAATTCTTTGCCGATTCTGAAAATCTCTACTATAACGTTATTGTCTTCGGCATTCATCCATTTGCCAACTATGGCATTCGAATTATTAACAACTGCGTATTTGAAAGAGCAGTTTGCAATCAGTAAAACGGCTAATAAAAAACGTTTCATTCCTAGTAATTTATTTTTTAAAATGAAAGGGTTAATCCTAAAAAAATTCCATCCTTTTTTGCATAAGGGTTATTTAAATAATTAATCCGCCTGTAATATTCGATTGATAAAATGTGAAATATATTTTCAATACCTACGCTTGATTCCATAAAAGGAGCATTACCGACTACATCAAAGTTTGAATTTTTATTGTATTCCATGTTAGCTTTATTCATACTTCCCCAATAGGCACTAAATGAGAATCGTTCTCTCCAACCTAATTTTTGTAACAGCGGGATCTTATCAAATAATGCACCACCTAAATAAAATCTGCTATGAAAGCTTGCATATTTGTCAGCGGCAAATTCGTAAGGTATCATTGTATTAAACTGGTATTTACTCGCAACAAAATATCCATTACCCAATGGTATGTTCAACAATAAGTAAGGAACTGTACCAAATACTTTCCCTAACTCCAATTTATAAAAAAACTTCATTTTAGGTGGCAAACGTAACATGTGTTCAATACCCACATTTACTTTATGAAAACTGAATTGTGCTTTTCCTTGTTGAAAACCGTAGGTGTATTTTGCTGTAATTACTGGAAAAAATGTCCCAAGCCTGATATTGTCATAATTAAGAATGGTAGTACGCTCCTTATGTGCATACCGGATTCCGATTGACGCTTCTGCAACGGGAAGTACCTTTTCAAATATACTGTCATAAGGTATATGAGTAATAGGATTGATTGGGCGGTATTGAAAATCAAAAACGGGATTTAATTCTTTGTAGCTAAGTGACGCATTTGCAGAAAAGTTTGATGTAAGATATTGTTCATGATTTATCACAGCCTTTTTAGTGTGTGTTATAGTGTAAGGGATTTTTTTTCGCAAAAATGAACTAATGAGATTATCCATATCCAGTTCATCATCTTGATCTACAATAAAATCGTAATCGCTGCCGTAACTGATGGTTGTTTTTGTCCATCTTGCGGCGTTCCATACATATTTAAGTCCCAACAATCCTTTTAGTTTTTGATCTTTTGTACCGTATGCACCATATCCAAAAAGGTTCACTTTTTTATTAATCCCCGGCATTGTCCAAAACCCAAGCCTCATGCGCAGTCCTTCAATATTGTTGCTACTAATGAAAGATGAGTATGGGCCAACCCGTAGATATTTACCAAAATCCCAATAACCTGTTCCAGCAAAAGCAACCAATTTTACATCTCTATTAAAAAGTTTATTTTGTTTCAGGGAATCAACCATTTTGTAAACATTTTTTTCATGGATGGTGAGCGAATCAGATCGATTCTGCTGCCAAAATAATTCTGATTTTTCCCAATTTGTTGTTTGCTCTTTTAAAATAAGATTAGGTACATATGTGTTGGGCTCAGTCGTATTTAGTTTTAACTTGTCTGTTACTGTTGTGTTCTTGACAATAAATTTCACATTATTTTTGTTTTCAGTTACAGGTAATCCCAAAAGCGACAACCCACTTTCAAATTTTACTTCAGAAGTGAATTTGAAAGGCATAAATACTTGACTATCGGTAGAGCTGTCATATACCTCTTTATAATTTTCGTAATAACTAATATCATTTACAAAATTGAGATTTGCTGTTTTGTTTAAATGCACATTTATCGTAGTTATGGCAAATGTTTTTGTATTAATCCACATCGTACCACTAAAAGCCCTTTCGTAAGAACGAATTGGTGTAAAACGGATTTGTTGCAAAGTATCTCCATCATCCTCTATCTTATCTCCTTCAAAATAATTATAATAGTTAAAAGCATTAGAATTAAGTGGGCTTGCATAAGTCTGATCAAAAATGGGAACCCAATCTTCATACACATTGAAGGTTAAATAAAATTTATCTAATTTGCTTAACAAATTATCTGTTTTAAGTCCGAGGAATTTTTTAGCAATTATATTTTCCTTGTCAATGTTTGGTGAAACGGAATGATAATTATTTGCAATTCTTTCTGTAAAATATATGGGTAACTCCTTGTCATATTTGGCTGTTGTGTCAAAACCTGCATAGATGTTAAGCATCAAACTTTTCAAACCAGTTCCTTTTGAATTTTGAAAATCAATATTATCAATATCAAGTTCGTTACGGGTGTAACGTTGGTAACTGTAACTGCGAAAACGGTCAGGGTTATTGTTGGCTTTATGATCAATCACTTTTTGCATAAATGATTTACCCGGCTTTTTAGAAGTAGTAACAACCACTTCTTGCAAAGCATTGGCTTTACTTTTCATGTAACCCTCGATGTTTGAAGTATGACCTTGTTGCAATCCAATTATGAGGGGTTCGAAACTTACACAGGTTATCTCAAGGCTGTCGTGCCATTCGGTAGCATACAACTTAAAAGTACCATCCATTGTTGTCAAAGTACTTTTGGTATTTCCTTTCAAATGCACGGTAGCATTTTGTATTGGTTTATTACTACCATATTCATTTATTTTTCCTGAAATGAGATAGACTTCTTGCGAATTGGCGGAAAGACAAAGAAACAAACTTGCAAAAAATAATTGTAATAGTTTTTTATTCATAAATTATTTGCGACCACTCACAAAATATTGGATAGTTCAAAAGGTAGTAGTGTAAAATAGGAAAATAGTTGGGTACGAAAAAAATAATTATTAATGGCTTTTACTGAAACACCTTGAACTATTTTTAATTTCTCGCAAATGTCAAGTTGTACATTTATAAAAGATATTTCGAACCTTTTTTTTCATATAATCATGTTGAAAAATAGTATCAAACTTATAGTATCTCAATACATTCTTATGATTAGTGATTAATTATAATTTTGGATTCAATTTTATTATTTTTGTTAACATTTTTTTTTGTTCAAACAAATTTTTAATACTCTAGTAAATTTAACTTTGCCACTCAATATTCCTAAATGAAAAAAATTAAATTAAGTATTATTGTTTTGATATTTTTCGGTATCAATTCTTGTAAAAAAAATGCAACAATTAATGTAGGGGAAACGCTAATTCCCATAATAACTACAATAACTCCAAATGGTTCAACAGCTGGAGACCCTTCTTTTAATATGATTGTAAAGGGGAGAAATTTTAATGTATCCTCAGTAATAAAATGGAATGGACATTCTCTTTTAACCAATTATCTAAATGATACTACTTTGTCAACGATTATTGGGGATTCATTAATCATAATTGCTGCCACCGACAGTGTAAAAGTTGTTAATCCCTCAACGGCAGGAGGAATCTCAAATGCAGTTCCGTTTTATTGTGGTACTAGAAACATAAATCCAACACCTAATATTACCTCTCTTTCACCTGCGAGTATTCCAGTTGGGTCATCAACATTTACTATCAACATTTATGGGACCAATTTTATTCCAACATCAACAATTTATTGGAATAATATTTTACTAACTAGCAATTATATAAATTCAAATCAACTCTCTGCTGTAGTGACAGGAAATCTTTTATCAATAAATGGAAATGCTGACGTTTCTGTTCTTAACCCAACTCCTGGTGGTGGAACATCCAATTTGAGCGTATTTACCATTAGTACAATTGGAAATAATCCTGTGCCAGGAATTACTTCTACAATTCCATCAAATATTAATGCCGGAGCTTCATCATTTACGATTACAATAAATGGAAATAATTTCACAAGCTCATCTGTTATTTATTGGAATGGTACAGCATTAACCACAACTTACATCAGCTCGACTCAAATTTCAGCAAATGTTCCCTCTTCATCAATTGCTACAGCTGGAAATGCAAATATTACAGTCAACAATCCATCACCAGGTGGCGGAACAACATCGCCAATTGTTTTTACGATAAACCCTCAAGGTACCACAACTAAAAAGTTTTTGTTCGATGCTACTAAGGCGGAGACTGCAGGAAATGCTGATTGGGTTATAGATGAAGACAATAATAATCCTCAGCGCATTCCAACTCCCGCGCAATCAACGATTACATCTTCTACTTCTGAATCGTTTTGGACAGGTGCATTATCCAGTTGGGGCATAGCGCTTGTAAATCTTGGAAATAATGTAGAGACTTTGCCCGCTGGAAGTCAGATTACTTACGGTAATACATCCAACCCACAGGATTTATCAAATTATGATGTTTTTGTTATTGATGAACCGAATAACAGATTTTCAACATCAGAAAAACAGGCAATTTTAAATTTTATAAATAATGGAGGAGGTTTGTTTATGGTAGCTGATCATACTCAGTCTGACAGAGACAATGATGGTTGGGATTCTCCAGCCATATGGAATGATTTTATGACCAACAATGGATTGGTTAATAATCCTTTCGGGTTTTCTATTGATCTTACAAATATATCTGGAACATCAACTAATATTTATACTGGCAACTCAACAAATCCTATACTGCATGGATCTGCCGGAAATATCACTCAATTGAATTTTAATAATGGCGCCACAATTACAATAAACAACACCGTAAATAACACTGTACAAGGTCTTATTTGGGAACCTGGGTATACACAAAATAATACACATGTAATGAGTGCAACTTCAAATTATGGTAACGGTCGCGTTTATGTTGTAACAGATAGTTCTCCAATGGATGATGGTAGTGGTGGAATTGGAAATAATTTGTATGTAGGTTGGTCGTTGTATAGTCATTCAAAACTTTTTTTGAATGCTTCTTTGTGGTTAGCAAAAGTTCAATAATAAATCATTAATAAAAATAAAAAGTTAGTATTTGCAACAATTTTCTTTCCAAATCATGCTTTTGTCATTGGACAAAACAATACAACCCATCTAATAAAAACTTTTCTATAAAAAGCTCATGTGTTTGGCATTACCTACAATTGAGCATTATAGCCTAATAACTTTTCGATTGTCTGAAAAGCTACAAAAAATTTATTCATTAACTGATACAAAATAATTAATAAAATCATTAGTGATTATTCTGTTTCATTTGTTTTTAGTAACCTTACTTCATTAAGATTATTGACATTATGAAACAAAAATACTGCTAACAGCGTGCACGCACAACTGCAAAGTCCGGGTTTAAGTCAGTTTAATGAACATGTGTATTTACTACGATTTAGGTTGAGGAGTAGCTTCTCCAGCATTTGAACAGAATTGGTTGTAAGATTTGTTATCACAAGAATATTCCGTAATGCTTTCGAAAAATTTATTTTTCCAACAACCCAACCATTTTTGATGAATTATACAACTTCTGACAAAGACAAAGCCGAATTATTGGAACAACCTATTAAATTGATACAAGGCTGCATAAATGGCGATAGACATTTCCAACATTGCTTATATGAGCAGTACATGCCTAAAATGTTAGGAGTTTGTATGCGTTATACCAAAAACAGGGAGGAAGCGGAGGATGTTTTACAAGATGGCTTT
>Ga0136644_10002980_pt1 | contig 12730 bp, 9 predicted proteins | sample C_130820_EF_Meta_FD_94780 | JGI IMG/M metagenome (GOLD analysis project Ga0136644, IMG submission 94780) | Freshwater microbial communities from Lake Croche, Canada to study carbon cycling - C_130820_EF_MetaG (v2) (version 2) | ecosystem: Environmental > Aquatic > Freshwater > Lake | place: Lake... | reverse complement strand
TGATCCTGCGAACTATGAAACAATTGAATGGAAGTATTTTATGAATTTCTGGAATGATGTAAAAACTGATTTAGTTCCTTATAGAAGTGAATGGGAAGTATGGATGAAAGAATATCTATTATGCGGCTCTATTGATATGGTATTCTACAGCAAGAAACTCAAAGGATACGTTATTTATGATTGGAAGCGCTCTAAAGAAATCAAAACAAAGAATGATTTTGGAAATGGATATGGCCCAGTAAAGCATTTACCAGATTCTAATTATTGGCACTATACTCTTCAATTAAATATTTACAAATATTTTTTGGAGAAATACTATGGTCTCAATGTTGTTGATTTATGTTTAGTTATTATTCATCCTGATAATAAAAATTATAGGCTTATTCGTCTAAATATTCTTGAAGAAGAAGTTGAGGATATGATTCAATGTCGCAAACGTGCGCTCGATATGAATGTTAATAAGATGATTGTATTACCTATTGATGAATGTGCGTTTATTGAGGAGGATTAGATGGTTTAAGAAATTCTGGCAAGTCTTCTAGACGAATTGAAATATCAGAGTTTTTTACAATAAATCCTGTACTATTATGACTTATAACAATTACATATATTTTTTTGATTTCTGCGTTTTTTAAACCAATCACAGATATATTATCTTCTTTTATAAAATCTTTTGTAAGAAGATTTATTTGAATAAAAGCGGCTTTCTTTAATCTATACATTTTCTTTAACATATCCAAATTAAATATTACTCTATCTGGTGTATATCCAATATCTCTACTATCTATATTTAATTCATCCAAAATATCAGTTAAATTTTTCTCTTTTGTTATTTCATAGTATTTGAGTAAATTCGTTTTTGGGTCATTTGGGTTCAAAATTGTTTTAATAGAAATCGGTAATTCAGATAATTCAGCAATATCTTCAGGACCACTGATTGCTTCTGAATTTACAGAGAACTCTTCATAAAAATGAGGTGTTTCAGATACATCTATAGACCAAGTAAATCTTAGAAAATCAGACCATTCTGTAGAATTTTCTGGTAATATATACTGGTCGCCAATGCGTATAGGTTTATCTAAGAAAACAAGTTTTGATATTTCATTTTCAAATATTTCTCTACGTTTTTCTGCGTATCTCAGTAATTCATCAAATAATTTTAACATTAAATAATTACCTAGATTAATACCTTTAAATTTATCAGCAATATGTAACTTACATTTACCTTGTGTAGTAAATACACATCTATCATTACATGTCTCTTTTGTTTGTAATTCACAATCCTTTCTTAGTAATGTATGATGTTTTGATTCAGTTGTTTCTGTAGTAAACCATGATTGAATTAATGAACCAAATAATACTATTAGTCTTTTACGTTTATCATTTAGAGATATTGTTGAATTAAATACAATTTCATCTTCAAGTCTTCTTTTTATAGATGAACCTTTTGATTCTAACCAATTTGAAAATGTTATACGTAAATGCTGATATATTTCTTCTGTTTCTCTTTCATTTAATATTTTCTTTTCTATTTCCTTATAATCTTCATCTGTTCCAAAAATAATCTCTCTATTTATCTCCCATTCGAATTCGTCAATTTCAACAACTGGAAGATTTAATTGAGATGTTTTTGCTTTTGCTACTGGAATATATAATAAATTTTTTAATTGAAGCCCAACAATGTTTTTCTCAGAATTTACTACAAGATGTGTAGGAGTGTATCCTTGATATCTTGGAAATGCGGGTAAGACATATTGTGTATAAATACGAGCAGTATCTTCAGCAGTTTCATATTCAATATCATCCCAATTTAGATATAGTTGTTTATTAATAGATGTTTCTATAATTCCGTCATCTACAATCGGTACTATAATATTTAATCGCTTTTCACTTCTATTTTCTGAACATACTATTCCAGTAATGTGATTATATGCATCTCGCAATATACCATCAAAACTAAATTTTTGTGTTTTTTGTTTTATTTTATATATGGATTTTTCTGCCGACGACAATGATATCATAGAGTCTGATTTAATGTATGATTGCGCGGTGTATATTGTTTTTGCTGGACCACTACATGCTTTTTGATATTGACCGTATATTTTCTTTGTAATATTAGGCCAACTAGCGTAATTCGCATATTGAAATACTAAACTATATGGTTGCCTAGATTCTAAACCAGTAATTAAATTATCAACATATACAATAGGTTCCCATGAACCTGAATAATGATGTAATAAGAAGGCTACATCATTATTTCCCATATATTCATTATTAAATCCGAATGGAGGGCATCGAATATTAACACGCCCATCTTCTTTGATATCAATAACAATGAAATTTATCCCTGGTCTACCTTCTTGTAATAATCTGGGATGTGCTAGTAAAGAAGCAAACTGCCTATATTCTTTTGTAGTACTATCAGATAATATATAGTTTTTGAATTTATAGAATGATTTAATTATTCTATTAATTTCTTCAGCATTTTTATCTTCTCTAAATTCTATATTTAAATTTTTATCGGCCCATACTGAAGAATTTATTATATCTTTGACTGTATATTGAGGATCATAAAATTCTAATACAGTATTACCATAATTTAAATTTACAAACAGCGACGGTGTCATAATATCTAAAATACGTTTTTTCATTTGATATGCTGAATTTCTTAAATAATATGGCGCAATTGCTGCTAAGAAACTATCATACTTATATCTATTTCTATTTTCTACACCTACACGTAAAAAACCTTTTGCATTTGGTAGTACTTTTTGAGGATTTCCTACACGTGTTATAATATTTGTTGGGTCTTGTTCAAATAGTTCATTTAATTCTTTAGGAAGAATTCCAATTTGAGGTCCATCACGATCGCCAATTTCTAGCGGTAGATATTTATCAGTAAGACCAATAATATACTTTTTATCTATCCTATATAATGTTGTACTATAATCAATTATTGGTAAACCAGATTCTAGAGTTTCTTGTATTTCATTTTCTTCATCTTCATCTTCATCTTTTTTTAGTTTCTTTTTCTTTAAAAATCCAGATTCAGTATCCTTAAATGTAATAGTACTCTGACGAACAAAACAGCATGGTAACTTTAATCCATTATGATGAGATGTCTTTTTTAGAAAATTAATCCATACATGTCTTTTATCTGATTTTGGCTTTGGGCTTCTTTGTATAATTGTTTCACCACGTCCAGGGTCTTTACGGCTTTTTACTAAAGTACCCATACAGAATGGACATGTATTTGGTGGCTTAGATATTCTTATTGAACCATCAGATTGTTTAATAGACCTTCTTAGAGTTGTTCCTTTAAAATCTTTCTTTAAAACTACAATTTCATCTCGCGTACAGAAATACTCACTACATATATAATAATTTTCTCTACGAGGATTTGAGCCACCATACTTTAAAATCGTTATAATATTATCAGGGTCGCTGCGAGGATCTACAACATCATCTTCTCCTTCAGGAAGAGGATATACTTGAAATATAATATCTTCGTCATCAGCATATTCTTCTCTCATAGCAGCATATTGGTCTTGATTTAATACCGCAGGCTGTCTCATGTCATTCGCCGCACACATCTGTACGTATGCTTTATCCGATGGATGTGTAACATCATATTCAAATAATGATTTATCTGCTTCTTTCAGTTTATTAATAAAGAATTTAGCAAGACCTTTTTCTTTTTCTTCTTCTTCTGGTCTTGGTTCTTCTTTTCTGACTCCTTCTTCAAATCGTACGCCTTGTACTTCTTTATCGACTGGAATAGTATCTTCCGCAATACTCTCTTTTATAGCCTCAATATCTTCATGCGTTACTTCTTCTTGACCGAGAAACATTAAGTCATCATCTTCAATTCCTTCATATGGTTCTTCTTGTTCTTCTTGTTCTTCTTCTTCACTATTTAATTGAGATGCTTGTTGTTCTGCTGCTGTAAATGCTTTTATTTCTTTTTGTGGAACACTTAGTAGTTCATCATCTAAACTAAATATCAATCCAAACGCAGTTAAAATTCTTTGTAAATTAACTATACTATCAACATTTGTAAAATGTAAAGTATATATTGATTTCTTCTGATGTATAGCAATATCGATGCCAGGGTTATTATAAAGAGTATATTCTTTCATTTCACCAGAAAGATTTGGCTGAACTTCGTCTTTATTTTTCCACCAATTTTCAACCTTTTGTCTAGCAGTATCCATATCTAATTGGAATTCTTCTGATACTAATTTAATCATTTCAGATACTGTTGCTTCACCTTTAAGAATCTTCTTATTTGAAAGAAGTGTTAAATATGTAGATATATTATCTTCTGTTACATAATTATCGACAAGTTTATAACGTAACATTATGAAAGGATGTTCGTTAGGAAGTGGTGTAATTTCTTGGAAAAAAGGTTTGAATAATTGTAGTCTTTTTTCAAACTGCTTTTTAGTAATAGTTACTTCTGTAGGAAGTTTTAATCCAAAAATAAAATTACCAGAACCAATTTTAGGAATTGTTTTATTTTTATTTATTATATCTATACCACTTAGTAATTCTGGTATAAAATTTTCAAAGTCCATGTAAGGCTCAACTTTTCTTACATCCTTAGGAGGCTCTATAATTAAATCGAATGAACCGTCGTCAAGAATACGAATTGTAGGATATATATATGGTAAATTTAATAATGTCGTTTTCAAAGCAATTTTACCTAATATAAAGTCACGTTCTGGAGTAGGACTTTTTTCATCACTCCATTGTTTTATTAAATTAGGATTGTATACACTAGGAATATTTAAATTTACATCTTTTAAATGTATTTTTGAAATAGGTGTAGAGCCAAATGGTATTAGACGAATATATGGACGTGTTTCATTCGCGACCATATCATAGAATAATGATTCAATTCCGTCTTCAATATCATTATCAATAAATGATAAACGTAAAAAACGTATCCCAATAAATGAAAATGGTATAATAGGATTTTCTTCTTGCAGTAATACTTGAATTTTACGTAAATATTCTGATTTTTTACTAAATAATGAATATTTAGTATTTAGTATTTTAACATCTTCTTCATTAGGATACGTTTTTCCCATTTTTAGATGAGGAAAATATGGGTAAATTCTGCCATAATATTGTTTTTCTGATATTGGCTGTACGCCTTTATATAAAGTTATTAAATCTTTATAAAAATATAAATATAAAACATTATTTTTAAGACGTTTATTTATAATTAAATTATCATATAATTGTATATCTACAATTTTTTTACTACCATCACTAGATACAAAATCAGATAATAATGGCTCTTTTTCACTAATTATAAATTCTGGTGGTGATAATTTATTTTTCCAAGAAAAATCTAATACTTCAATATACGATTTATTTTTATAGAAGATTAGTTGTCTATTGGGAGCAGCAAATGCTTCTAGATTAAATTTTTCATAAATAGCATATTTTAAATCACTCACTGTATTTATTTGGTATATATTTTCTATTTCAACTTCTTCATCATTATACATAATCTTAAATGTATCATACTGTAATGATAATAATAATTTAGGCTTTGTAATTGATTTTAATAGATTTTGGAATTGTTCTTCATATGTCGGAGATTCCATCTATTTTACCCTATATACTTACTATACTAGTTTTATCCTAATGATGCGTTGCTTCAGAATATCTAGACCCTCGGAAACCTTCTATTTTTGATGGGTCATATGTTGGCTGATCGGTAATTGACATACCACAATATTTTACAGGATGTGCTTTAAAGTCTTGTGCTTTATAAATTCCTAGTGATTCTGCTTCCTTTATTAACCACGCAAAGTTATTCCAAAAATCTTCACCATGGCCTACTGACTTTGTAATCATATGACCCATTTCGTGAATAGAAACAAACATAATTACATTTTCATCAACAAGACTTTCATCATTTGTTTCTCTCTGTCTTAAACATAAATGTACTGATTCACCTTTATTAACACTATAACTTGTTAAATCTGCGTCTGGCGTTGATTCGTAGAAACGTTTTGGGTCTGCTTCAAAATTAATAACAAGTTGTTTTACTTGAGGCTTATCAGGATATTTTTGTTCTAAATGAATTTTCAAATTTGATAATTTAATACGTATTTTTGCCATTAAATTAGCAGCCTCTTGTTTATCAGACATATCACGAACTAAATACTCCTTATTGTCAACAGTACTTCTCACATATACTGATGGGTATTGTCCGAGACCAAAGAGCTTTTTAATTCCATTAATTGGGTTGAAATTCATTTCACTAATTTATAATATATATTAATAGTATTTTTAACTATCAATATATATATTTAATTATTAATATATTTATTATGTCTAAGCAATCTCGAGGCTGCGACGATTTACATCAGGCTCAATTGTAGAGTTCTGGAATACAGACACAGGGACCTGGGGATTCGGGGGTTCAGAACGGAGTTGATAATTGGCATTGCGTAAGCTCTGACCGACAGTGTTAACACCAATTAAAGCACCAGCAGAAAGGAAGTTCTTACCCTTTAATGAGCCGTTGCCCATAGGATTTTGTTCGGCCCACACACTATTAACGTCCTTGGGTAACAGCTCGGAAGGTGTTAGCTGATCGCGAGGGTAGCAACCAGAAGGTGCATCAGCATTGCCGAAATCAGCAGGGCCGGAAGGCGAATTGGGTACAACATCAGGATTACCTTGGACCTCATCTTGACGAACACGCCCGTTAATAGCGTTTTGACCGGCTGAGGCAGAATAATTTGATGCCGCAGATAATGTGCTTTGGAACCCATCACGTTGTGGGGCTACAAATAGATTAGGCTGTAAAAACATTAGACCTATAACGACGACTCCCGCAACTAATACAAAAGTGACAACTGTTCCGAAAGAATTCTTACTACCTGCCATATTGCTTCTGTAATAATACAAGCGTATATTTTTTGAATTCTTTGATCTTAAAAATTTAGACTAATTCTCTTCATCACTTTCATTTTCTTCAGAATCAAGGGAGATATCAGAATCAGAGCCTAATTCAGTTTGAACCCCGTAGCGTCGGAAGTATTTCTCAGCCATTCTCTCAGCTTTCATTGTTGCAATCGCTGCTTTTAGTTTCGCCTGTCGAACCTTTTTCTTTTGAATTGCTCGGGAAGAAACCTCATGAACGTTTTGATCGGAAATATCAAATGGAATATCTACATTTTCAATAATGTCATTTTGTTGAATAACAATTGTTCTAGGTTCTGTCGACTCGAGGTCTTCCGAATAATCAATATGATTTGTTGTCGTAGATGTTTCATTTATTTTTACATATGTTAAACTCCATTTCATTTCAAAAGTCTTTGGTGTAATTTCAAGAGACTTAGGAACCCATGTAAATTTAAATGTATTGCCGTAGGTATATAGATTAAGTGGGACTATATCAAATGTATGAGACACCTTTTTTATGAAAATATGGGGTTTAATCGGGGATGCAAACCATGATTTACTATCTTCACTAATTTTTAGTGAAAGTGTATTAATAATTTCTTGAAATTCATTTGATGTTATATCAACTGTCCTGAAAAAAGCATCACCGGAAGTAATGCTCCGCATTTCAGTATAATTAAACATATTTGAATTAATTTCAATGGTATAGGAATTACTAGAAGGGTTCCATTGAGGCATTGTAAATATCATCTGCGATTTTATATGTATAAATCTTTAGGCAATATAATTAAATGGAATCACTAAAGAAAAATGATGTAATGAAAAATTTTATCCAAAAAGCCTTTCTTATGCTTAGCAATGATGAATCGAAAAAACATATTCAAATATACATTATAGACCCAATCTTAAATCATGTATTAGAGCGAGTATTTCCATATATTATTCTTACGACAGTATTATTTATTATATTAATTGTATGTATTATAACAATTTTTATATTTATTTATTATCATATTACAAAAATATAGTATTCGGCGTATTTTTTGATTGAATCAAATAATTTTATATAGTAATGAATAACCAAATTGTACAAAAAGAGGATATTTCCAATTTAATTCGTAATTACGTCCATTATGACAATCTAGCATCAAATTTTCAGAAGCAAACAAATAACGCAAGGATTGTACGAGACGATTTTGAAAAAAGAATAATTAATGAACTAAAAAATACTAAAATGCAAAATGCAATTATTCAAATTGTTGGAGGGAAATTAAAAGTTGTTGAAGAACGGCATACGAATCCTTTATCATTCAAAGGGTTGGAAGAATCATTACATGAATATTATAAATCTAAAAAAATTAGTGATGATACTTCTAGTATAATTAAATTTGTAAAAGAAAATAGAACCTTTGAAACAACATTAAAGTTAAAAAAGATTCCACAACTTCCTGAGCAACCTGGCCCTAAGTAAGGTCTAAAGTAAGATGAATAACATAGTATATATGATAATATGAGTAAAAATTCATTTGCTTCTTGGCAGTATGAAGATGTTAATACATTTGATTATGGAAAATTAACAATACAAAATTTATTACATATGTTTTTAGATGATGGAATTATTCCATTTATTCAAAAAAATGGTTATACATTTTTATCATCAAAAACTTTAATTGGTGATAGTCTTGCATCACTGTTATTTTATTTAGATATTGATAGACAATATATGTTTGATTCTACACGTAATGTTAATTATAAGAGTGAATTATTTAATAATTATATGTATTATCCAGAATGGGAAAATTTTTGGAAATCATGGAATAATTCTACTGACAATTTTTTTGTAGATGCAGAAATGAAAATTCAACTATTAATGTGGTCATGTATTGATATCAATAAATCAAAATCATGCCAGGATTATTTGGAAGATATTGATACTAATGAGGATGAACGTATGAAAAAACTAAAAAATATGGACCCATATTTATTAGATCAACTAAATGCTTCAAATCACTATAAATTTACAAGATTTGAAAATTCATAACATTTATATTGCTCGCCACTTACTTTCATTAAATGGTAAGAGCCCTAAATGATCGGCTTCTTTCTTAAATTCTTGTACTTTTCTATCTACAGCTAATGAAGCTACAGTCATTGGTATTTGCCCTTGCTTCATTAATACTTCTTCATCATGTTCGGATTGGGCGGGTTTTATACCATAACAGTTTACACCAAATTTGAGTTCGGGATTATCAAAGAATCCACCATTTAATCCAGCAGTTCCACAAGAATCTCTATCTTCTTCAGGGCCGGATTGAATTTTTTTGTATGTTTCTTCTTGTATAGGGTATACCGCGGTCTGTCCTTTCACCCATCCATAATTACACCAATCTGCTCCTTTCGACCACGCAGCCTTCACTTGATCGTAAGTCGCCAGCTGTGCTCCTAATGCTTTACATAATGGTTCAGCATCATAATATGTAAATTCATTTTTACTTACATTAAATACTTCAGGATTACCTGATGGTATAATCTTATCAAGAATAGATTTAGCACTAGCGGCATTATTTTGAGGAGGAACTGGTGAATCTGTTACATCTGCGTCTTCCTTCTTAGAAGCATCTACTGGTGGACTAGTAGGTTTATTAAATGCGTCACGAATTCTTTGATTTATGTTATGTATTCCTGCTAGAATTTTATCCTTATACATTACAATAACTACAATTGTTATAATAGTTATAGTCATAAATAAGAGTATCGGCCAAACCCATTTATAAGCAGAACCAGTATTTGTAGGAACATTCGCATTCTTAATATTATTATTACCTAATAAGCCAAATAAACTATTTTTATTATTACTATTAGAATTACTTGATAACGGAAGCATACTATTAATTGATTTACCCATACTATTTGCGGCAGTATTAGCTGTTTTTATAAATGAATTTGCAGCATCTGTAGCGGTGTTTGTAATATTTCTTGCAGCATTTTCATAATAATTACCAAATCTACTATTTGGCGTATTTGTGGCCATCTAATAAAGATGTTTTTTTAGTTCTTCCATTTGTTTTTGAATATGTTCTACAAAAGAAAGAACTCCAATATCTACATGAATAGAATCCGGGGCTAAAGATGGATAGGCAATCCCAAATCCATAGGCTTTTTCAATATCTATAATTTTTCCATTCGTAGAATTATATTTGCTTATATCAAAATTTGCTTTTATTTTTTGCGCTTCAAACCCTATACTATATATTACCCAATCAGCTTCTTTTGATGCTTTAATAACTTTATCAATCTCATTTATATTTAGTAATCTTAGATTAGTATATTCATTATTTAATATATGTAATGCTATACGCTCTGCTTCTTCTTTTATTCCATCGTATTCTCCGTCCTTCGCAAATAAAAAAGGGACTTTACTTTTATGTATAGCCGTTGTTTGAATATTTAATTTATGGAGATTCTCTAAAATTAAAGTACCACTATGCGATGTTCCAAAAAGAATTATCTTGTCATTTGGCTTTACATATTGTTTTAGAATTTCTGGATTTAACGCTATATTTAATGGTATTATAGGTATATCACATGATAGTTTCTTCGGTGAAGAACCTTGGCAACATAGTATAGCTCTTGAGTTAATAGTGTCACCATTTTCTGTTTCCAAAGTATAATCTATGTTGTAATTTATATTTATAACTTTTGTTTCATATTTATCAACTTGTGTTAAAAGGGTTTTTGTAAAATCTTTTATAATATTTGTTAAAACATACAGTGGTGTAATTTTAGTAGGATCATACATTGAATATTCTTCCGGAATAGTATATTCTGGTTTTATACTTTGTAAAGATGTAATAAGTTTTGATAATGGTGTATTACTTACTACATTACCATACTCACGCATAAGAGCGCCACCATCATAGTATGGGTCAATCACACATACTTTGCTCAAGTCAAAGTTGTACTGTTGGAGAATAGCCAGAGCTAACATTCCAGTTATTCCATATCCAATAATTGCTATATCATACATTCTCTAATCATATGGATGATAATCTCCTTGTAATAAGCGCGATCTTGGTAAAATGCCTTTAAAAATGTAGTTTCTAAAGTTTTCTGACGGGCCAGATCTAAATGCTGCTACTGCTGGTATCAATGTGGTATTTTGCTGTAGCCATGTAAATGCGGCGGATGATGCTGCTGCTGCTTTTGTGGCATTTACTGTATTATCCGCATTTAAAAGTGGTGTATTTGCTGGATTATTCATCCAAGCCATGCAATACAGAATAAAGTCAGAAACACTATCGCGGGCATGTACTTTTTTAAATGAATCAATATTATTTATTGTTATTCCGTTATTCTGTAATCGTGTCAATAGAATATCGATTACATTATTATAAAATAATAATTGCTCAGAATTAATATTTGTAACAGCATCTACTGCTTCTTTTTTGTAACAACTATATGGTAATAAACCAGTAATTAATGGTGTTGTTGACTTAATCCAGCATACATAAAAATTTACAAAAGGCGTTACCTTATCCATAGTTAATGGGGTATTTGTAGTTTGCCAAAGTGATACATCATTTTCTAATTTAGTTTTAATATCCAAATTATTAGAATCTATAAAGTAATTATTATAATTAGTATAATTTACACCTAAACTTGCTAAACTAGTAAATAATGGGACTTCTGCTTGGTTCATAAAGTTATTTATCGATAATACAGAAGATGTAATTCTAGCAACTTGGTAATACTTTATATTATTTAATCTTATTGGACCAGATTGAATATCGCAAGTCATATATAGTTTAAGCGACATTGTTGGGTTAATTGTTTCACTATAAAATACTAATCCGTTTACTAAATATGTTAGCTGATTGTTAATAATATATATAGAAAATGTGGTTGGTGTTGAATATCTAGAAGTTAAACTATTATTATTGATTATAGTATAATTAGTGGAATTGTCTGAATTATATGTAAATCTAAAGGCATATACTAATGAGTTATCACTATTTGTTAGGCCAGCAATAATAGTATCATTAACATTAGAAGTAAGTAAATCTTGAATATTGAATTGTAAATAAGTATTGTTCGCAGAACTATTATATTGTTCTTGTGATACAACAGATTGGTTTGTACCTGTAAATCCTACCGTACTACTATTAATTACATTATCACCTTGAATACTTACAGATTCTGTCCCTAGCGGTATAGGAAGAGAAGAGATACCATTTGTACCATCTCTACCATTTCTACCATTTGAGCCAGGCGACCCTTGTAGCCCTTGTAGCCCTTGTAACCCTTGTAGCCCTTGTAGCCCTTGTAGCCCTTGTAGCCCTTGCAGTCCTTGTAACCCTTGTGGCCCTTCTGGCCCTTCTGGCCCTTGTAATCCTTGTAATCCTTGTAATCCTTGTAATCCTTGTAGTCCTTGTAGTCCTTGTGGTCCTTGTGGTCCTTGAGCCCCATTTGAGCCACTACCACTATTCGAGCCAGGCAGTCCTTGTATTCCTTGTATTCCTTGTATTCCTTGTGGTCCTTGTGGTCCTTGTGGTCCATTAGAACCATCGTACCCTCTTGGTCCTTGTAGTCCATTAGAGCCAGCCGGTCCTTGTATTCCATGTATTCCTTGTAATCCATTAGAGCCAGGAACTCCTTGTAATCCATTAGAGCCAGGAACTCCTTGTAATCCATTAGTGCCAGGAGGTCCTTGTAATCCATTAGTGCCAGGAGGTCCTTGTAATCCATTAGAGCCAGTATAACCTCGTGGTCCTTGTGGTCCAGTAGGTCCAGTAGGTCCAGT
>Ga0136644_10002978_pt1 | contig 12733 bp, 13 predicted proteins | sample C_130820_EF_Meta_FD_94780 | JGI IMG/M metagenome (GOLD analysis project Ga0136644, IMG submission 94780) | Freshwater microbial communities from Lake Croche, Canada to study carbon cycling - C_130820_EF_MetaG (v2) (version 2) | ecosystem: Environmental > Aquatic > Freshwater > Lake | place... | reverse complement strand
CTTGGCCATCAAGACCTTTGTGCGCAACGAAGGCACAGGCGTGATCCGCGAGGCGGTGCTGCGCGAACTCAAGCGCGGCGGCCAGTGCTACTTTTTGCACAACGAAGTCGACACCATCGAAAACCGCCGCCAAAAGCTCGAAGAAATCCTGCCCGAAGCCCGCATCGCCGTGGCCCACGGCCAGATGCCCGAGCGCGAGCTGGAGCGCGTGATGCGCGACTTTGTGGCCCAGCGTTACAACATCTTGCTGTGCTCGACCATCATCGAGACCGGCATTGACGTGCCCACGGCCAACACCATCATCATGAGCCGCGCCGACAAGTTCGGCCTGGCCCAGCTGCACCAGCTGCGCGGGCGCGTGGGCCGCTCGCACCACCAAGCCTACGCCTATTTGATGGTGCCCGAAATCCAGGGCCTGACCAAACAAGCTTCACAACGGCTGGACGCCATTCAGCAGATGGAAGAACTGGGCAGCGGCTTCTATTTGGCCATGCACGACCTGGAGATTCGCGGTGCCGGCGAGGTGCTGGGCGAAAACCAGAGCGGCAACATGCTTGAAGTGGGTTTTCAGCTCTACAACGAAATGCTGTCTGAAGCCGTGCGCTGCTTGAAGTTGGGCAAAGAGCCCGATTTACTCAGCCCCCTGTCAGCCACGACCGACATCAACCTGCACGCCCCCGCCCTGCTGCCCAACGACTACTGCGGCGACGTGCACCTGCGTCTGAGCTTCTACAAAAAGCTGGCCACCGCCAAAACCAGCGACCAGATCGACGCCTTGCTCGAAGAGCTGGTCGACCGCTTTGGCAAACTGCCGCCGCAAGCACAAACCCTGGTGGACGTGCACCGCCTGCGCGTGCTGACCCAGTCTTATGGCGTGGTCAAGGTCGATGCCGCACCGGGTGTGATCCAGATCACCTTCAAGCCCAACCCGCCCGTGGACCCCATGGCCATCATCGGCCTGATCCAGAAAAACAAGCATATTAAGCTGGCGGGCAACGACAAAATCCGCATCGAGCGCGAACTGCCCGACCCCAAGGCGCGGGCGCAGATGGTGCGGGATGTGCTGAGGAGTTTGGGACAGCCCAAAACCGAAACGGCAACGGCCTGAAACCATTCCACGATCTTCGATAATCCAGACTTATGACCACCGCCACTGTCACCCATTTCGCCCCCGGCCTTGCCATTCAGGGCTTCACCGCTCCCCTTTCTCTGTCTCAGTTCAAGCTGATCGCGTTTGACATGGACTCCACGCTCATCAGCATCGAGTGCATCGACGAGATCGCCGATGCGGTGGGCCGCAAGTCCGAGGTGGCCGCCATCACCGAAGCGGCCATGCGCGGCGAGATCACCGACTTCAAAGAGAGCCTGCGCCGCCGCCTGGCCCTGCTCAAGGGCGTGACGCTGGACGACATGGAGCGCGTGTACACCGAGCGCCTTCTGATCAACCCCGGCGCGGCCGAGCTGATTACCGCTTGCCAAAAAGCGGGCATGAAGGTGCTGCTGGTTTCTGGCGGCTTCACCTTCTTTGCCGACCGCGTCAAAGCGCGCCTGAACATCGACTTTGCCCGCTCAAACCGTCTGGAGATTGTGAACGGTGAATTCACGGGCGGCCTGATGATGCAAAGCTGGGGCGATATTTGTGACGGCGCAGAAAAACGCCGCACCCTGCTCGAAGTCGCATCGCTTTTGGGCATTGAGCCACACGAGTGCATCGCCATGGGCGACGGGGCGAACGACCTGCCCATGATGGGCGCTGCCGGTTTGTCGGTGGCCTACCACGCCAAACCCAAAGTGCGTGAGCAGGCGATGGTCGCGATCAGTGAAGGCGGGCTGGACCGGCTGCTGGAAGTCGTCAAGCCTTGAGCTGAAGCAGGCATGGACCCCGCATCCAGTGCGGGGTGACAGACATGAGCGGGGTGACTGCCGTCATTACGCCCATGTCATGCCGGACTTGATCCGGCATCCATGCATAACCTAGCGCATCAACGGCGCAAAGGACGCAGCAAGTCCTTAAGGCCGTTGTGGTCGATCTCTTGCATCAGACGCAGCAGCTGACCGACCTCGCCTTTGGGAAAGCCTTCACGGGCAAACCAATTCAGGTAATTGCCGGGCAAGTCGGCGATCAGCACGCCCTTGTGTTTACCAAAGGGCATGGGCGTATTCACCAGTTTGAGCAGGTCGTCGGGCTTCATGCCGCACCCCAGAGCCATGCACGCACACGGGCATGAAACGCTTCGGGACGCGAGATCATGACCCAATGCCCACAGGGCAAGCCTTGCACAGCGCTGCCAGGGGTGGCGGCAATTTTTTCAAGCCATTGGGCGGAATGGAACATGAAGGGCTTGCGCTCGCCATAGACAAACAAGAGCGGCATCGGCAATTGGATTGGCGCCGCCTGCTTGAAGCCGCCCGCCGTGCCGAACCACTGCATGGCGTAGGGGTAGTTCATTTTGTGGGTGATCGCGGCCGGGTCTGTGGGGCAGCGCAGCCAGCGGGCCATGGCGCGGGTCATGCGGGTGCCAACGTTTGCGCCCAGCATCCAGGCTACAGCCAACCAAAACTGATAAGCAAAAACAGATAGACCTTCGCGCAGACTCCAACTGCGCTGCAAGGCCTGAGAGTTGTGGTCGCCCACATCCACAGCCACCACACGGGCCACGCGTTCGGGGTGGCGCATGGCCAGTTCATAGCCAAAGATGCAGCCCCAGTCGTGCAGCATCAGCGTCACGGGTTGATTCGGGCTGATCCGCTCGATGATTCGAATTAGCAACTGGCACATGTCGACGAGGCTGGTGGCTTTGGGGCCGCTTTCAAAACCAGGCAATGTCAAGCGGGCACAGGTGTAACGATCGGCAAGGGCAGATACGGTGCCGTCCCACAGGGCTTTCGTGTCGGGCCAGCCGTGCAGCATAAGGACCACCTCCCCCTGCCCTTGCAGGCAGACTTCGGTCCCGTCAACGGTGATGCAGCGTTCTTCGGTCATGTTATTGAATGTGTAGGAGCCTGCCTTCAGGCGATGGGTGTGGGATGTTCAAAATCCATCGCGAGCAGGCTCGCTCCTACAAAAATCACAAAGCTTTGGCCAGGCGGGCAATGCCGTCGAGAATTTTGTCTTCTGCGGCGGTGGCAAAACTCAGGCGGAAAGTGGCATGGTCAGGGTCGGCGCAAAAGAACGGCGTCCCGGGCACAAAAGCCACGCCATTGTCGATGGCGCGTTTGGCAAACACATTGCCATCAGACACCTTGCCGCCCGCCCCCGTCAATCGTGCCCACACAAACAGGCCGCCTTGCGGTTGAACAAACTCAACCGAATCACCCAGTTCTTTGCGCAGGGCGTCGCCCATGGTTTGGGCACGATTGGCGTAGACACTGCGGACCTTGTCCAGCGTGGCGGGCATGCGGCCCGCTTTGAGGTAGTGGGCCGCCGTGGCTTGGGCAAAGGTGCTGGTGTGCGCATCGCTGAATTGTTTGCACATCGTGGCGCGGGACAGCAAGGCTTCCGGTGCCACCATCCAGCCGACACGCAAACCGGGTGAGAGCACTTTGGACAAGGAGCCACAATGCACCAGCAGCTCGCGACTGCCGGGCACCGAAGCGCTCAAGGCCAGCATGCTGGGGGGTGGGGCTTCGTCAAAATACAAGTCGCCATAAGGGTCGTCTTCGACAACCAATGTCTGGTGCTTGACAGCCATTTCCAGCACCTGTTTGCGGCGCGTGGCGCTGAGCAAGGCACCGCTCGGGTTGCCAAAAGTAGGTATCAAATAAACAAACTTCGGCTTGTGTTCAGCGATCAGCTTTTCCAGGGCGTCGGTTTGGACACCGTGCCCATCCACTGGCGCGCTGATGAGCTCGGCCCCGTACAAGCGAAAGCACTGGATGGTAGCCAAAAAGGTCGGGCCTTCAACGATCACCTTGTCACCAGGGCTGATCATGGTTTTGCCGATCAAGTCCAGCGCCTGCTGGCTGCCGGTGGTCACGATCAATTGTTCGGCTGTCACATCTGTGATGCCCTTTTGCGCCATGAAGTGCGCCAACTGTTCGCGCAGCGGGCCAAAGCCTTCTGTAGCGCCGTATTGCAAAGCCGCACCGGGGTCTTGTGTCAGAGCAGCATTGCTGGCTTCACGGATACCTTCCACGTCAAACATGGCGCTGTCAGGAAAGCCTCCGGCAAAACTGATGATGCCGGGCTTGCCCAGGAGCTTGAAGAGCTCGCGGATGGCGGAGGTTTCGACGTTGTTCAGGCGGTCAGCAAAATGGATGGGGGACGTTGTGGACATGGTGTATCTTTCTGATTGTCTTGACCGCCATTTTGCCAACATCCGAAAGTGCAATGAAACCCGCTCAAATCGAATCTTTTTTTGCCACCCTGCAAGCGGCCAATCCCACGCCCGAGACGGAGCTGGAGTTCAAAAACAACTTCCAATTGCTGGCTGCGGTGCTGTTGTCTGCGCAGGCCACCGATGTGGGTGTGAACAAGGCCACACGCAAGCTGTTTCCCGTCGCGGGGACACCGCAAAAAATCCTCGCCCTGGGTCTGGAAGGACTCGAGCGCTATATCCAGACCATTGGCCTTTACAAAAGCAAGGCCCGTCACCTGATGGCCACCTGCGCTATCTTGGTTGAGCAGCATGGCGGCAAAGTACCCAGAAACCGCGAAGCGCTTGAGGCCCTGCCCGGCGTGGGCCGCAAAACAGCCAACGTGGTGCTCAACGTGGCCTTTGGCGAGCCGACGATGGCGGTGGACACACATATTTTTCGGCTGGGCAACCGCACCGGTCTGGCCAAAGGCAAGACACCTTTGGCAGTGGAAATGAAACTGCTCAAACGCATCCCAGCCCATTACATGGTGCACGCACACCACTGGTTGATTCTGCATGGGCGCTACATCTGCCAGGCGCGCAAACCGCTGTGCTACCAGTGCGGGGTGTCAGACTTTTGCAGCTACAAACCCAAAACAAGCGCTCCCGAAACAGGCGTTCAGTAACGCTCGGTTCGGCCGCCCAAGGACTGCAACACACCCAGCCAGAGTGCCGCCCTTTCCGCATAGGGCTCTGGGTCTTGTGCCCCACTGGCTTGGGCGTAGACAGCGGTTTGCACCATCACAATCCCCGTGGCAGGTTGAACAAACACGGATTGGCCGTGAACCCCTTGAAAAGCAAAACTGCGCTCCTTCAAAGGATGCAACCAGAACTGGTAACCGTAGCCGAAATACGGTGTGGCTTTGTAAGGGGCAAATGCGGCGGGTTGCTTGGCGATGTCGGTCGCTTCGCGAAGGTACTCGGCTGAAATGATTTGCTTGCCGCCTGCTTTGCCGTCATTGGCCATCAAGAGTCCCAAACGGCCCCAGTCGCGCAAAGTCGCGTTGAAGCAAAAATAAGCGCCCGCTTGGCGGTCCCGGCCATGGCACCAAAAAGCGTCACGTTCTGCGCCCAAGGGCTTCCACAGCCACGCTGTTGTCAAATCGGCCATGCTGCGCCCGGTGGCGCCGGTCAACACACGGCCAAGCACTTCGGTTTCGGCGCTGGCGTAAACGAACTTCTCGCCCGATGGGCTGTGCCGGTCAGAGAAGCTGCGCAACACACTGACCACCGAAGGACTGCCGGTCGCAAAACTGGAGGACAACTTAGACACGTCATCCTGACCGTCATAACGCTCGGTAAAGGTCACCCCCGAACTCATGCGCAACAAATGGCGAATGGGCGTGGCACCATAGGCGCTCCCCGCCAGGTCTTTGGCATATTGGCCTGCAGGGTCATCCAAAGACAAGATCAAGCCCTTTTCGAGCGCCGCTCCGATCAACAGGGACGTGACGCTTTTGGCCATCGAGAAAGACAAGAACCGCGCATCTTCGCTGCGGCCATAACGGTAGCGCTCCGTCACGATTTCGCCATCCTTGAGGATCAGCAAACCCGTGATCCGTCGCCGCTCCAGGTACTCGTCAATCGAATAAGCCAGGTTGCGATAGCGGTATTGGATGGCCGGCGGATTCACGGCTTTGGGCAATGGGCTCACTGTGTCGGCGCGTTGCACAAATTGACCCAAGACACCCGGTACTTTGTCCAGTGCAGACCAAGCACCGACCCGGTTTTCCATGGCTGACCAGCGAGGACCGATAGGGTAACCCGCCTGTTTGCCCAAAAGGGCTTCGTCGGGCTCGGCCCAACTCCAAGGACTGCTCCCAGTCAAGACCATAACCAAGCCTACTTTCAGCAGACAACTGAGGTGTGTATTCAATTTCATTGTGTCAAATCCGAGGCAACACAAGCCATTGTCCCTGCAAAGGAACGATGCGTATTCGCCGTTCAAAAACAGCTTCAATGGCCTGATGGGTTTGCGCGTCCATGGCGGGGCCGTGGTGGATCACTTGTCCTTCGCGCATGACAACGATGTCGTCCGCATGCAGCGCCATGCCGATTTCGTGCAGCACGCTCACCACGGTGGTGCTCACCGAACGAAGGCACAGCACCTGCTCAAGCCAGTCCACTTGGTGCGGTGGGTCCAGATTGGCCAAAGGCTCGTCCATCAGCATCAAAGGGGCATTGCCCGCCAAGACACGCGCCAGCAGGACGCGCTGACGCTCGCCTCCAGAGAGTTCTCCCAAAGTGCGATCGCACCAAGCCCAGGCCTGCGTAGATTTGAGCGCCGCTTCCACCATGGCGAGGTCGTGCGCTGAAGGCGCAGCCAACCAGCTTTGATGCGGCAAGCGGCCCAGCATCACAACATCAAACACCCGCAAGTCCAGCGCGGCCGATTCACCCTGCCCCAACCAAGACAGTTGCAAGGCTCTTTGCTGGCGGCTTAAGTTGGCCAAGGACTGCCCCTGCCAGAGCACTTCTCCGGTCACGGGCAGCAGCCCCGCCAATGCTTTGAGCAAGGTGGATTTGCCCGCCCCGTTGGGACCCACCACGCAGGTCCAGCGACCTGCCGAAATGCGCAAATCAATACCGCGCAACACCGAGCGCCCATTCAAGGCGACTTTCAGTGCACAAGCTTGGATGGCCAAGCTCATGACCGACCTGCGCCGATCCGGTTCATTCGCCAAAGCAAATAGGCTCCGCCAAGGATGGCGGTGAGCACACCCACAGGCATTTCTTGCGGGGCCATCAGACTGCGGGCCAACACGTCCGCCATCAGCAGCAAAGCAGCGCCCATCCAGGCCGACAGCACCAGCACCCCCGCATGGGTGCAACGCACAAGGGAGCGCACCGCATGCGGTGCGGCAAGCCCCACAAATGCAATCAAACCCATCTGCGCCACAGCGGCACCCGTTGCCAAAGACAAGAAGCCCACCAGCAACAAACGGGCTTGAGGCAGAGGCACGCCCAAGCTCTGCGCAGTGGACTCGCCCAGCGTGAGCGCGTCAAGCACGCGAGACAAGGCCCATGAGCCGCTCAAACATACACCCAGGGCCAACGCCATCAGCGCGCAAGCGGACCAGCCGATGAAAGCGGTTGAACCCAACAAGAATCCCTGCATGGCTTGCATGACCTGGGGCGACATCAAGGCGACCAGCGAGGCCAAGGCCCCCAGCACCACACCCACCACCACGCCGGCCAACAGCAAGCGCACGGTTTGCTGAACACCCCGGGCCAAAAAAAGCGTCACCATCACTGCCAACACCGCACCGCCAAAAGCGGCCCCCGTCATACCCAGACGTGGCAACCAGCCAACGGCCATCACGGAGCCGCCCAGCAAAGACACATACAGACTCACTCCCAAGGAGGCCCCCGAAGCGCTGCCGAGCAAGTAAGGATCCGCCAATGGATTGCGAAACAAACCTTGCGCAACCGCACCCGCCAGACCCAGCAATGCGCCGCCCAGCCACGCACCCAAACTGCGGGGCAAGCGGATGTCCCAAATGATGTGTTGAACCACGGGATCCGGCGAACCCAGCCACCACATCTCAACACCTTGACTGCCCACTGCCGTGCCCCCTAGAACGCCCAGCAAGCCCAACAGCAACAAAGCAAGCGACCACGACAAAGCGCTCCAACGCAAGTTCATGGTGTGCCCCTGGCTGTCCGGTTCAAGCACTGAGCGATCCACCGGGCCCCCTCGGCCATGCGCGGGCCGGCTCGCATCACCACATCGGATTGGTCTTGCGAAAACACACAGATCCGATCTTGCTGCACCGCCCGCAGTTGCGCCCAACCGGGACGCTTCAACAGGCTTTGCCGCGAACTGTCGCCCGCTAAAATCACATCAGGTTGCGCACGCACGACCCACTCGGGGTTGATCTGCGGAAAAGGCCCCAGCGCCGCCGGCAAAATATTGCGCACGCCCATCCGAAGCAAAGTTTCGCCCATGAAAGAGGATTCACTTGCACCGTAGGGTGTTGGACTGACCTCCAAATAAACACGCTGCAAACGGGCCTGCGCCGACAGAGATTGCACAGCGGTTTCGACCCCCGTATCGATTTCTCGCCAAACGCGCTCCCCCTCTGTGGGTGTCAGCCCCAAGGCTTGGGCGATGGTGAGCACCGCCCGCTTGACATCGCTGTGAGTGCGTGGCTCCAGACTGAGTACGGTGATGCCCAGCGATTGCAAACGCTCAATGCCCCGCGTGGAACCGGCCAACAGCACCAAATCTGGCTTTTGGGCCACGATGCTTTCAATGTTGGGGTCGATGCCGCCGCCCATGCGCGGCAAGGATTTGACGCTGTCAGGCCAGTTGGAATAACGGTCCACGCCCACCAGTTTGGCGCATTGACCCAGCGCACACACGGTTTCGGTCAGCGAAGGCAGCAAACTCACAATCCGCTGGGCTGGCTTGGCGAGCACCACGGCTTGCTGCCGATCATCCCAAACTGTGATGCCTTGCGCTGCAGAGCACATCAACGCCAATGACAACGCCAAAATCAGCAGTTGCATCCAGCGCTCAAGCATGCTGCGCCTCCCACTGGCGCATGATCCGGTGCAACTGGGCCACGCCGTCGGTCAGCGAAGCGGGACCAGGTTGCAAAATATCGGCCGATTTGATTTCAAATATCTGTCCCGTGCGGACAGCGGGCACGTTCTGCCAACCGGGGCGCGCTGCAACGGTGTCCGGGCGAAACTTCTTGCCGCACCACGAGCCAATGATGATGTCCGGCGCACGATCCACAATCATTTGCCCTTCAGCAATGATGCGGTCCTTGCCCATGGGCATCAGCGCCAGCTCCGGAAAAATATCGTCACCACCGGCCATGGCCATCAGCTCCGACACCCAACGAATGCCGCTGATGTGCGGCGTATCCCATTCTTCAAAAAACACCTTGGGGCGGCGCTTGAAACTCGCCGCTTGCTTTGCAATCGCGTCCAGCTCAGCACGCCAGGTCTGCAGCATCGCCAGTCCTGCTTCAGCCTGGCCCACCATGGCGGCGACCTGGAACAGCATGGCAAATATCTCGTCCACACTGCGCTGATTGAAAATGGTCACCTGCACGCCTGCGCGAATCAACAAGGCCGCAATGTCGGCCTGCAAGTCCGAAAAGCCAAACACGCAGTCCGGCTGCAGGGCCAAGATTTTGTCGATCTTGGCCGTCAAAAACGCACTCACCTTGGGCTTTTCCAAACGCGCTCGGCGCGGGCGCACCGTGTAGCCCGAAATACCCACAATGCGCTGCTCCTGGCCCAACAGGTAGAGCCACTCGGTAGCCTCTTCAGTGAGGCAAACGATGCGTTGGGGGCCAAGGGCAAGCGGAGTCATCACTTGGGACTGTATTGCAAAGTGGCGAAAAGACCACGGCCCGGGGTGTTGTAGCCGGAGGCCAGCTGATACGACTTGTCGAATGCGTTTTCCAAGCGCACACGCGCAGTCCAGCGTTCATCGATCTTTCGACTCGCATAGAAAGACCAAACAGAATATCCGCCCAACAGAATGGACGAATAGGGACTGTCTTTGCGTTCACCCGATGCATAGAGTTTGGCGCCAATTTCGAAGCCCGCCCAAGGGCGAGAAATATCCAAAGAACCATAAGTCTTGGCTCTGCGGGCCTGTGGCATGCCCAAACTCACGTTACGCGGATCTTGGTCGACCCAAGAAGCCTTGATGTTGTTGCCCATCCACTGTGATCGCAATGAAGCCTCCAGGCCCTTGTTTTGGGTTTGGCCGATGTTGACTGCACGGTAATCGGGGTCGTAATCGATCGCATCACGGGTATCTGTCTGAAAATACACCAAACGGGCCAGTGCGTCGCCGGTGGCATAGCTCGCTGCCACTTCTTTGGAGACGTAATTTTCGGATTTAACTTGCGTGTTGGTGGAAACCTCATAGGCTGTCGGCGCACGGAACCCTGAAGAAACAGTGGCCGTCAATCGCCAAGCGGAGGTCAATGCATAACCCAAACCCAGCAAACCAGAGTTGATGTTTTGGACGCTGCCGACCGTGCCATAGTCGTCCGTTCGGCTTAACTGAATTTGATCGCGCCGGGCGTTGAACTGGAAAGTCCAGCGGTCCATTTTTTCTGTCAAACCTGCGAAATAGCCCATGCCTTCGCGGCGCATGCCATAACCATAACTGCCACTGGCGCTGTAATGGTCGATGGACTTGTCAATACCAAAAATTAAACTGGACTGCGTCCGCGCTTGGACAGTATTGATCCATCTCAGCGCATCTTGGGTCCCCTTCAAGGTTCCATCGTTGAGCAAGATGCCGTTTTTGGTGTTGTCGTAACCCAATGATGCATGCGAAAAATCCAGCGCAGTCACCCAGTCCTCCGTGATGGCCTTGCGAGCATACAAACTGGCTTGATCGTTGTGGCTCTTCAACAGGTTGAGGTCGCTGGGCTTGTCGCCCGCAAACGATGACCCGCTGTCAAAGTCGGCCTTGGCACGCGTTGATTGCAGACGTAAACCCATGTTCAAATCGCGATCCACTTTTTTGTCTAACTTGGCTGAAACGAATTCCTTGCTGTAACCGTCGTTGTCGGGGTTGACACGTGCATTCATCGAAGGATTCATGGCAGAAAAACCATCACTGCCCGCACGACCACCTTGAACATGAAAGCTCAGGTCATTGACGGTGCCACCCACACCCGCATGGAGTCCGTAGGTATTGCGCGAGCCCAGCGTGACAGAGCCGTAGGCGGCGGGTTCACCCCTGCCTTGGCGCGTCCAAACACTGATCACACCGCCCACAGCGGCGTCGCCGTACAAGGCACTGGCGTTGCCACGCAAAATTTCAATCCGCTCAATCTGCGCCAAAGGCATGTCGGTGACTTGCAATGCACCGATACCATCCACCTGAGAACGCACCCCATCAATCAGCAGCACCACGTTGATGCTGTTTTGCCCTCGCAAGAAAAACGAGGTGGTGCTGCCCGGCCCCCCATTGCGACCGAACTCAAAACCTGCTTCGCCTTGCAATAAATCAGCCAGGCTGGGCGCTTGTGATTTCTCAATGTCTTGCCGCGTGATGACAGACACCGAACTCAACACCTCCGACAGGGGTTGCTCGGTGCGGGTTGCAGAGATGACCACGGGGTTGAGTTCAAGGGAGCAGGCCTGCCCAGCGAGCAGTGAGAAGGCAAAAAAAGACAGCGCAGCCGCAAAGCCGCGTGAACGAATCCAACGATTTTTCATAAAAACCCAACATGTTGTGTGTCCTCACCGCCTTCCCCGACAGTGCTTGGACGTTCAGGCGGCGCGTTTTCAGGCGCACCACCACCTTGTTGGCCGGTATCCGGGCTGGGCGGAGACTGCCTCTGTCGCCTTCCCAGTCGCTTGTTCAAGGCGACCAGTGGCATGTTGACAGAGACGGAACTTGAGACAAGTTCGTCCGCTTGACCGTTGCGGGGGCAGCGCAGGTGGGGTCTTGTCGAGCGAGCGACGCGACCTTCCTGCTTCCCGTTGAACTGCGGCATGTGAACCACACCGCGAGCACCAACAAGCCCAATTGTAAGTTTGAACCTGTCTTCAACCCTACAATAGATCTATACACTTTGTGTTGGCTATGACAAACACCCACACCATCGACCTGATTGCCGAGCGCGTTGAGCATTTGTTGCTTCGACATGAAGAGCTGGCACGCACCAACGATTTGCTGCAACAGCAAGTCACAGCCTTGGCCCTCGAGCGTGATTTACTCAAGTCCCGACTGGCCGCTGCCCGCGCCCGGGTCGACAACTTGATTGACCGCTTGCCCGCCACACCCGCTTCAGATACTGCACCATGAGTACCAAACAACTCGAAGTTCAAATCATGGGGCAAAGTTATTTGCTGGGCTGCCCTGAGGGCGGCGAGCCTCAATTGCTGGCCGCTGTAATCAAGGTGGACCAAGCCATGTGCAAGATCCGTGATGCCGGCAAAATCAAGGCGCGAGACAAAATTGCAGTATTGGCCGCTTTGAATTTGGCCTTTGATGCCAATGAATCGGATACAGCCCCGCCTGCAACCCCATTGACCGCCTTAACGCCCGGCGAGAAGCCCTTGTCGGATGCGCAAACGGCCCGCCTGAGCCAACTGCTTCAGCGCTTGGACCATGCTTTGAGCCTTGACGGACGATTGATTTAAGCCCACCTTGCGCAAGACATTGGCCTACAATGGCGCGGTCTGCGGTGCATGCTGGATCTTATATTTCCTTGAACCAATGCTCATTGAGCTCGGGCTTGGAACATCGACTGGTGAGCGTGATCATCTCGCGTCAGATGAACCCAACGTCAGTCTGCCCTCGCCCACCTGAACCCCCGGTTCAGGATGAGGGTCCGGTGGCACTGCAGACACCTTTTTCTACCCTTGCCCTGATTGAGCGCCAT
>Ga0136644_10002977_pt1 | contig 12734 bp, 10 predicted proteins | sample C_130820_EF_Meta_FD_94780 | JGI IMG/M metagenome (GOLD analysis project Ga0136644, IMG submission 94780) | Freshwater microbial communities from Lake Croche, Canada to study carbon cycling - C_130820_EF_MetaG (v2) (version 2) | ecosystem: Environmental > Aquatic > Freshwater > Lake | place... | reverse complement strand
GAAGTGGTGGTTGCTTGGTCACGAACCCCAACACCGTGCCGGAAGCACCCGCCGCCGTGGTGCCTCCGATCCAGGCACAGAAAAGGGCTGCCAAGCGAAGCAGGCCGCGCACGGCTCCAAGCTTCCAACCGCGCCAGATCTCCCAGATCAGGAAAACCGTCGCGGCAATGAAGATGTACCGCTGCCATTCTGGGGAGCCGTTGAGAAGCATGCCTCTAGGGATTTAGACGGAAGGCCGAAGGCTGTCAGCCACGGAAACATCGGAAAGCTCCATTAGGGCAGAAGAAGCGGCGCAGGAAATCATTCCTGCGCCGCTCTAACCTACCAAAGTGCTGATCTACGCTGCCGGTGCTTCCGCTGCGGCGGCGGCTTCGTTCGTCTCGTCGCGGAGGGTCGTGTTGGTCGCGGCGGCGGGCGGGAGTTGCTCGTCACGGCCTGTGAACTTCACGCTCAGGAGCTTGCTGATGCCGCACTCCTCCATGGTGACGCCGTAGAGGGAGTCGGCACGGGACATGGTGCGTTTGTTGTGCGTAATGACCATGAACTGGCTCTGGCCGATGAAGCGGTCGAGTAGTTTGATGAAGCGGCCGATGTTCGACTCGTCGAGCGGCGCGTCCATTTCGTCCAGCACGCAGAAGGGGGAGGGCTTCACCATGTAGATGGCGAAGAGCAGGGCCACCGCCGTCATGGTGCGCTCGCCGCCGGAGAGGAGCGAGATGCTCTGGAGCTTCTTTCCGGGAGGCTGGGCGATGATCTCGATACCGCTCTCGAGCGGGTCGCTCTCGTCCATGAGGAGGAGGTTCGCCTTGCCGCCCGCAAAGAGCTGGGTGAACATCTCCTGGAAGTTGACGCGGATCTTCTCGAAGGTCTCGGAGAAGAGTTCCTTGGTGGTCTTGTTGATCCGGGCGATCGCCTCCATCAGCTCCTCCTTGCCGTTGATGAGGTCGGTGTTCTGCTGTTCGAGAAACTTGTAACGCTCCTCCAGCTCGTCGAATTCCTGGATGGCGTCGAGGTTGACGGGACCCATCGAGTCAACGCGCTCGGTCAACTCGGCGACGACCAACTCGATCTTCTCCCAAGGGATCTCGGCCGGGATCGGTCCGCTCATCGCGGCTTCCACGACCTCCACGGAGACTTCCTCCGGGTTCTCGTTCGAGGGAACCGATCCCTCCCCTTCCGTAGTGGACTCGGGAAGCGCCGCGCGGCGTTCCTTCTCGTTGCGGGAGGCAACGGCCTTGAGCAGGGAATAGCGGTCGGGCTCGAAGCCGGCCAGATCGAGCTGGTAGCGGCGGGAGACGTGGTCGCGGATCGCCTCGGCGCGGAGCTTGAGCTCGGCGAGACGCACCTCGTTCTTGGCGCGGTTGTCCTGAAGGTCGGAGAGATTCTTGCGGGCTCCGCGGAGCGCGATCTCAAGGGCCTCGACACCGGCCTGGAGTTCGTTGCGGCGCACGCCGAGTTCGAGGACGCGGGCCTCGGCCTCGGCGCTCTCCTGCTTCCATCCCTCCACACTCTCGGCGAGCCCGATCGATTCGGATTCGAGGGAGCGGATGCGCTCCTCGTGGGCGGCGATGTCACGCTCACGGGCGGTGATCGTGTCGGCAAGCTCTCGGACACGGGCCTCCATCGGGGCGCGCTGGGTGGCGAGCGACTGTTGGCGCTGGCGCTCGGTGGCTACGCGGAGGCGAGCCTCGGAAAGGGCGCTCGCGGCCTCGGTCTCGGCGTCGCGGAGCAGGGCGATGCGCGCGCCCGCCGCGGAGCGTTCCTCGCGGGCGGTGGCAAGCTCCAGCGTGGCGCTCTCGAGCTGCCGGTTGCATTCGGCGATCCGGGATTCGAGTTGGCCGATGTGCTCCTGGAGTGCCGCGATCTCACCATCGAGCGACTCGTGGCGGTGGCGTGCATTCTCAAGCTCTCGGCTTGCGAGAAGGTTGTCGGCCTGGGCGGCGGCGAGGAGTCCCTGCGTGTTGCCGAGATGCTCGCGCGCCTCGCGGAGGCGGTTCACCGAGGCCTCCAGCGCGGCGAGGGCACCCTCGCGGACGAGGGAGAGATGGGCGACGCTTTCCCGCAGTCCCGCCACCTCGCGCTCAAGCGTGGTGATCTGGGAGCGTCGCATGAGGGCCGATCCGCTCGCCTCACCCGTGGCACCGCCATGGGCGACGCCGTCGCGTCCGAGGAATTCCCCGGTGCGGGCGGCGAAGGCGAGACCGGGATTCGCTTTCTTGAGACGGAAGGCGGTCTCGAGATCGGGAACGATCGCCACTCCCTCGAGGAGTCGGCCGATCAGTCCGTGGGCGGATCCGGTCGCGCGCACGACATCGGTGGCCCAGCAGAGCGCACCCTCGGGAAGATAGCCTCCCTGTTGCACGGCCATCGGAAGAAGGTCGCTTGCCAGCACGGAGGCACGGCCTTGGGTGGCATCGCGAAGCGTCTTGAGGGCCTCCTCGGCCATGCCGGCATCGGCGAAAACGACCGCGCGGCTGGCGGCACCGAGAGCCGCCTCAATGGCAGGAATATCGGCCTGCGGAATCTCGACCAGCGAGGCGAGTGTCCCGAGAATTCCGGCCTGGTAGAACTCGGGCCGGTCGAGCCCGCGCAGGATAGCCTGTGCTCCCTCGCCGAGGCCTTCTCCCTCGCGCTCGAGCTGGAGCAAGATCTCCAGGCGGTGCTCGCGCTCGGAGAGTTGCTTCACGGCCGAATTCCACTCGGTCTCGGCACTCTGGCGGGCGGTCTGCGCCTCGTCATGACCCTGCTGGGAGGCGAGGAGCTCCTGCTCGGCGGCATCGAGCGAGGCGCGCGTGGAGGCCTGGGTGGCGGCTGTCTGCTCGGCGCGTGTGGCGGCCGTGCTGACGGCGAGTCCCGCAAGGGAAACCTGCTCCTGAAGTTGGAGGGCGCGGGCACGCTCGGCATCGCGGCGCGCGCCGGCGGTGGAGAGTTCGCCGCGGACATCGGTAAGGCGGTTCTCGAGATCGTGGAAGCGTCCGGTGAGCGCCTCGGTCTCCTGCTCGGCGGTGATGCGCTCGCGCTGCGAATCGGAGACTCGAGCCGTGGCGGCGGCGAGGGATTCCTCCTCAGCACGGAGTACCTCGAGGAGCGAGGTGAGCTGGGCGTCGGCATGCTCGATCTCGCTCTCCTGCTCGCGGATGCGGAGTCGGGTCGCGTCGATGTCGGCGCGGGAGCGCACGATCATTTCGCGGAACTCACCGGCGCGCTCGGAGTTCGTCTCGATGCGATTCTCCCCGGAGAAGATGCGGTTGCGCAGGGTCTGCAGATGGTCGCGCGCCCCCGCGGTCTCGGCGTCGAGCGCGGAGAGTTGCTCGCGCGCCCCGGCAACCTCGACCTCCTGCTCCGCAATCTCGCGCTCGTAGAGGGAGCGCGCCTCGGCGCTCTTGTCGACTTCGTCCGCGACCCCCGCGATGGAACGATCCAGATCGAGGTAAGTACGGTGGGAGATGTGGGTGTCGAGGACACGGAGATCCTCCATGAGGGACTGGTAGCGGCGCGCCTTCCCTGCCTGGCGCTGGAGCGATCCGATCTGGCGCTTCACCTCCTTGATGATGTCGGAGACACGGAGGAGATTCGACTCGGTGTATTCGAGCTTGCGGAGAGCTTCCTTCTTCTGCGCCTTGTACTTCGTGATGCCGGCGGCCTCCTCGAAGATGGCGCGTCGGTCCTCCGGACGGCTGTTGAGCAGGAGGGCGGTCTTCCCCTGCTCCATGATGGAGTAGGCGCTCCGACCGATGCCGGTGTCCATGAAAAGATTGTGGATGTCCTTGAGGCGGCAGGGGGTGCCGTTGATCAGGTACTCGCTCTTGCCGTCGCGGAAGACGCGGCGGGTGATGCAGACCTCGTTCCACTCGACGCCGAGTTCCTTCTCGCATTCGGAGAAGGTCATCGAGACCTCCGCCATGTTGTGCGGTTGGCGGGTGTCGGTGCCGCTGAAGATGACATCCGCCATCTCGCCGCCGCGCAGGGCCTTGGCCGACTGCTCTCCAAGCACCCAGCGGATGGCGTCGAGAACGTTCGATTTGCCGCAGCCGTTCGGGCCGACGATAGCGGTCACGCCGCGGTGGAAGCGCAGGACGGTCTTCGGGGCGAAAGATTTGAAACCGATGAGTTCGAGGGATTGAAGATACATGGGATAAAGAAGAAGTTCAGGGGGGTGCCCTAGAGTAGGCCTTGCATCTCTGAAGGCACAATAAAAAACACTAGGGGTTGGGCCATATTGAAATGAAACCACAATATGTAGTGTTTTTGGATATCTCTTAGGAAGGTTCCCTGTAAGAGATGGACATCCAGCAGGACTCCATCGCCCCAAGACTCTGAAGATCCACCTCAGAGAACCGGGCTCTTTCTTTTCTTGGCAGTCACCGGGTACCAGATTCTTATGTGCGGGTTGAGTGACACCAAGTTCCGATAGGAATTGGACTGAAACGGCGACGGAGTTTCGGTATAATGACACTTTTCCTGTGTCACCGATCAGGCACCCGTAGCTCAGGGGACAGAGCAGGGGATTTCTAATCCCTTGGTCGGAGGTTCGAATCCTCCCGGGTGCGCCCATGATGCCGAGATTCTCCTCGCGGCCTCTTTTTTACGGAGGCATTCTCCACCCATGCTTGAAGTCACCATCCTGGCCAGCGGCAGCGGCGGCAATGCCGCGCTGGTTCGGACGGAAACCGCGCTCTTCCTTGTCGATGCCGGACTCAGCACACGCGCACTGACGCAAAGACTGGCGCTTTGCGGCGTGGAACCGGGAGATCTCCGCGCCATCCTTGTGACCCATGAGCATGGGGACCATGTGCGCGGACTGCCCCAATGGGCCAAGAAGCATGCCACCCCGATCTACTGCAACCGAAGGACGGCCATGGTGCTGCGCGATAAGATCGCCGACTTCGGAGGTTGGAAGATCTTTGAGAGTGGTCAGGAATTCGAGTTGGAGGGGGTGGCCATCCGATCCTTCCCGGTGCCACACGATGCGGTGGAACCCGTCGGGTTCGTGATCAGACGAAGCGGCCGATCCTTCGGTTTTCTGACCGACCTCGGCCACGCCACCACGCTCGTGACCCAGTCGTTGCGGGGCGTGGATGCCCTGCTGATCGAGGCGAACTACGATGAGGCGCTTCTGGAAAAGGACACCAAGCGCCCGTGGCCCACGAAACAGCGGATCCAGTCGCGCCATGGCCACCTCTCCAACGGGGCTGCCGCGGAGACCGTCTCCGGGATCCGTCACGACGGCTTGGGGCACCTCCTGCTCGGACACCTGAGTCGTGACTGCAATAGCGAGGAACTGGCGCTTGGCGCCATGCGCGCCACGCTCGGTGATTCGGCGATCAACCTCTTCTGCGCTTTGCAGGAGGAAGTCAGCCCGTCCGTCCGGTTGGACTGACAAGAAATCCAGAGCAAACAATCTTCTCCCGCAGAAACAAGCCTTTGGGAGAGGCGCGTTGTAGCCACCGAAGGTGGATCCGAAGGGCGAGCCTTCCGGGAGCAAGCGAGTACAAACGCGGTGGCGCTTTTGCAGTCATACGCAAGCCACCAAGGCGCCCAAGTGCAGCCGTAGTCATCCTATGCGGCAAAAGCGGGGCAACACCGCCCCGCGCCCAAATCGTCACGCCCCTACTACTTGGCGTTGAGCCAATCGATGAACCCCTTCGGTCCGCCGGGAATATATCCGCTCTGCCGCTTGATCACCTTGCCCTCCGGATCAAGCACGACGAGCGTGGGAAAACCCTGAACCTGATACTGCTCCTGGAGGGCGTTGTTCTGTTTCTTCAACTCCGGACTCTGGCTCTTGCCCTGAGGGAAGTCGATCTCGACGAGGACGAGGTTCTTGTCGGCATATTCCTTGAAAGCAGGCTGATCGAAAGCCTCCTTCTTGAGCTTGATACACCATCCGCACCAGTCGCTGCCAGTGAAGTCGAGAAGCACCTTTTTGTTTTCCTTCGCGGCCGTGGCTAAGGCGGTTTTGTAATCGTCGCCCCAGCCATTGGCAAAAGCCGGGCTGATGAGTAGGCCGGTAGCAAGAGAAAGGAAAAGAATGCGGAGAGAGTTCATGGCGCTTGTTTGTCCCAGATGCCGTTCCGGAGCAAACCCAAAGTGAGGAGAAGGTAAAAGGCATGAAGGTGCAAAAGTAAAAAACGGGAGTGAGATGCCTGCCGGCCCTTCCCACCTTCCTATCTTTTGCCAACTTGCCACTGCGGGGAGATCTCGCAACTCACGGAACTCGCCTCACCGGCCGCCAGATGATGCATCGCGGCGAAGGCCATCATGGCAGCGTTGTCCGTGGCGAGGCCCGGCGCGGGTAGGTGAAGTTTCCAGCCCTTTGCCGCGCAGAGAGCCGTCATCCCCTCGCGCAGGGCGCGATTGGCGGCGACACCTCCGGAGAGGGAGACTCGTTTGAGACCGGAATCCTCGACGGCCCGTTCGGTCTTGAGCAGAAGCACGCCGACGATCGCTGCGCGGATCGAGGCGCAGAGATCGGCCATCCCCTGTTCCGACTTGGGGAGATCAGGATTCTTTTCGACGAAGTAGCGCACGGAGGTCTTGAGCCCGCTGAAGCTGAAGTCGAGATTGCCCTGCTCGGTGAAGGCCATGGGGAATTTGTGGGCCTTGGGATCGCCCGATGCAGCGAGTCGGTCGATCTCGATGCCACCCGGATAGGGGAGCCCCAGAAGCTTGGCTGCCTTGTCGAAGGCCTCGCCCGCCGCATCGTCGAGCGTGCGGCCGAGCACCGTGTAGTCACCGGCACTCCGGACCAAGGTGAGTTGGGTATGGCCTCCGCTCACCAGCAAGGCGATATGGGGCGGGATTTCCTCGGCGCCGAGGAAGGGAGAGAGAAGGTGACCCTCGAGATGGTTGAGCGCGAGGTAAGGAATGCCGAGCGCCAGCGAGAAACCCTTGGCATAGGAAGCCCCCACAAGAAGAGCCGGGGCAAGGCCGGGGCCTGAGGTGGCAGCCACGGCTCCGAGTTCGGAAGGGGCGATTCCCGAATCCGAGAGGGCGCGGCGGACCAGTGGGTCGACCGCAAGGAGGTGGTTGCGCGAGGCGACTTCGGGTACCACGCCACCAAAGCGGGCGTGCTCCTCGGCCTGCGAGGCGATCAGGCTGGAGAGGATCGTGCCTGGCGGACGCAGGACGGCAGCGGCCGTTTCGTCGCAGCTAGATTCGATTGCGAGTATGTGAAAATCGGGCGAAATCACTGACGAAAGGTTTAATCAGGAACTCAAGAACTCAGGAAGGAAGCAGATGGCGATGCCATGCAGAGAGGAGTTTTTCAGGGGATTCACGCATCAGGTGGGCGGACTTTCCCAATTCCGTGAGCAGGGTGGTGGCCACAGCATTCCGATCCATCGGTGATCCGGTGATCATCGCCAGGGACGCGGCGCGGTCTCTCAGTTCCTTGGGGAAGTCCATGGGAGCATGGTTCACATTCAGACCGATCCCGACCACTGCAAACGGATTCTTACCGGACCGTGTCTCCACAAGGATTCCGGCTACCTTCTTTCCACCCACGAGCAGATCGTTGGGGGCCTTGATCCCAGTTCGCTCAATGCCAAGGGATCCCAAAGCCTCGACCAAGGCCACGGCGGCAAAGGCCGAGAGCGAGGGAATCGTGGCATCGCTGATCTCCATCCGCAGAAGGATTGAAAACCAGAGGCCGAGGCCGGGAGCGGAATTCCACGGGCGACGGAATTGTCCGCGTCCTGCCGTCTGGCTCTCCGCAAAGAGAAGCGTCCCGGCGGACGCTGCCTCCTCTCCCTGACGGAGAATCTCGTCATTGGTCGAGGTGATCTCTCCGACCACCTGCACCGGAATGCCCCAAGGCGAGGCGGCGCTCAGGCGGGCGGGATGCAGCGGTTCAGCTGGCATGACCCGACGACTCGATCTCGAGCGAAAGATCCGCATTCGTCGCGGAGTGGGTCAGTGCTCCGACCGAGATGCGATCGACGCCGGTCGCGGCCAGGCCGGTCACAGTCGCCAGCGTGACGCCGCCACTGGCCTCGAGCAACACGGCGGGCGCAAGTTTATTGCGCAGGGCCACGGCCTCCGTCATCTGCGCCGTGCTCATGTTGTCGAGCAGGATGACGTCGATCCCCTGCATTCCGAGCAGGGCCTTCACTTGGTGCAGCGTGTCGGCCTCGATCTCGATCGGCAGTCCTGGGTGTACCGCGCGGAGGCGCGTGATCACCGGCGGGAGGAGGTAGATGTCGCCGAGCGCGGCAAGGTGGTTGTCCTTCACAAGCACGGCGTCGTGTAGTCCGATGCGATGGTTCGTGCATCCGCCGGCTTTCACGGCCTGCTTCTCAAGAAGTCGCCATCCCGGTGTTGTCTTGCGGGTGTCGAGCAACACGACCTTCGTTCCCCGCACGGCTTCTGCAAAGCGGCTGGAAAGGGTCGCGATCCCGCAGAGATGGCCCAGAAAATTCAGCGCCGTCCGTTCCCCGGAGAGGATCGAGCGTGTCGAGCCGGAGATCTCAAGCAAAACGGATCCGGGCGTGAGCGGATCTCCCTCCGCCACGCGAGCGGCAACGACCAGCGATGCATCAACGCGCCGGAAGACTTCCGCCGCAACGGCCATTCCCGAGGCAATGCAGTCACAACGCGACACGATGCGCGCGCGGGAAACAGATCCGGCGGGAATGAAGGCCTGTGAGGTGACGTCTCCCGCCGCACCGAGATCTTCCAGAAGGGCGAGGGAGATCAGATCGCCGGAGTCGTTCATCGAGATTCCCTACGCGGCCACGACGGCTTCCGCTTTCCCGGCCCCTTCCGGGAGGGACTGCAATCCGAGCAGGGAGCGCTGCCACGGCAGGAGCACGGGGGCAAGAGGATCGTTGGCAACCGCTTCGAGGGCGGCCTTGGGAGCCACAATCGAGGGATCCAGATCGATCTCGCGCGCCACCTTGTCACGATGCTCGCGCAAATGGTTGAAGCGGTCGATCTGCTCCTTGGTGGAGCGGATGCGCACCCCGCGGATGACCTTCGGCCAGTCCTCTTCCGGCAAGGCAAGGGCCGTCTCGAGAGTCTCCTCGAGGCGGGCCATGCGTGGCTGCGGAAGGCGCGGACGCGCGAACTTCCCTCCCCTGGATGCCTCGTCGGCGAGGCGGAGCAGATTCTCGTTGGAAAGAACGTGGAACGCAGGGCGATCCCAGCCCCGGGCCTCGGAGTCGCGCCAATGCCACAGCGCGCGGAGCAATGCCCAGCCGCGGCGGGAGAGGGCGGCATAGCCGGTCAAGCGCCAGAGGTTCTCCTCGTCGCGTGGACGGGTCTCGCGGGTTCCCTTCACCATGCGGTCGCGGGACTGGCAGTACCAGTCGAAGCGTCCCAACTCCTCCAACCTGGCTCCCAGGATTCCTGCCAACTGGGGCAGGAAGCGGACGTCGTTGAGCGCGTATTCGACCATCTGGTCGGAGAGGGGGCGCTGGGCCCAGTTCGCCTTGCGCGAGGCCTTGGAGAGGGTGATGCCGAAGTATTTCTCCACCAGGCCGGCCAGACCGAGCTGGGGCTCGCCGCAGAGTCGTGCCGCGATCATCGTATCGAAGATGTCCTCGTCGGGGAATTCCCCCGAACGGCGGAGCAGGCGCAGATCGTAGTCCGCATCGTGGAAGAGGATCGTCTTCCCCTTGAGCGTAGCGAAGAACTCCCCGAGCGGCAGCCCCGCAAGCGGATCGATCAGGCGCAGATCGGAGGCTAGTCCGGTCTGGGGTTCCTCGCCCCATCCGCTCTGGATGAGGCAGAGCTTCTCAAAGTAGCAGTGCAGGCTGTCGGCCTCGGTGTCGAGAGCGACCTGTGTCTGCGACGAGAGACCGTCGAGATAGTCCCGGAAAGCGGAGTCCCCGGCGATCAAGGCTCCGCGATGAAGGTGGCCGTCGTCGGAAGATCTCCGGCGTGGCGGGCACGGGGCTCGCGTACCTCGGTGTTGCCCTCGGTGGGGATGGTGACGAAGGGGCCGCCGGCAAGCGGGGCCACCTCGGTGAAGGCCACCTCGGGAACATCGGTCGGGATGCCCTCGAGGGGGAACTCCTTGCGGAGAGGATGGTAGGGATAACCCTCCCACATCAGGATGCGGCGGAGGTCCGGATGGTTGCGGAACCTGATCCCCATCAGGTCCCAGACCTCGCGCTCGTGCCAGTTGGCGGTGGCCCAGATGTCGGTGACGGAATCAACCTCGGCCTCATCCTCGGAAGTCGTGCACTTGAGACGAAGGTGCGCCCTCTTCGCGATCGAGTAGAGCTCGTAGACCACCTCGAACCGGGGGTGGCTGCCATAATGGTCGACACTGCAGATATCAAGCAGCAGATCGTAGCCGAGGGTGTCGCGGCAGTAGAGGGCGATCTCGTGCAGACGTGTTGCGTGGAGCGAGATCGTCGTCTCGCCGCGGAACTCCTTGCGATCGAAGATATGGGGGGTGAAGGCCCCTTCCAGCTTGAGGGCGTCGGCGGCGGCGCTCATCGGAGGGACTCCAGCAGGGCGCGCTTCTGGTCGAGCACGGAATGTTCGCTCATGAGCTTGTTCTGCAGTTTCATCAGGCCGTCGAGCAGTGCTTCAGGGCGAGGCGGGCAGCCGGAGATGTAGACATCGACGGGAATGATCTGGTCGACGCCCTGGAGCGTCGCGTAACTGCGGTACATGCCGCCGGAGGAGGCGCAGGCACCCATGGCGATCACCCACTTCGGCTCGGGCATCTGCTCGTAGATGCGCTTCACGGAAAGGGCCATCTTGTAGGTCACCGTGCCGGCCACGATCATGACGTCGGACTGGCGCGGCGAGAAGCGCATGACCTCGGCGCCGAAGCGGGAGATATCGAAGCGCGACGAGGAGGCGGCCATGAGCTCGATGGCGCAACAGGCGAGGCCCATCGGCATCGGCCAGAGGGAGTTCTTGCGCATCCAGTTGATGGCGGCGTCCAACTTGGTGATGATGATGTTCCCCTCGATCTTGGAGTCGAACGCCATCGGAGTCGAAACGGGCGTCGCATGGGGATGCATGGTGGGCACAGTAGCCGTGGACATAGTGGGGACAGACTATAAGAGAGCCCCCCCTGAACAAGATCGAAATACCATGGATTCACCGAAGAGGTCCCTCGGCGGCCAAAACTTCGGTTGACCGACCCGATCACGCCTCTTTTTGGAAAACATAAAGCTCTTTCTATAAGTAGTATGCATTGCACGTTGCAACTCCTTCCCCTAGGGAGTTGGGGTCGATGAGGAATGGGCGAGTCCCCTGTGGTACAATACCCCCCTTGCCGTTGGGTTTGACTCCTCTCTCACCCACCCACTGGTTCCTGAAATTTCCATGACCCCGACTTTTGACTCCTCCGCGTTTGACCCCGACTTTTGGCAGAACTGGCAGCCAACAACGAGGGCCTCGCTCTGTTTTATCAGGAGCGGCGGGGAAATCCTCATGATCCGCAAGAAACGCGGCCTCGGTGCGGGAAAGATCAATGGTCCGGGAGGTCGGTTGGAGGCCGGTGAAACCGCGTTGGAAGCAGCCGTCCGCGAAACCCAAGAGGAACTCGGCGTCACGCCGCTGAGTCTCAGCAAGCGGGGGGAACTCCACTTTCAGTTCACGGATGGTCTAGCCCTTCACTGCGTGGTTTTTACCGCGGAGGGATGCGTCGGGGAACCGAAAGAGACCGACGAGGCGATTCCTCATTGGATGAAACCCTCGGAGATCCCTTATCACGACATGTGGGAGGACGATGTTCACTGGCTTCCAGGGATGCTCGGGGGCAAAAGCTTCCGAGGGTTCTTCCACTTTGACGGCGAGAGGATGACCTCCCACCGTCTCCTGTGGGATGGTTCGGACTGTTAGGGCGCCATGACAGGCGGCGAACCCCGTTGCGGTTATACCAAGGGTGGGTCGTGGCCAAGTTTTGGCAAGGGCGCATGATGTCCCCCACTCCCGAAGGTGCACAGAACCTCCCAAAACCTGCGATGTTTTCAACATTTACTTGGACGGGGCGAGGTTTCAATTTCCCCCCATGTCCACGCATCTCTGGTCGCGCCTCTCCTCCTTGAAATGGGAGGATGCCTGGGTCGAGAGGCTCCGGTTTGCCGGGGAGCAGAATCTGGTCATCCGGAAGTTTCCCGCCTCCCGCTCGATCCGACTCGATCTCTACACCGACTCGGCCACGGCCAAGAAGGTCAAGCAAGCCTTCGGCGGCACGGTCCGCCCTTTTGATTCGTCCAAATGGACTCCTCCCTCTCCGAAAAAGACCACCCCGCTCCGCATTGGCGGCGGGCTTCGTATTTACGGGGACGAGGAGCGGTTTGCAAAGGAGCGCACCTCGGGCCGCGGCAAATCCCTCTTCATCCCGAGCGGCCTCGCCTTCGGCACGGGCGATCATGCCACGACGGCGCGATGCCTGCAGTTGCTCGTCGATGCGGCGAAGCCTCTGGATGGGAAGGAATGGTCGCTTCTCGACCTTGGCTGCGGCTCCGGGATTCTGGCGCTCGCAGGGGAACTGCTCGGTGCGAGGAAGATCCTCGGCTGCGATTTCGACGAGCGTTGCGTGAAGACCTCCAAGGAAAACGCCGCGCTCAACGACCTGACCCGGTCACGTTTCGTGAAAGCCGATGTCCTCCGCTGGAAGCCCCCCGCATCGGCTGGCAAGCCGGCGCGCTATGACATCGTGGCGGCCAATCTCTACTCGACGATTCTGACGGCGGCCGCACCGATGATCATCGAGTCGATCCGGCCCGGCGGGATCCTCATTCTCTCGGGGATTCTCTCGGTCG
>Ga0136644_10002976_pt1 | contig 12734 bp, 9 predicted proteins | sample C_130820_EF_Meta_FD_94780 | JGI IMG/M metagenome (GOLD analysis project Ga0136644, IMG submission 94780) | Freshwater microbial communities from Lake Croche, Canada to study carbon cycling - C_130820_EF_MetaG (v2) (version 2) | ecosystem: Environmental > Aquatic > Freshwater > Lake | place: Lake... | reverse complement strand
TATCTTAAAAATGTCAGTAAAAGTGGCCATTACAAGACCAGCTGAGTTTATTGTAATCACTTTTGAACAACAACAGCAAAAATCTTAAAAACGTTTTAGAATTTATTAATTAACACTATTTAACTTAAATAATTATGGCAGCTCCTACAGCCGGAACCGGTGAAAATCAAGACCAATTTTGGCCCTTACCAAAGTTTTATTTTTCTGTAGATATTGGAGACGCAACGGATATAGCTTTCCAAGAAGTCTCTGGCCTAGATATTGATACAGATGTTATTGAATACCGTCATGGCAATAGTAAAATTCATTCTACTATTAAAATGCCTGGTCTTAAGAAGTATGGTGACATCACTATGAAGAAAGGTGTGTTCACTAAGGACAATAGCTTTTATGACTGGATCAAACAAATCAGTCTGAATACCTACAAGCGGCTTACTGTTGTTGTTCGTCTAATGGATGAAGATGGTAACGCAAAGATGACTTGGACTTTGACCAATGCATGGCCCAAACAGGTTACCTCTACCGATATGAATTCTCAAAGCAGTGAATCTGCTATTGAAACCATTGTCTTGGTTCACGAGGGTCTTACTATTGCCGCAGCGTAATTTTCTAGCTAATTGATAAGGAGCACCAGTATATTGGGTGCTCCTTTTTTTTGAGATATTTTTTTAACAGGGTGGCTTAGGTAAATGGTCATGTTCCATTTAAGATATAAATTGACAAGGGTATCTCTAAAAGTATTTATATGGCCAAAACAAACTTTGTTGCTACTCCTACTCCCTCATTCAATTTTTCTGTTGCTATTGACATGTATCAAGCAGATACCATGTTTAGTGAAGTAAAGGGTATTTCATTTGAAATGGATGTAGAACCTTACCTTGAAGGTGGTAATAATAACACCATCCATCATCTACCCAAGGGAAGAAAGGATTCCAGACTAATTCTTGTAAGGGGCATGTCTCCTTTAGGATCAGAGTTTAGTAACTGGTGTATTAAATCTACAAACTTTAACCTACAGGAAAAACCAGGGGAACCAAGGGTACTGGTAGTGCCAAGGGTACTGACCATAACGTTGATGGGACCAATTCCAAATGGCGCAGCTACCGGAGGTCCAACAGAATTACATACCTGGACATTCTATAACGCCTATCCTGTAAAATGGGAGATCAGTGAGTTTGTAGCAAAGGAGTCAGCATATGCATTTGAAACCATAGAGTTTGTGTATTCCAGCATCAGTGCAAAAGTATAAAATCAACAGAAATATGCCTGTAGAAATTAGAGAATTAGTCATACAAGCAAAAGCAAATGCTGCCTCAGGGCATGAAGCTAATCCAAAGTCAAAAACAACCCACAGTAAAGCATCCAGTGGTGGAGGACAATCAGTTGTTGGTAAAATTACACATGATCTTCGTAGACAGCTTGTTGAAGATTGTGTGCAGGAAGTAATGGATTTAATGCAAAAGAATCGGATGATATGAGCGGAAGTTTGAGCAAACTTAGTATTAATGGATATGAGACCATTAGTGATGTACTTGCTACCAAATCATTTGATAGTTTCTCTTTACAATTAAATCCATCAGCGCTTAATGTAGACTATGTAGTGAATGATAAAAAAGGGCCTGAAGATAATGAAGAGGCAAAGTCTGCCATTGGCAATCCTACCAATCCCCAAACACTGGCTAAAGCTAAAGAATCTGTAAGCTTTAATTTTATACTTGATACTACAGGTGCCATTTCTAAATCTGTTAAAAGTATCACTTCTGCCATATCTTCCTTAAAAAAAATTACCGTAGATAAGATTAGCGGAACACATAGCACCCCTTTTGTATCTGTGCAATGGGGTGCCCTTATCTTTGTTGGAAAAGTAGACGCTCTTAAAATTGATTATACACTATTTGATAATGCCGGAAATCCATTAAGGGCCCAAATATCAATGTCTGTTTCTGAACACTTTGATACTAAAGCGGATTCGGCCAATGATCAAAGCCCAGATATCACCAGAATTCCAACCATTAAAGAAGGAGATAGCCTAGTTTCTCTTTGTCAGGAATTCTATGATGATGCTCAAATGTTTATTCGCATAGCCCAGTTCAATAACATGCCTTCATTCAGAAGGCTTATACCAGGAACCATATTAGAATTTCCCCCTATTGAAAAATAACCAGCTATGGCCACATCTATCCTAACTCCATTAAATACGTCTTCCAATCCAGTTTCCTACACCATAAAAGTTAATAGTAAGGAATTGGATAGTGAATTGATTGTAATGAGGGTAGATGTATGGGGAGAAATCAACAAAATTAGCAGAGCAGCTATTTCTATTATAGCCGGCAACATGCACATGAATACGTTTGAAGAAAGTGAAATGACCAATTTTGAACCTGGAAAAGATGTTGAAATCTCTCTTGGATATAAACAAGCCAATGCAATTGTCTTCAAAGGAATCATCGTTAAACACAGAATTGAAGTACGTGCCGGTTACGAACGATTACGAACTAGAAGCGTATTGATCCTTGAATGTGCGGATAAAGCCATTAAGATGACCATCGGCAGAAAATCCGAGATCTTTGAAAGTAAAAAAGATAGCGATGTAATCACTACTATGGCCTCTACTGCAGGACTCAGCAAAACAATCACTGCTACAACTACAAAACATAGTTTTTTAGCCCAATATGACATAACGGATTGGGACTTTATGCTCCGAAGAGCTAAAGCCAATGGTTTGGTGGTATTTAATGCTGAAAATGCCCTTACCGTTAAGAAACCGGAAGTATCTGGCAACAGTGTGGCCACCATAACCTATGGGTTAGATTCTACCAGTTTTGAGGGAGAAGTGGATTCTTCCAGTCAGTTGCAGGGTATGGAAGCACTGGCATGGGATTATTTTAAAGAAACTAATGTAAAACAGACAGCAGCAGAACCCAGTAATCTATCCAAGCCTGGTAACCTTGTTGGAAAAACTATTGGCAAAACAGCAGCACCCACTACCTTCACCCTCAATGTAAAAACCCCGATTGATCTAACCACTGAAGTTAAAGATTTGGCTGATGCCGGATTGGTAGAATCAAGATTAAAACGGGTTCGCGGAACGGTTAAATTCAGAGGAATCAACAAAGTAAAAATAGGTACAATTATAACATTAGCCGGATTTGGCGCTCGCTTTAATGGAGATACATTAGTAACCTCTGTTCGTCACCTGGTAGAAGATGGAGCGTATTCAACCACTGCAGGGTTTGGACTACCGGGAAATGACCATGAGCCAGATTTTTTGGATGAAAACAATACCTGGATCAGCGCCATCAAAGGATTGCATGTAGGTATCGTTAAAAAACTGGATGGTGATCCAGATCAAAAAAATCGAATTCAGGTTAATATTCCTTCACTGAAAGGAACGGGGGATGGTTTATGGTGTGTGCTTTCGCATTTTTATACCACCAACCAGGCCGGAAGCTTCTTTATCCCTGAATTGAAAACACCAGTGATTGTTGGGTTTTTGAATGAAGATCCAAGATATCCAGTTGTGTTGGGTTGTTTATACAACAGTAAAAACAAACCCAAAGAAACCTTGACCAAAGACAATTTTGTAAAGTCTTTTATCACAAAAGAAAAACTGAACCTCAAATTCAATGATAAGGATAAGATCATTACTATTGAAACCCCAGGAGGTCACAATATTGTTATTTCCGACAAAGAAAAAGGGATCAGCATAACCGATAAAAATGGAAATTCTATAGTAACAAGTGAATCTGGAATCAAGATCACCTCTAAAAAAAGCATTGTATTAGATAGCAAAGAAACCATAGAAATAAAAGCTGCAAAAGGGGTAACCGTTTCAGCATCGGGTGGCGATATTGAATTGAGCAGTAAAGGCATAACCGCTAAAGCTTCTGCAAAATTAGCAGTTAAAGCAAATGGAGGGGCAGACATTCAATCATCCGCCACTGTGAATATTAAAGGATCAATGGTTAACATAAATTAAAAAATGATCAAAAAGATTGTAGGATAAATGGAAGCAGGTAAATCATTTTTAGGAAGAGGTTGGTCCTTCCCACCAAATTTTAATAAAGAACTGGGAACAGTTGAACTAGTTTCTGAATTGGAAGATATTAGGCAAAGTCTTCAGATCTATTTGTCTACCCGCAGGGGAGAACGTTTAATGCGATTAGACTATGGCAGTTTTATTCACGAAAATATTTATGATCCTGCCAGAACTACTCAACTTAATTATCTGGCGGAACAATTACGGAAAGATATACGCAGATACGAGCCAAGGATCATTGTGCATCAGGTTGAAGTGGATGACAGTCAACGCGCCGATGGTGTAATTCAATTTAAAATAAATTATGAAGTTCAGGCCAATAATGTTCGTGATAATATTGTATTCCCTTATTATATTTTAGAAGGTACCCATATTTAACATGAGAGACATAGCCTCTGATATAAATAATTTTGACACTGAGCTTTCCAACAAAGCGCTCAATCCCCGGTATTTTTTACCAGATGAACGGAAGTTTAGTGATCTGATCACTTTTATAAATCGCTTATCTAAAAAAATACAGTATTATAATACCGAGAATAAACAAGATGGCAACTGGTATGAATTTTTCATTTCAGATGAAATATTTTTATTGGCAGAGGTTGATAAATTCCCATTAAATGAATTAGAAAAGCAGCGGGTTAACGCCATGATCTCTTTCGAAAATCAAAATGTTATTGGCGAGAAACAACAGATTATCCGTCAGTTTTACAGTAATATTTTGAAATTGCTGCAGCATATGAATGAGTGGTATAGCATTGCATCCCGCTTCAATAAAAATAGAACGGCTACCCCGCTTGAGACTGAATTGACAGCCGCCATTGAGTTTACCGGTCAAGAAATGTTGCAACGGTTGAAAGCTATTTATGTGGGTACAACCAATGGTCTGCAAAAGTCATTTTTTGAGTTTGATGACTCCCAGTTTGGAAATATCTGGAATAAGAATAATCATGCTATTCCTGAAAATATATTTGTTAATAGTGCACTCAAAGAAGACCTGAGTCTGGCTCTTAAACAATTGTTATTGATCTATAAACCTGTGTATAAAACCATGTCTACGCTCATGATGCGTGCACGGGTTTTACTAGAAAAAGCTTTTCATCAATCTGACCATCAACCTCATATTGGATTGCTCCTTTCATTTTTGGAATTATACAAATACGCTCAACAGGATCTGAACGCTATTCCGGAAAGACAACTTAATTTTTACTTACATAAAATATTAGAACAGGACAAACGCCCGGCAGTAGCAGACAGAATGATTTGTTTATTTAATATCCTACCCGGTATTGACCCCATATTACTACCGAAAGGAACAAAAATTCTGGCGGGTCAAAATATAGAAGGCAATGACCGGATCTATGCTATTGATAGAGATACCATTTTAAATCATGCCCGACTTTCGGATTTACATACTTTGTTTATTTCCCGAAATCCATTGATTGATCAAAATACCCGTTACCAGTTGGTTTCTGGTATTTATCAGAAACATGTTGATCCTGAGAAATTTTCGGATCATTCTATTGCTTCGCTTGGTGAAGAGCAACGCTTTTTCACGGAACAGGAGAAGACTATGGAAGAAGCGAAAATTGGATTTGCCATAGTTTCCAACACCTTGAGGTTGCAGGCCGGCCAAAGAGAGATCTTGTTGACTTTTCATTTTACAGAGCAAAGTTTTCATCATTTTACTTCGGTATTAATGGATATCGCAACACAGCGATCTATTAAACCAGATGAGACATTCTTCACGGTTTTCTCTCAATCTGTGTTTCCGGAATATACCAGTGAAGAGGGTTGGCAAATGTTCTCACAAGTAGATATGGTGCCACCGGAGGATTGGAGCATGCATCAGTTCTCAATTCACCTGACCTTATCGCAGGCTATGCCCCCGTTTGTTTGCTATAATGAAGCTATTCACGCTCAAGGCTGGAATGTTCATCAACCGGCTATCCGTATCATGCTGAAAGGGAATGATAGTTATCATCCCTATTCCCATTTGTTTTTTTTGGAATTAGATGAATTAACCATTGATGTTCAGGTAGACCAACTCAAACAATTTAACCTCATCACCAATAATGGAGCTGTAGATGATGCGGCACCCTTTGAACTTTTAGGCTCAACACCTAAAAAAGGGTCATACCTGCTAATTGGAAATGATGAATTGTTTTGTAAGCAACTTACCAAACTGGAAATGGGCTGGGACTACTTTTCATTACCAACAGGTGAGAAGAGTTTGGGAGATTATTATGCGGCTTATCCTTACGAAATGGGTAATGGAAATTTCTGCATTAAACTAAGCGTGCTAACTGATTTTGGTTTTATGCCAAGAAAAGGGGAGGGTGCGCAGATTTACAATTTGTTTGAATTTGATGATGAAAAAGGACCCCTGAGTGCTTCAAGACTTTTACAGGATATAGACCTTTCTCGGTTGAAGATTCAACATAATCCAAAGTTGACTATGGACGATATACAAGAATATCATCCAAGGCTGGAAACCGGTTTTATTAAATTAGAACTGGATGCTCCGGCTGTTGGTTTTGGGTCTGATGTATATGCTGCTGTATACAGCTCTGTTATTTCACGAGGGGTAGATATCAAGAAAGTGAAAAATGGAGAAATGCTGAACATAGAACCTCCAAGTAATCCATTTACACCTTTAGTTCATCATTTTTTTCTGAACTATAAAGCACAAACACAACTCATCTTCAACGGAAGACGATCTTTCGAAAACAATAAAAAGGATGAGAATACCTTCATTCACATACATCCGTTTGGCAGTCATCCAATATTCGAAAATTCAACATCCTATTCGGCTGGATTCATTCCTTATTTTGAACAGGAAGGAGCTATTTATTTAGGGCTTGAAAATATTGGTTCAAATGAACTGGTTAATTTGCTATGGGAATTAGTACCCAATGATAAATGGACTTATGGAGATGGTGCTGAAGTGAAATGGTATTATTTATCAAAAACCCAATGGATGCCTTTAAAAGAACAACACCTATTGTTTGATGAAACAAATGGATTGATCAATTCTGGAATCATCAGTCTTGAAATTCCTTCAGATGCATCAACAGATCATGTTTCCCTACCTTCTGGAAAAATCTGGTTAAAGGCTGGCGTTTCTCAAAAAGCTGAATTGGTGAGCAGGTTAAAAAGAATCTACTTAAATGCGGCCAGTGCTACCTATCAGTTTCCAAAAGAAGGAGAAGAAAACCATCCCATTTCTTTAGAAGCCAATAAGGCAGAATCGTTAGCGGATAATATTGATGGAATACTATCTGTGGTTCAACCGCTTCCAACATCAGGCGGACGTGCCAAAGAACACCAAGCTGAATTCATTTCCCGTATCAGTGAATATATGCGGCACAAGCAACGGGCAATCACTACCTGGGATATGGAAAAAATGTTGCGGAGAGAATTTGATCAACTGGCATTTGTTCGGGCATTTGGACATTTTGGAAATGAAGAATTTGTTGCACCAGGTGAAGTAGTTATTGTTGCCATGCCTAAGATCTATCATAAAGATGTTTTTTATCAGCCTAAATTGAATTTGGGAGAGATAGTTGCCATGGAAGCGTATTTAAAAAAGATTAGTAATCCATTTGCCAAAATCACCGTTCGAAATCCTCTATTTGAATTTATCTGGGTTAAGTGTAAAGTGGTATTGACTTCAAAAGAAACGGGTGCCATCTTAAAACAGCTGCACACTGACCTGCTACATTATTTATGCCCATGGTTTTTTAAAGATCCTAAATTGGCAATGACCATTGGTTCTGTAAGACGTTCAGACGTGTTTATGTTTTTACAAAGCAGACCGTATATCTCTTATATCACCGGATTTTCATTAATACATCTTACTATTGACGATCATGGAAAATACTATCTACAAGATACAGCCCAACCCAATAATTCTAATGATGAGATCTTGTGTACCCGACCCTGGACCCTTCTGGTGCCTTTAGCTGTAAATCATATTGAAGTATTGAAGGAGCCTGAATACATGGAGCCGGAACCAACCCAATTCGAAGACATGATCATTGGTACTAATCTTGTTATTGGAGGAGGATTAACGCCTCAACCTATCATAGAAAAAACAAAAGACCTTATTCCGGATGAGGAAAAACCACAACCCCCCACATATAGCTTCACATTAAAACTCTAATCATATGGCCCTGTTAAACCGACAAAGCCTTAAGAATTATTTTAAAAAAGGAAATGCGCCTACAGAGCAACATTTTATAGATTTAATTGAGTCTTCCATAAATATTGTTGATGATGGAATTGCCCGCGGAGTTGATCAGGGTTTTAGAATATCTCCAATCGGTCATTCTAACCGCTTGCTCTCCTTTTTCAAAAACATGCAAAAAAGAGATCCTGACTGGTTTGTGACCCTGAATGAAAACGACATTCCGGGAATTGCTTTTCAAGAACAAGGTAAAGGCCCAAGGCTGATTTTAAAGGAAGGTGGACAAATAGGTATTGGCGTTCAGAACCCACAATATACCCTTGATGTAAAAGGAACATTAGGTGTAACCAATAGAATTGGAACATTATATCAGGGACAGGTTCCGGGAGATGGTAAATGGCATGATATGGTCGCCGGATTAAAAGAACCCTCTGCCTTTGAAATCATGGCCAGAATCAATGGTAAAAAAGGCAGTGGTAAGTATGCATTAGCCCATGCCATAGCATTAAATACATTTGGAGGTAAATTGTCGTTTGGGGGAATTAAAAAAACATCGGCTTGGTACGGCAGGTTTTCAAATCGCCTGCGTTTTCGCTGGTCTGGGGAATTGTGTGATTATTCCTTACAGGTAAAAACATGTTGTCATTATGGAATTGTTAATGAACAAACGGGTGAAGTATTCCCAATTCAATTTCAAATTACTGGTTTATTAGAGAATCAATAAGCGTGAAACAAATAACAAATAGCATAAAGCCTGGCGAACACGAGAATCCCGGATTAAGATTTAGCAATCTTTTTGAGGAGGGGATTAAACTTGCGCAGCAGTTCTCTGGTGATCATTGGACTGATTTTAACTATCACGATCCAGGAGTGACCATGTTGGAATATTTGATCTATGCCTTAATGGATCTTTCTTATAGATCCAATTTACCAATTGAAGACCTATTTTTAATTGGAACAGATAAATTCGATAACGAAAAGGAAAACCTTTTATACGCTCCTCATGATGTTTTTCCTACCGATCCTTTTACAGCAGAAGATTATCGTAAAATGATCATTGATCAGATTAAACTGGTTAAAAATGCTTGGGTGAATCCGGTAAATAATGATCCTGCCGGTCATAAAGGATTGTTTGAAATCTTGGTACAAGGTCATGATGATATGGATGAATCAAGTGCAGGGAAACTTGACCAAGAAATCCGTCAACTCTTTCATCAGCACCGCAACCTTGGTCAAGACTTGAGCAGTCTTAAATTATTGACCAATATTCCACTTTCTCTGGTAGGTGAGATTCATCTGGAGACAGATGCAGTTGCTGAATATGTAATGGCAAAGATCTTCATTGAAATAGATAATTATATAAATCCAGAGATCAGAATGGAAAATCCATTCGATTTGCTCGCAGAAGGTGTTGCCCCTGAAGTAGTTTTTCAAGGTCCCAAACCTTTGTATGGTGTGATCCATGCCCACCAGCTAAAGCCTAAAACGGATGCTATATTTGTTTCCAGAATTCGAAGTAATATTGGGCATATAGACGGAGTGAAAGGGGTGAGCCAGATACAGGTTTTACGAAGAGGATTACCCGTTTATGAAGACATGATTTCTTTTGATGCAGATACATTCCCTAGTATTGAATTTCAAAGCTTGTATTATGGATACGCACATCAGTTGAAATTATTTAAGAATAATATTGAACAGAGTATAGATCCAGCAACAACACAACAATTAATTGATTTTGACCTTGCAGAAAGAAGAACGCATTATATGCGAAAAGTGGAATACAATAATGCACTTCCAAAAGGTAAATTTTCAAAAGATCAGTTGATGGCCCATTATGCAGTGCACAATGAATTTCCTGAGAACTATGGTATTGGTAAGTTAAGTCAGCCCCAAAGTGCAACGCCAGCTCGTCAGGCACATGCAAAACAGCTTAAAGCGTATCTCTCCATCTTTGAACAGATGGTGGCCAATCATTTGAGTCAACTCTCCCATTTGCGCGAGTTAATGTCTGTATCATCCACATTGAATAAATCGTATTTTACACAAATTCCAAAGGATATCAATAATGTAGAGGAGATCATTACTGATTCTATTCCAAAATACGAGCAGTTTTTAAATGATATCTCCAATGATCCGGCTGAATTTAACGACCGTAGAAATAGGGTGCTGGATCATTTGTTGGCAAGGTTCGGAGAACAAATTGATGAAGAGATCATCTATAAATATAAAAACCTACATGCAAAAAATTTAAATGAAGAAATAGATAAAGAGGTCATCCAGACCAAAGTAACGTTTCTACAAAACATCATTTCTATATCCAAGTCCAGAAATATCTCCTTTAATTATTTAGCAAATAATACTTGGAACAGTAATAATATCTCCAAACTGGAATGGAAACTATTCATTTCGCTTAATTTCCGTCATCAATTCAAAAGAAGTTTGGTGAACCCATTGCTAGACCAATTACAAATGCGGCGTTCTGTTACTGGTGGTTCTAATGATTGGCAAGAGCAAGCAATTGAGATTGATGATATTGGAATGTTAATGGTGTTGAAATTAGATAAAGCTCAATATCAGTCTGAAGAAATAAGATTTCCGGATATGGAATCGTCCTTCGTAGGCATGCTTTTCGAACATGGAACTAACCCGAAATATTTACAAATTGTAGCAATGCAAGAAAAAGGGGTAGGTAGTTTTGCAATATTATTTAGCGGGCTGGAGTCAATGGCTGATTTGATTGTTTTTCAACATGATGAACAAGCGATATGTGAAAATGTAATGAAACGTTTTGTTTTGTCTATTCGGGAAATCAGTCTGGAGTGCGAGGGATTTCATTTGATGGAACATATTTTGCTTCGTCCGCTCTACCCAAAGCTGTTTACTTTCTCAATAATGGATGAGAATGGGGAAGTTTTCATGAAAGGGTATCAGCCAGGAAGTATGGAACAACAAACATTACAGGCGGATGAAATTCCTGTTATTGGTTCAAAAATGGAGAATTATAGTGTTACACCTGAATCAGATAGTAATCTGTTCAATATAGTTTTATTTGACGCCAATCAACAACCCATAGCCAAACTTACAAAAGCGTTTCACTCAAGAGTTGGAGCAGAGAGCGAACTAAAAAAAGCAGTGGCATATCTTACCAGAATACTGGAGCGAAAAATATTAATAGAACAAGTACTGGAGATCAATAGCAGTAATGCAGATGCTGTAGAAATGAAAACTGATTTTGAGTTCTCTCATGCATTGAGTTTCATTTTACCAAATTGGCCTTCTCGTTTTAGTAACAATGAATTTATCCAACGATTTAAAGTATTGATAATGGATAATATTCCTGCTCATTTCAGTGCAGATATCTATTTACTAGATCCGGAATCCATGTTCCGCTTTGAAGGGCTTTATACAAAATGGCTTAAGGCAAAAGTATTGCAGGAAAAAGAAATTGAAAAGGTTGATCAGTTATCCGTAGAAATCATTCAATTATTGGTTGAATGTAAAAAAAATGGATTTCTAAAATGAGACTACCTCATATTATTCAAAAGCAGATCTTTAAAATAGATATTGAATCTGAATCCGAATTCAAAACAGTAAGTGAACAATTAACGCAACTTATGAAAAATGAGTTGCGTTCATTTATTGATGAAACACTTAGTGCTGAAGTTGGGCAAAATGAATTTATACAGATTGATTTACTGGAGATTAATCTGGGAACAATCAAGCTTCAGTATTTAAAAGAGGAAATAATAAGAGAATTTAAAGCCTATTTTCCATTATTAATTAAAGAACGAATAACCGCGATTCGCAACAAAAAAAATAGCAGGGTCACTGCTGCTTCAAGAGAATTTCAGGCTTTATTGTATTTCATAGCTTATGGTAAGCCTATATGGTGGATGTCGTCGCAAATAACAGCCCTTTCTTCTTTACATTCATACCTGCAAAAAACAAAAAGAGCAGGATTGGTTAGATTATGGACCAGCTTTTCAAAAGATCCATTTAATAGATTGCGTCTACTTAATCTGTTGCAGTTAGATGATCTGGTAACTATCTATTTGTCAACAAATAAAGGGGGGTATTACAATAACAGACAAAGTTTGGATTCCATCATCAGTTTTCTTGTTGAAAATATATCTTCAATCCCGGGAAGAGGACAAGTAAATCTGATCATCAAAGAAAATCTGATCAACTTCCTTTTGAAGTCTTCTTCCTTAAGAAATGAAGATCCGCTTCAATTTGATATGATCTCTTTATTGCTCGGACTTTCTATAGAAAGTATGCCACCTTCGGTGATAACTCGAATTCGTTCAGTTTACCAACTCAATAACCATAAAGCGTTGACCAGAAATCAATCCAATTCAAATAGAAGTTTGATTGATCAGCCTTTTGTCCCCAATGCAATATTAGAAATTCCTATTTTGGATAATTTTAAAATATTTTTGGAACGGGGATATCTTCCCGGGGCGATGATTGAAAGTGGCTATACCAACATCAATGAATTATTTCAGTATC
>Ga0136644_10002974_pt1 | contig 12737 bp, 11 predicted proteins | sample C_130820_EF_Meta_FD_94780 | JGI IMG/M metagenome (GOLD analysis project Ga0136644, IMG submission 94780) | Freshwater microbial communities from Lake Croche, Canada to study carbon cycling - C_130820_EF_MetaG (v2) (version 2) | ecosystem: Environmental > Aquatic > Freshwater > Lake | place... | reverse complement strand
CACCGATTTTCGTATTAAAACCTTCTTTGAGTTTTGAGATAAAGTCTGTGCAGTGGGCCTGATCCGCAGCCTCTTTGACCTGTTTTTCGGTAGCAGAAGGATTTCCATATCTGATGTTTTCTAGGAGAGAGTCATTGAAAAGAAAGGTGTCTTGAGTCACAAACGAGATAAGATTTCTTAGGTCTGAAAGCAAAAGCTTTGAGATAGGAACATTGTCGAAAAGAATTTCTCCTGCGCTTATTTCATACAGCCTGGGTAGTAGATTAACGATGCTCGATTTTCCACTTCCGCTGTGACCTACAAAAGCGACACAATCCCCTTTTTTAACTTCAAAAGAAATCTGGGAAAGAGCGGGCTTGTCTCCATAAAGAAGACTTACGTTGCTAAAAACGATATTGTTTTCTATTGAGTGAATGGGTTGGGTTCCCTCTACCTGCTTATCCATGGGTTCCGTATCCAATATCTTATAAAGTCTTTCCGCTGCCGCCTCGGCGGTTTTAAGCTTCAGATAGGCGTTATTAAGTTGTTTTAAAGGCATTTGAGCTAGTCCAATAGCGATAATGAACCCGACCAGTTGCCCAGAAGTCAGTAGGCCCAAAGAGGCTCGGTGGCCCCCGTAGATGATCACTCCGGCGATAAGAAGAGATCCGATGAACTCAACTAAAGGAGTAGCCAGCTCTTCAACATTATTGGCTTTCATGAGAACAGCAAAATAACTATCTTGAATGTTCTTGAACTTTTCGAAGAGAGGACCTTCGAGTTGAAACACCTTTACAACTCTGGCTCCTGAAATGCTCTCTTGGCTGATAGACATGAGATCTGAAAAGGTTTCTAAGTTTTTGTGGGAATATCTTTTTACGGCGCTTCCAGAGCGAGAGAAAAGAAGAGCTACGATTGGAGCTACAATTAATGTGCTTAGAGCCAGTCTCCAATCGCAATAGAATGCAGCCCCTAACAAACCTAAAAATGTGAAGGGTTCTTTAAGAACTAAAATGAGAGTGTCTATTCCGGTTGAAATTTTTCCCAAATCGTTCTGAATGCTGGAAAGAAAATCACCGGCACGAGTTTTATCCAAAACAGACAGTGGGAAGTTTAAGTACTTTTCGAATAGAAGAGTTCTGTACCTGTTGATTACTTTCTCAGCCACGTATCTTCGGAGAGTGTTGTGAAAATATTTGGCTAGGCCACTGATAAAAAAAACTAGGATTAAGATACCTGGAACCTGCTTGAAAAATGGCCCTTCGATTAAGCTTCCCTTTTGAAGCTCATCAATAATTCTTTGAGAGAGTTTGACGCTAATTGGCTGGATCGCGGAGATTACTAGACCCAGAACGAGAACTAGAGACAGTTTACCCTTGTAAGGTTTAAATTCTCCAACAACTCTTTTTAAAGCATAGAAGGAGCCGGTCTTTGTTTTGTTTATAATTCCAGAACTCATCTAAGAGTAGGACAATATACGAAAATAGCTAGCTTGCGAGAAGAAAGTTTATGGGGCTAAGGACAGCTTTTTTATAATGATTTAATCTTCTTTGTCCGTTTCGGTTTCCACGGTCGATTCGGGTGGAGTGAATTCATAGGTGGAAAGCTCCGAGTTTTTCTTAATTCGGATAACCTTACCGTAGGTGCGACTAGCTTGGGGGGCTCCACAGCCATACATTGATTTCACCAGTAATTCGTGGGCTTCGGCTTCTAAATCTTGCACAACCGTAGTTTTGACATGAAAGGGGATGTGGGCCGAAGTCGATTCAAGATAAACCAAATATTCTCCAGCGACCTCTTTACTGAAAGAGCCAGAGTCTTCGTAAGATTTTTTCAGCATGTGATGCTGGAAGAGTTGAAAGAGAGGATCTAAATTCATCTGTTTTTTTCCGCGCATTGGACGTTTCCTCATGGTTCGATTTGGTTCAGTCCAATCCGTGGGCCTTCCGTCAGTAAATTAGGGCTTCAATTCCCTACACCCTCTTTTTACGGAATGAACCGGTGAACTCTTTAGAAAGTCTTCGTGGAGAGTGTTTCACAATTGCACGCTGTAACATGTTAAATTTATTGAAGCTTTGCGGCTCGGTTTTTTGCTTTGTTCCAAAGTTAGACAATTAAGACCGTAAGTTTAGGGCCCGGCAATCTGAATATTACTGTAAAAACAGATACTTAGGTTTTTTGGGGTTGGCCGAGCAATTGCTTTTCTATTCCGTAAGACAGTTTAACTAGCTTTGATAAACAACTTTAGGTGTAGACAGCATGAACACTTTAAAAGACAGACAAGAAAAGTTTCACAAGCAGTATTGGGTTATGTTTCTGGTGTTAACCTCTTTTCTCGTAGGTTGTCAGAAAAAATGCCCTATCCCCAAAGAGCGTCAAACCAGCGTGAGCAGCACCCCCTGGCGGCTGGTTTATACGAGTGATCCCGATCCTTTGTTTCAAAGTAACTTAGATAGCAATGGGGAGTTCAAATATACTTTTTTGGTTTGGAATTTTACTAACACTTTCGATGGAGATATCAAACTCGTTCAAAACAATACACAGTATGATCAGGCCCAGCGAACCTTTAGGTACGATATCGATTCTAGATCTAATCAAATGTTAATTAAGTTTGCGCAGCCTACGTCCGTGGATATCTCCGGGCAACCGTTGGCAAATGGAGGAAATCAGGCGGGAGAGACTCCAATTTTATATAGTTATCAGCTAGGGCGAACCCTAGAACTCGTCAATGAACAGGGTTTTTATTACAAATTTGTACCTTTCACTGGGATTCTCGCTCCCGATGACACCTGTACTTTCAATTAGGTAAAAGGTGCCAGTCGTTTTTTAACACCTAATCAGGTGTAAAAAAACGACTGGCACCTTTTACCCTAAAATCCTAACCAGAAATTTATTTGCGGCCCTTCCCCTTTACTGTTAGAACAGCCTCATACGCCGAAGACTCGGCGCGTATAAGTGTTCTTAAGTAAGGAGATAAATTATGTCGCTACGTTCTAATTTAAAGGTCGATTTCAGCAAATGGGCCAGTCACCCTTCCATTAATCAGCTAACTAAACAGATCACCACTTATGAAAAAAGGGTTTCTACTTTGGTTAAGGACTTTGATCTTAAAGGTCGTGAAGCTAGAGAACGTAGCCGCAAAAAGCTGGATAAGGTTTTAGGTCATTTAAAACAAACTCGAAGCAAAGTTGAAAAGAAAGTCACTCACCTTGTGACTCTAGAAGGCAAAAAACTTAATAAAAAAGTGAATGAACTTCTAGACTATGTAAATCAAATGTCTCGCCAAGAAGATCGCAAAATGGCCGCTTCTTCTGGCAGAGCGAAAAAAACTTCTAGAAACACCAAAAAAGCCGGTGGCCGATCTTCTAAAACTCGAGCCAAAAGATAATTTAAAAAAGAAGAAATCAAATGCAGGTAGTTCATGGGCTTTCGGGATTTCCTGAAAGCCTTTCTCTTTCCGCCGTAGCGATTGGAAATTTTGATGGCCTTCATTTGGGCCACCAAGTGTTGCTTTCTAAAATGGTAGAAGGGGCAAAAGCTCTTTCTTTGACCCCCGCCGTTTTAACCTTTTATCCTCATCCCGTTGAAGTTTTGAATCCTCAAAAAAAAGTGGAGCAGTTAACAACCACTAGTGAGAAGTTGGCGCGGATGGAGTCGATGGGGGTTGAGTTTGTTTGTGTGGCTCAGTTTGATAAAGATCTTTCCGAGCTTTCTCCAGAAGATTTTTTTAAGAAATATCTAGTTTCTGCGCTCAAGGCTAAAGCTGTTTTTGTGGGATACAATTTTCGGTTTGGTAAAAACAGATCTGGTGACATCGCTTTATTAAAAGCACTTTGCGAAAAGTATCACATTGCTTTGAATGTCGTTGAGGCTGTTTCCTCAGGAGACAAAGTCAGCAGCTCCTTAATTCGTGAAAAGATCATGCAAGGAAAAGTGGAAGATGCCGGTCGGCTTTTGGGGCGACCCTATAGTATTTCGGGGGTGGTTAAGCCTGGGGACGGCAGAGGAAGGCAGTTGGGTTTTCCCACAGCCAATCTTCATTGTGCAGCTGAAAAGATTCTTCCCCAAAACGGGGTTTATGTCACTCGGGTTAAATGGCAGCTTCAATCCTTCAAAGCGGTCTGTAATGTGGGAATTCGTCCCACTTTTAATGCAACCTCAAGCCCAAAGCTTGTCGAGGTCCATGTTTTGGATCTAGACGCTAAGCTCTACGACGAGTCCCTAGAACTGGAATTTTTAGGGTTTGTGAGAGCTGAGAAGAAGTTTGAGTCTGTAGAGGCTCTAAAAGAACAAATCAGAAAAGACATCGATACTGCCCGTCACTCACCTCTATTCGACACAATCTAAAAACTTGATTATAGTGTGGGAACTATGGCTCTTTCACCTCACATTTTAGTTTTGGCTGCAGGCAAAGGGAAAAGAATGAAGTCTCAGACCCCTAAAGTCCTGCATGAAGTTTTATTTCAACCGATGATTCATCACGTACTGGATATGGCCCACTCGCTGCCTCATGCGTCTGTTTCGGTAGTGATTGGCCATGGGGGAGAAGAGGTTAAAAAAGCTTGTGAGGGTTACTCTAATCTCCAGTTTTTCGAACAGAAGGAGCAGCGGGGTACGGCCGATGCTGTTAAGAGTGGCGAAGCTTTCTTAAAAAAACAGCAGGGACATGTTCTCATTCTAAGTGGAGACGTGCCTCTTCTTAAGAAAAGTTCCATTGAAAATCTTTTAAAAACGCATGAAACAACCGGGGCGGTTTGTAGCCTGGTGACAACTCAACTGGAAAACCCAACAGGTTATGGTCGGATCTTGCGAGATTCTAAATGTGCTGTCCAGGGTATTAAAGAAGAAGCAGATATTTCTATTGAAGAAAAGAAAATCAAAGAGATCAATGCCGGAATTTACTGTTTTGAAATCGGTGCTCTGTTTCAAGCCCTTTCAAAAATTTCAAACTCAAATCGCCAAGGAGAGTTTTATCTCACTGATGTGATTGAGATCTTGGTTAAAGAAAATAAAAAAGTAGTTGGAGTTTTATTTTCTGACTCTGAAGAGACGTTAGGGATTAACGATCGAGTGGCTTTGGCTGAAGCTGAAAAAGTATTACAAAAACGGGTTAACCGATTTCACATGGAAAATGGGGTCACACTGAGAGGGGCCGATGACATTTGGATAGATACCCATTCCACCATTGAGCCGGATGTTGTTATTGAGTCGGGCACTCGAATTAAGCGATCAAAGATTTTGAAAAATAGTTTTATTGAAGCTCAATCTCGGATCTACTTTTCAGAAATTCACTCAGGATCAAAAGTGAAGCAGGGAAGTGTTTTAGAGGAGAGTATAGTCGGCGAAAAAACATCAGTCGGGCCCTATGCTCATTTGCGTCCAGGATCTATTTTAGGGAAAGAGGTTAAGATTGGTAATTTTGTTGAAGTGAAGAAAAGTGTTTTTAAAGACGGAGCCAAAGCTTCTCATTTAAGTTACATCGGAGATGCGGAGATTGGTCGAGCTGTGAATTTGGGTTGTGGCTTTATCACTTGCAATTATGACGGGGTGAATAAAAACAAGACAGTCATTGAAGATGAAGTTTTCGTCGGTAGCGACTCACAAATGGTAGCTCCCGTGACACTTGGAGCCAGAAGTTATGTTGCGTCAGGAACCACTGTCACCAAAAGTGTGCCACCAGAAAGTTTAGTGATCGGCCGAGTGAAACAGGTAACTAAAGAGGGGTATGCGAAGCGATTTTTGAAGAAAAAAGTGTAACTCAATTAGTCACTGACTGTGAAATTTTCTTCACAATTGCGTTAAACTCCGCACGAAATTTCGTGTTTCGACACACTCATCAAAAAAGCATCTTCCTCGTAATTTTTTTCATGTATACTGACTACAGTACTTAAACAGCACGTAGGTCGCGTCAAAGTATCATCTCGGCTAGCCAGCATTTATTCTAAACAAACTTTCGGAATCCTCCGATAAGGAGGAACTAAATCTATAAGGAGAGTACTATGTCCATTAAGAAGTCCGTTGGTAACGTAAAAGGGTTTACTCTGGTGGAGTTGCTCATCGTAGTAGCTATCATTGGGGTATTGGCGTCACAAGGTGTGCCTGCATACCGAAGAATGATTCAGAAGTCGAGAAAAGGTGAGGCGCAGAATTTTTTAGCCGCTATCTCTGCCTCTGAAGGGGCTTTTTTTAGCGAGTATGGCCAGTATGGTAACAACCTAGTACGTTTGGGAGTTCAATCAGATGGAGTGGGTTACACTTACGCCGCAGGAATGCCGGCTGCAGTCGGCTGTACTCAAATAGCTCCCGCTAACGTTCTTCCAACCATGGGAAACTTAGTAGGACAAGTGTCTACTCTTCCTGGAAACTACTCCCAGGCTATCAACAGTCCCCAAAATAACCTGGCCCAAACTAGTATGGTTGGGAGGGTAGCAGCGGTTATGCCTGCCGCTACTCAGATTCCAGTTTGCCCCGCGGCTGCTTTGGGTGCCTTTTTAGCACCTGGAGTTGTAACCGGAGCCGCTCCCACATTTGTAGCCATAGCTTCGGGAAACATTGTGGACCCTAACAGAGCCTGTGTCCAAGGGGCAGTTGGTGCGGCAACGACCAATGCAAACGTTCTTTGCGACAACTGGTTTATCGACCAGAACAGAAACTTGCAGAATGTGATCGATGGTATCCAGAACTAAGCTATAAGGTAACGGTGTCAGTCTCCTATCAAGCTTAGAAAGTATCGGTCATTTTTTAGAATCCCGATTAGCCCAAGGCTAGTCGGGATTTTTTTGGGTGTCAGTCTCCTAACAAGCTTGAAAAGTAGCGGTCATAAGAATTTACGCATCCTATAGGCCCTTTTAAATCGGGTAGGTTTTCACTAAAAACGACCGATATGCCCAGACGTCCTCTATTTTTAACCGACAAATTTCCTTACCACGTAACTTCACGCTCAAATAACAAAGAGTGGTTTTATATTCCAAACCACGACGTGTGGCATATTTTTCATGAGGGTTTAGAAAAGATAGTGACTGATTATCAGGTGCACATTTTTGCGTTTGTTTTGATGTCCAATCATTTTCACCTGATATTAGAAACCCCACAAAGTAACTTAGGTCACATCATGCGAGATTTGCTAACCGGTGTTTCAAAGAGGATTCAGAGATCGGCGCTTAGAATAAATCATGTTTTTGGGGGAAGGTATAAATGGAGCCTTTTGGATTCTTCCTATGCTACAGCCTATGTCTTCAAATATGTTTTAAGAAATCCGGTAAGAGCAGACATAGTCAGGAGAGTTGAAGATTATCCTTACTCCTCGGCTAATCCGGGTTCTACACTGCCATTAGTTTCAGGTACAGGCCCTCTTTGGGCGATGATTCCCCATCAAAGGTCGGTATCCTTACAATGGCTGAATAGCCCGACAGCATCCCATTTAGAACAGCAGATTACTTTAGGACTAAAGCGTCCTAAATTTGAGTTCTCGAAAGATAACGTCCAGCAAAAATTAATTCGAGAATTGACCGCTATTTATCTTCCGTGACCGCTACTTTTCAAGCTTGTTAGGAGACTGACACCAAATCTTCCAAATCCTCTTCGTCGTCGTCGACGCTTAAGTTGCCTAAGCCGTATTTGTCGACGCGGTATCGCATGCTTCTAAAGCTAATATTAAGAAGTTTGGCTGCTTTCTTCTTTACTCCGCCAGTTTGTTCCAGAGCCTTCACAAGAAGGGCCCTTTCAAAATCGGCAGTGAGTCTCTCCAGTTCAATTCCTTTAGCATCATCGATTTGAATTGTCTGAGCATCAACTTGCCCTACAGCCTCTTCTCGCGCTTCAAGCATATGCTTGGGTAAACTTTCGGGAAGAATGACAGCACTGGGTTCTAATGCCACAGTTCGCTCAATGATATTTTCTAATTCCCGCACGTTTCCTGGGTAGTGATATCTTTTCAACACATCCATGGCTTCGTTGCTGATCTTTTTCACATTCATGCCCAAAATCTTAGAGAACTTATCTAAGAAGTGGCCTGAAAGCATTGGGATATCTTCTTTTCTCTCTCTGAGAGGAGGACAAGTAATCTGAATCACATTCATTCGGTAAAAGAGGTCCTCTCTAAACCGTCCTGCTTTAACTTCCTGTTCAAGATTCTTGTTGGTAGCTGAGATCACTCTGACGTCAACCGTGATATCTTCAGTACCACCCACGCGTTTGAAAGTACCTTCCTGGATCACTCTCAGCAATTTTACTTGCATGGTGAGGGGCAGTTCGCCCAACTCGTCTAAAAAGATAGTTCCAGTGTTAGCAACTTCGAAAAGACCCTTCTTATCAGCAATTGCTCCCGTGAAAGACCCCTTCTTGTGGCCAAACATTTCGCTTTCCATGAGGTTTTCAGGAATAGCTCCACAGTTTACGGTAACAAAAGGTTTGTCTTTAAGGGGGCCATTATAGTGAATCGCTCTAGCAATAAGCTCTTTACCGGTTCCGCTTTCACCATTGATCAATACCGAGCTTTTTGTATTAGCTACCCGTTTCACTAGCTCATAAATTCGTAGCATTGGAGGCGCTCCACCAATGATATTATCGAACGCATACTTTGTGCCCAACTCTTTCTTGAGTTGTTGGTTCTCTATTTTAAGAGAACGTTTTTCTAAAGCTTGGCGAATAACGATTTTAACTTCATCGATCTTGAAAGGCTTTTGTACGTAATCATAAGCCCCACGTTTCATAGCTTCGACAGCGATCTCTGTAGAACCAAAAGCTGTGATCATGATCATGACCATCTCGGGGTCGACCTCTTTAACTTTTGAAAGAAGTTCAAGCCCGGACATTTCAGGCATCTGAATATCTGAAATAATAAGGTCGACAGGGTTTTTCTTTAAAAAATCAAACCCCTCACGGCCATTAGAAGCCGTAAAGACCTCGTAGCCTTCCCTTTTGAGCATGATCTGGAAAAACTCACGTATACTTTCTTCATCATCAACGACGAGGATTCTGCTTAAAGCCATTTATCACCTCTACTTTAAAATCGCGTCAACTAGCGCAATGTAACTTAATCTGTAATTAACTTGAGCAACAACTGTACCAGCGAAAAAGGAGTGTAACTGTGCTAAGGCTGGTAGGATGCAGGAAGTATTCTGTCTAGTTCATCGAACCCACTGATTTAAAATAGCGACAATTTTTGGCAGGGTAAAAGGTGCCAGTCGACTTTTCACACCTCGGCAGGCAGGTGTGAAAAGTCGACTGGCACCTTTTAGGGGCGAGTTACTTCACTTCGAAGCAGCTGACTTGCCAAGATTCCCTCTGATATGGCTTAAGTTCAGGAGGAGAAATCTTACAAGAGTCTTTGGCTATTGGGCAACGGGTGTGAAATGTACAACCTCTAGGCGGATTTATGGGAGAGGGAAGTTCTCCTCGTAGTTCAATACGTTTTCTTCCTCTCTCAATTTTAGGGTCTGGTATAGGAACTGCCGAAATCAGGGCTTGGGTGTAGGGGTGCTGACAATTAGAATACAGCTCATTTGTCGACCCAGTTTCTACTATCTTCCCCAAATACATGACCGCTATTTTATCTGCGATATATTTCACTACGGCGAGATTATGAGAGATGAAAACCATCGAGAGGTTGAATTCCTTCTGAATCTCTTTAAGCAGGTTTAAAACCTGTGCCTGAACTGAAACATCGAGCGAAGATACCGGCTCATCTGCCACAATTACTTTTGGCTTAAGAACTAAAGCACGCGCAATAGCTATACGTTGTCTTTGGCCCCCGGAAAACTCATGGGGGTACTTTTGGAGGGATTTATTAGAAATACCCACTCTATCTAAGATCTGGTTCAGTGCTTTAGGCCCTTCATTTTTATCCCATAATTGGTGGGCCTCTAAAGGTTCTTTAAGTGTAGCCTCAACTGTCATTCGAGGATCGAGTGAGGCATAGGGATCTTGGAAGATCATCTGGATTTGGGGGCGAATCTTTCTCAGAGATTCTCCGTGGAGGTTCAGGAAATCGGAATCTCCCAGTTCAATCTTTCCAGATGTGGGTTCCTGAAGACGGAGCAGTGCCTTTCCTAAGGAGCTTTTACCACACCCGGACTCTCCCACGAGCCCCAAAACTTCACCAGGGTTTAACTCAAAAGAGACCCCATCTACGGCTTTAAGAAACTGTGGTTCGCCCAAATTAATAAAACCTTTTCTTACAGGGTAATAAACTTTGAGGTTATGAACTTTTAAAATAGGCTTGGTACTCATTTAAAAGCGCTCCACGTGGCAGAAAGTCTTGTGATTTAAATCGGGAGTTCGGCTCTCGGGAAAAGAGTCCCTGCAAATATCTTTTCGATAGTCGCAGCGATCATAAAAAGGGCAACCTGTGCCGATCTGACTTAGATCGGGAATAGAGCCCCCAATGACGGGTATTGTTTCCTGATTGATATCAATTCTTGGAGTCGATTTGAGAAGAGCTTTTGTGTACGGGTGTTGTGATTTTTCAAATATCGAATCTACAGGTCCCTCTTCGAAAACTCTTCCGGCATACATAACCACCACTTTATTTGCCAGCCCCGCTATGACACCTAGATCATGGGTGATGAGCAGAATGGCCATTTGAGTTTCTTTTTGAATCGATTTTAAAAGTTCTAGGATCTGGGCTTGAACCGTGACATCTAATGCCGTTGTAGGTTCATCTGCTATTAAGATTTCAGGCTTGGTCGTTAACGCCATGGCGATCATAACTCTTTGTCGCATTCCCCCGCTAAATTCATGGGGATAAGCTTTCATTGCTTTCTCAGCTTCAGCGATTCCTACCTTTTCCAAAGCTGCATTAGCTTCTTTCCAAGCGGCTTTTTTTGAAAATCCTAAGTGGATCATTAGGGGCTCGGTTAGTTGCGTTCCAATGGTTAGATAGGGATTTAATGAGGTCATCGGCTCTTGAAAGATCATACTGATCTTGTTGCCGCGCAGACTTCGCAACTTTTCATCAGACATCTTAAGCAGATTTTCACCTTTATAGAGCACCTCTCCGCCTGGAATCCGCAACGGCGGACTGGGTAGCAGTCTCAAGTAGCTGAGTTGAGAAACAGACTTACCACTGCCGCTTTCACCCACGATGCCTAAGATTTCGCCTGGATTTAGAGAATAGCTAATGCCATTGACCGCTCTGACAACGCCTTTACGGGTGTGAAAATGGGCCTGCAGATTTTTGATCTCTAAAATCGCCATTAGTCTCTTGCCCCTTTAGGATCTAGTGCATCTCTTAACCCATCACCTAAAAAATTAAGCGAAAACAAAGTGACTGAAAGCATCAGAGCCGGGAAAAATAAAACCCAAGGAGCGATCTCCATCACCTCAACACCGCTAGAAATGAGTGTTCCCCAAGAGGCCATTGGAGCTTGAACTCCTAGTCCTAAAAAACTCAAGAAGGCCTCTTCTAAAATAACGGATGGAACTGTGAGGGTGAGATAAACAATCACAGGGCCGAGAGCATTGGGAATTAAATGCTTGAGAATAATTCGAGAGGTTTTTACTCCGACCGATTTGGCCGCTTCGACAAACTCTTTTTGTTTTAGCGAAATGACTTGTCCTCGAACTATTCGAGCCATTGTAAGCCACTGAGTTAAACCCAGCGCGATGAAGAGAAGTAAAATATTTCTGCCGAAGTAAACCATCAAAATAATCACAAGGAATATAAAAGGTAGAGCATAAAGAATGTCTACGAATCTCATCATCAGGTTGTCCGTTTTTCCGCCGACAAAACCGGAAACCGCTCCGTAAACAACCCCTACTAGGACACTTACCAGAGATGCCAGAAGACCAACGGTGATGGAAATTCTGCCCCCATAAAGAATGCGGGTGAACAGATCGCGTCCCAAACTATCTGTCCCAAACCAGTGAACTAATGAAGGCTTTGCCAGCGTTAATTCTAAATTTTGTGTCTCAAATCCATAGGGAGCGATCCAAGGGGTCAAAATAACAACTAAAATTTCAAGACCAATAAAAATGGCGCCGAAGAGAGCAAGTTTATTTCTGAGAAGGCGATGCCAGGCATCTGTCCAAAGGCTATTATTCATATCTCACCCTTGGATCTAAAATCACATAGACAATGTCTACGAAGAAATTACAGATAAAGATCAGTGAAAAGTAGAGGAGAGAAGTTCCCATGACTACCGTATAGTCTCGATTGAGTGCACTTTCGATGAAGAATCTTCCAAGGCCAGGAATGTTGAAGATTGTTTCAGTGACTAGAGCCCCCGTTATAATTCCAGCCAGAGCAGGGCCCAAGTAAGATACAACCGGAAGAATTCCGCCGCGTAGAGCATGCTTAATTAAAATTTCGCTCTCGGAGAGTCCCTTGGCTCGAGCCGTTCTAATGAAATCTTGGTGTCGAATTTCCATAAATCCCCCTCGGGTGAGGCGGGAAATATAGGCGGCATAAGCAAAACCTAAAGTGAGAGAAGGCAAAATTCTGTCCTGCCAACTGTTCCAGCCGGCCACCGGTAACCAATTAAGCCATAAGCCGAAAACAAGAACTAGAACTGGGCCTATCACAAAAGTGGGTAAACAAATGCCTAATATTGAAAGAGACATGGGGATGTAATCGTACAAAGTGTTGGGTTTCAGGGCAGCAAGTCCGCCTGCGGTAATCCCGATGAGAAGAGCCCAGCAAAGAGAGATCAGTCCCAACTCCATCGAAACAGGAAGAGCTTCCCCGATAATCTCATTGACCGTCCGGTTGGAGTGTTTAAATGAAGGCCCCAAATCTAAATGTGCCAAATCGGTCAAAT
>Ga0136644_10002972_pt1 | contig 12743 bp, 10 predicted proteins | sample C_130820_EF_Meta_FD_94780 | JGI IMG/M metagenome (GOLD analysis project Ga0136644, IMG submission 94780) | Freshwater microbial communities from Lake Croche, Canada to study carbon cycling - C_130820_EF_MetaG (v2) (version 2) | ecosystem: Environmental > Aquatic > Freshwater > Lake | place... | reverse complement strand
CCCTCTGGATCGGACTGACTTACGATTTCGCCGGAAGGCTTGTGATACATGATCACGCGTGGCGGCTTAGTCTGAATCTTGCGATGTACTGGTTTGCCGTTAATGCGCACTTGATCAGTAGGTCCAATGCGCTGACCGATATGGGCTGGCAGTCCATTCACGGATACGCGCCCTTGAATAATTAAGTCTTCCATATCGCGACGTGAACCCATACCGACGTCAGCCAATACCTTATGCAACTTGACAGTATCTTCGTCGTCAGCTTCGTCATCTAAGCCATCTAAGTCTGACCAAACTTCATCACGCAAGCTGAGCGGCAAATCATCGATGTTGGCAAATTGCAAACTGCTCATCTCATCATCGCTAGGTGTATCGGCATCTTCGTCATGACGCACACGTTGTGCGCGACGCTCTGCACCAGTTTGATGAGAAATCTCATTCTCATTCACACCATCTGGATTTTTGACTTCAACTACTTCAGGCGCATCTAATGCAGCATCAAATTCTCCAGAGACTACTGAAGCAAACAAGGCTTCACTCTCTGCTGCATTCGGTGCTAGCTTGGCAGCTGATGGGTTAGCACCCTCGCGCCCGCCACCAGGCTCACCCTCGCGACGAGGCCGATCCTTATTAAATGGACGTTTCTTATTAAACGGCTTGCCTGCACCTGCACCCTGACGGCGAGGACGACGTTGACCGCCTTCGCGCCCCTCGCCTTTTGCAACCTCAGTATTGGGAGCAAACTCAGAGCTAGTAGAGTTATCCGATGTAGGTTTAATCGGAGATGAATCGTTTTCGTTATGACTTGTCATTAATAATTATTTTTGTTCGTCTGATTTTTCTTCAGACTCTGAAGTAACTTCTTCTACTTTACTTATTTCTTCGCTGATGGATTCTTCGTTTACTAACGCATCCTCTGTTGACTGAATGATGGGCTGACCGTGTTCATCTAACTCGATGACTGTCTCTACGGTTGCAGTAGAGTCAAACTCCATTACCGCCTGACCTAATTGCGCAACTGCGGCCATCGGTGCAGCATCTTCTAACATTGGCAAGCTTTGTAAATTAGTAAGACTCAAATCATCTAAAAACTGTTTGGTGGTGGCATATAAACCTGGGCGACCGATGGTCTCTTTATGACCAATCACCTCAACCCAACCCCGATCTTCTAACTGCTTCATCACATTGCTGCTTACTGCAACGCCACGAATCTCTTCGATCTCACCGCGGGTCACTGGTTGACGGTAGGCAATGATCGCCAAAGTCTCCATCACCGCGCGAGAATACTTTGGCGGCTTTTCTGGAGTCAAGCGATCAAGATATTCACGCATTGCTAAGCGGCTCTGAAAACGCCAGCCTGTTGCAATGTGGACTAACTCCATGCCTTTGTCTTCCCAAGCCTTTTGAAGCTCTAAAAGAGCATCATCAACTTCGCCAGGGGCAATATCTTCGACAAATAAGCGCGTCAGATCAGCAACTGTGAGTGGTTCTTGCGCGCACAAGAGGGCTGTTTCAATTACGCGTTTATTGTGATCATCCATAAAATTCGGGCTATCAGGTAAGGACCTGATGAGACTATAAAAATGTACTTCAGTAATGGGTTGGTAGTTTTCTGGTGGCGCTATTTAGCTACAACGGGCAGTTGATCTCTGTAAATACACACTGGAGAACTACCCGCGCTGAAACGAAGTCTTTTTTTCGCTCACCTGCAACCATTATAAGGGAGGCTCAATACAATAGCTATATGCACGAAATTACAGCCACATCCCCTCTTTTATCCACCAAGGCCGACACAAGACGTCGTTTTCTGGGCTTAAGCCTATGTTTTGGGGCTCTCATTGGGGGTTCAAGCCTGAGCGGGTGCAGCCTAATGAGTAGTCGCAAGCCAGTCATTGGGCTTGTCTTGGGGGCAGGTGCCGCCCGAGGTTTTGCCCACGTGGGCGTCATTAAGGCATTAGAGGCACAAGGTATTCGGCCCGATATCGTGGTCGGCAGTAGTGCCGGAAGCGTTATTGCGGCACTACTTGCCTCTGGCGCCACTGGAAATGATCTCAATCGGCTTGCCTTAAATCTTGATGAGGCAACCATTGCCGACTGGGGCCTGCCTTTTGCGGGAAGGTTCGGAGGTCTGATTAAAGGGGATGCACTTCAAAACATGGTGAATCGTGAAGTACAAAATAAGTCTATCGAGCAAATGCGCATACCCCTAGGAATTGTGGCGACTGAACTGCAATCTGGCAAAGGTATCTTGTTTCGCTCAGGCAATACAGGTTTAGCGGTGCGGGCCTCCTGCAGCGTCCCAGGCGTATTCCAGCCCGCAGTCATCAGCGGCAAAGAATATGTGGACGGCGGCTTGGTTGCTCCAGTCCCTGTGAGCTATGCAAGGCAGATGGGTGCAACTATCATCATCGCGGTCAACATCTCATCAGAACCCGTTCATCAAGATGCCAGCGGAACCTTTGGTGTTATGCAACAAACGATATCCATCATGCAGCGAAGTATTAATCAGTATGAGCTCAAGAGCGCAGATATTGTGATCACGCCTCTTCTCAAACAAATGAGTAGCGGCGACTTCAAATCCAGAAATGCCGCCATCCTTGCTGGTGAGGTTGCGGCACAGGAGCAAATGGCGCTAATAAAAGAGAGGCTAAAGAGCTAGAAATACTCTAGCTAGAAGCCTATAGGCTACGAGATTTGCGTTTGAGTTTATTTACTTCATTTAACAACTCTTTACGCTCTGCGTCACCCAAGTTGTCACTGCCGTCGAGGCGGCGAGCACCATCAAAGCGCTTATCCCAGTAGAGGCTACCGAGATCGTCTACACGCACACTGGTACCCTTAGATGGGGAATGAATGAATTTATTGTCGCCAACATAAATGCCGACATGAGAGAAAGTTAAACGCATGGTGTTGAAAAACACTAAATCACCAGGCTGCAATTCTTCACGAGTAATCGGTTTGCCTACTCGGCTCATTTGAGTAGATTTGCGTGGCAATAAAAAACCTAGCTTATCTTTAAAAACATAGCCAACAAAACTACTGCCGTCCAAACCAGATTGCGGTAACTCTGCATCCCAGCGATAACGCACGCCAATCACTTCCATGGCGCGGTTAATTAATTCATCTGATTTAACGGTAACGGAATCTGCCAAACGATCTGACACACGAGCGAAGTAAGACTTACCCGCCTGAAACATGGTTTCTTTGGGAGCCTCCTTAGCAACTTCTGCAGGCAGGTCTTTTGCAGCATCAGCAATAGTATCCGAAGCTCGTGCAGGATTGGCAGCCAATGTGATTGCAATCATTAAAGCGATTGGCAAGAGGTCTTTTTTAAGGGACATTCCTTCATTCTAACAAAGAAGGCCTCTTTCACCAAGTGCTAGCCCAAGAGCTAACTTATTGTTTTCAATGGAGTATTTACCATTATGGGGCGTAAATGCACTAATGTAGCGCCTTAGGGCGTCTATTTCAGGGAAGTCTTAGGTCAGTTCAGCGGCCGCAAACAACTCTTGGGTATAGCTCTGACGTGGGTGCTTAATGAGGGTCTCAGTATCACCAAACTCCACAACCCTCCCCCCTTTGAGCACCATCACCTCATGCGACATCGCCCGAATGACCGCCAAATCATGGCTAATTATCAAATAGGCTAAGTTGTATTTTTTCTGGAGCTCAGTTAGCAAAGCGAGCACCTGTTTTTGAATCGATACATCTAATGCTGAAGTTGGCTCATCTAATACCAGGATCTGCGGCTTCAGAATCAAAGCACGAGCGATCGCAATACGCTGCCTCTGACCGCCAGAGAATTCATGGGGATAACGTGTGAGGGCAGAACGATCAATTCCCACTTCTCGCAAAATATCCAAGACACGAGACTCACGCTCCGCCGCAGACAAATTCGGAAAGTGCACATCCAAACCCTCTGAAACAATTTGCATCACATTCATACGCGGAGAAAGTGAGCCAAACGGATCTTGAAAGATCACCTGCAAACTAGAGCGCATCGCTCGGCGCTCTAAGGGCTTTAACTTTTGCCAATCCTTACCCAATACATCGACTGTGCCAGTGGTTTCTGCTGCAGAATCACCCAACAAACCTAAAACCGCCATGCCTAAGGTAGTCTTACCTGAACCAGACTCACCAATCACGCCGATAGTCTGCCCCTGCTTTAGCTCAAAGCCAAGCTTACGCAAGACCTGATGACGTGGAGATTTTTTAAACCAAGAGGTCGACTCTGTGCCGGGATAAGAGACCGATAAGTTCTCTGTCTTTAATAAGACGGGTGCCAAAGGCATTACCGGCGCTAAATCGCGCGCTGGCACACTGTTGACTAAGGCTTTTGTATATGCGTTATCTGGATGCTCAAAGACTTGCTTTGTAGTTCCGACCTCCATCAAGTTGCCCTGATTGAGAACGGCAACGCGCTGAGCAAAATGCTTAACCAGGTTGAGATCATGTGTAATTAACAGGATTGCCATACCGCCATGATCTTTAGACTCTTCTTGCAACTCTTTGAGTAAATCCAAAATCTGTAGACGCAAGCTAACGTCCAAAGCAGTGGTAGGCTCATCTGCAATAAGTAATCTTGGCTTACACGCTAAGGCTATTGCAATCATGGCGCGTTGACGTTGTCCACCAGATAATTGGTGCGGATAAGAGTGGAAGCGCTTCTCTGGCTCAGGAATGCCAGTTTTCTTGAGCAATTCAATTGCAGCAGACATTCCGTCGGCCTTAGAGATCAGTGGCTCATAAATCTGCACCGCCTCCACAATCTGATTACCGATAGTAAACAAAGGATTGAGTGCAGTCATCGGCTCCTGAAACACCATCGCAATCTCACGACCCCGAATCTCACGAATAGCTTGTATTGGCAAATCCAGTAAATTCACTGAAGGGTTACTAGCATCTGAACTCTTGCCACCCCACAAAATTCGGCCGGATGTTTTTGCACCCTCAGGCTCAAGACGCAGAGGCGCTAGGGCAGTCAGCGTCTTACCTGAACCAGACTCCCCAACGAGCGCAACGCGCTCACCCACGCCGATCTCTAGATCCAGATGGCTCACGGCAAATTTTTCGCGCCGACCTGAACCAAATGAAATTGAGAAATCTTCATAGCGCAGTAAAGGAATTACTGATTTATTTGAATTAGCCTTTTCACTCATGAGCGACCCCCACTCATAGCGCCTGACTTACGAGAATCAAAAGCATCGCGTAAGGCTTCACCCATAAAAGTGAGCAAAAGTAAGGTGGCCACTAAAACAACAAAAGTCGATAGTGAAATCCACCACGCATCTAAATTACTTTTTCCTTGAGAGAGTAATTCACCCAGACTTGGCGTTCCTGGTGGCACACCTAAACCCAAGAAATCTAAACTGGTGAGAGACAAGATCGCCGCGCTCATTCTGAAGGGAAGAAAGGTAATGACGGGCGTCAAACTGTTCGGCAAAATATGACGGCGCATAATTTGTAGATTGGTTAAGCCCAATGCTCGGGCTGCACGAACGTACTCTAGTGCGCGATTGCGGAAGAACTCTGCACGCACGTAGTCAGATAAACCCATCCAACCAAATGCTGCCAGCAAAATAATCAAGAGCCAAATACTTGGGTTAAAGATAGAGGCAAAAATGATGAGTAGGTATAACTCTGGCATCGCCGACCAAATCTCAATCAAGCGCTGAGAAACTAGATCGAACTTGCCACCAAAGAATCCCATTAAAGAGCCGGTAATGATGCCAACGCTGACACCAACAATGGTGAGCGCTAAGCCAAATAAAATCGATAGGCGAAAGCCATAAATTAAGCGCGATAAGACATCGCGCCCACGATCATCAGTGCCTAACCAGTTATCAAGCGATGGTGGTGCAGGATTAGGTGCTTTTGAGAAGTAATTGAGCGTCTCATAGCTATAAGGAATCGGTGGATAAATTGCCCAATTACCATTGCTGGTGATGTTGTGACGGATATCCGGATCTAAAAAATCGGTTGGCGTTGCGAAATCACCGCCAAAGACTCGCTCAGGCTGTGACTTCACAATCGGAAAATAGAATTTCTCTTCGTAGCGAACTATCCAAGGTTTGTCATTCGCAATCAGCTCGGCCCCCATGGAGAGACCGAATAGGATCATGAAAATCCAAAGGCTGGCATAACCCATGCGACTATTTTTAAAGCGATGCCAGCGACTCATGAGCCACCTCCCGCACCAAACTGAATGCGCGGATCAATGTAGACGTAGCAAAGATCCGAAATCAACTTTGTAAATAAACCAATCAGCGTGAAAAGATAAAGCGTTCCGAAAACCACTGGGTAGTCGCGTCGCATAACGGACTCGTAAGAGAGCAAACCGAGTCCATCTAAAGAAAATAGAGTTTCGATCAGCAACGAGCCTGTAAAGAAAGCGCCAATAAATGCTGCTGGAAATCCAGTCACCAAAGGAAGAAGTGCATTGCGGAACACATGCTTCCACAGCACTTGTTTTTCCGTGAGACCTTTAGCTCTCGCAGTCAATACATACTGTTTGCGAATCTCCTCTAAAAAGGAGTTCTTCGTCAGCATCGTGATCACCGCAAAGCTACCTAAAACTGAAGCGGTAATTGGTAAAACTAAATGCCACAAATAGTCCATTACCTTGCCCATCATGCTGAGCTCACTCCAGTTATCTGAAGTCAGTCCGCGTAGTGGAAAGATTTGCAAAAAACTGCCGCCGCCAAAGAGGACAAGGAGGAGTACTCCCAATACAAATCCTGGAATGGCATAACCGACCAAGATGAAGCTGCTAGTAACCGCATCAAAGCGAGAGCCATCGCGCACTGCTTTGGCAATGCCCAAAGGAATGGATACCAGGTAAGTAATAAAGAAGGTCCATAGACCAATACTGATCGATACCGGCAACTTAGAAACTACTAAGCCCCAGACACTTTCGTGCTGGTAATAGCTTTGACCTAAATCGAATCTGGCAAAACGCCCCAACATCATGAAATAACGCTCTACTGGCGGCTTATCAAATCCGTAGAGCGCTTTAACCTCTTCCAAACGTTGTGCATCGACACCTTGACGCCCGCGATAGCTTGCTCCAGCACCCGATGACTCTGATCCACCGGTTGCTCCAGCACCTTTGCCTTTTAATTCCAAGACCATCTGTTCTACTGGGCCGCCGGGTACAAATTGCACGACTGCAAAAGTCAAGGTCAGTACACCCAATAAGGTAGGGATCATCAGCAGAAGGCGTTTAAAGATATAGGCGCGCATTTGACCTTGCATTATTTAGCCTCCTCTTTCCACCAGTTTTGCATAATCCAAGGCTCCGCTGAGTAGTACAAGGGAGGCTCTGGGTAGCGCATCTCTTTGCGATAGGCAACCCGGTGCGTTGGGTTGTACCACTGTGGAATGACGTAATAACTATTCCAGAGTACGCGATCTAAGGCTCTCGTAGCGGCACGTAACTCCTCGCGATTTTGTGCTTTAGTAATTTCCTGAATCAATGCATCTACTACTGGCGACTGAATGCCAATGACATTATCTGATCCCTTTTCTTTGGCAGCCTGACTACCAAAGCGATCCCATAATTCATTACCAGGATTTTGCGAATCTGGGAAACGAACTGTTGTCATATCAAAATCAAATTCATCCATACGCTTTTGATGAAGAGCGAAGTCGCTAGTTCGAATATCTACCTGAACTCCCAACTTCTCTAGATTGCGCACGTAAGCAGAAATTACCCTCAGAAAGAATCCACCATTTTCCACCATCTCAAAACGAAATGGCTCACCCTTTTCATTACGCAATGCGCCATCGCGATACTGCCAGCCAGCATGCATCAATAGTTCGCGGGCTTTCTTTAAATTCTGACGTAGGCTGTCTGGTGACTTGGTAGATGGGGCTGGGGGCATTGGATTAAATACTGCATCAGGCACCCATTGCGGGTACTTTGTTTTTAAGGGTCTTAGCAGCTTTAGTTCTGCTTCAGTAGGCTTACGCGGCCCATCAAAATTCGCGCTCAAATCGCTATTCTGAAAATAGCTATTGATACGACTGTATTGATCATAAAAAATTTGGCGATTGAGCCATTCAAAATCCAAGGCGTAACCTAAAGCTTCACGCACTCGAGCATCCTTGAAGATTGGGCGACGAAGGTTCATCGCAAAACCCTGCATCCCTGCCCCGTTGTTATTGAGGAATGCCTTCCTCAATAGGGTGCCGTTATCAAACTTGGAACCCACATAACCCTTAGCCCAAATCTTGGCGCGGTATTCAACGATAGCGTCGAATTCACCTGCTTTGAAGGCCTCTAGACGAACAGCATCATCACTATAGAGTTTGTAAAGCACGCGATCAAAGTTATAAAAACCAACGCGGACATTTAAAGGCTTACTTAATTGATCGGCCCAATATTGCGGGTTTCGCTTATAGACAATGGATTTACCAGCTTTAAAGGATTCAATCAGGTAGGGCCCACTACCCAATGGCGTTTCAAAGGCAATCTTCTCAAAAGGAATGATCGTACCGTCCGGATTCTTTCCCCAGTTACGAGAAAAGATAGGGAGCGTTCCTGCCAAAATAGGTAATTCTGTGTTGTTGTTTTTGAAATCAAAACGCACTACTCGGTCTGATAACACAACCGCTTCTTTAATATCTGCGAAGGTAGTTCTATAGCGTGGATGCGCTTTACCACTCATTAATACATCAAAGCTATGTTTCACATCTGCAGCTAAGACTGGGCTACCATCAGAAAACTTTGCTTCAGTACGAATACGAAACGTTACCGACTTATGGTCTTGAGCAACAGCAATATCTTCAGCAAGCAAACCATAAATGCTTGATACCTCATCAGCACTTCCCTCGGCCAAAGATTCAAACATCAATTCAATTCCAGGCGCCGTTACACCCCGCAGAGTAAAAGGATTGAACTTATCAAAACTGGTTCTTTGCCCTGGGTTGGGTAAAGTGAGAGTGCCTCCCCTAGGGGCATGAGGATTCACGTAATCAAAATGGGCAAATCCTTCGGCATATTTAGGCTTGCCATACTGGGAAATCCCTTGAGCTGCCTGCGCTACATTGGCCCAAAGCCCCACTAGCATGGCTAGTAGCAAGAAATGGGCTATTTGGCGAATGGGGTTTAGGGTGGACATATATGCAACAATTGTAGATAGCTAATCATATTTGAAGTAAAGGAAACAACATGGGCTTTCTCTCCGGCAAAAAAATCCTGATTACCGGGCTTCTCTCCAACCGCTCTATAGCCTATGGTATTGCCAAGGCATGCCACCGCGAAGGGGCTGAACTGGCCTTTACCTACGTTGGTGAGCGCTTCAAAGACCGCATTGTCGATTTCGCTAAAGAATTCAATACCGAACTGATTTTTAACTGCGACGTTGGCAGCGATGAACAGATTTCCGCCCTTTTTAAGGATTTGGCTAAGACTTGGCCGCAATTTGATGGCTTTGTCCATGCGATTGGCTTTGCACCACGTGAAGCGATTGCTGGAGACTTTTTAGAAGGTCTTTCTCGCGAGGGCTTCAAAATCGCTCATGACATCTCGGCCTACAGCTTTCCGGCGATGGCAAAAGAAGCTTTGCCCATGTTGCGCGACAAATCTTCCTTGTTGACATTAACTTACCTCGGCAGCTTACGTAACGTTCCCAACTACAACACTATGGGACTTGCTAAGGCCTCACTTGAAGCCTCGGTACGCTACATCGCTGGCTCAGTCGGACCTAAAGGCATTCGCGCTAACGGAATCTCTGCTGGCCCGATTAAAACTTTGGCCGCTGCTGGCATTAAAGGGTTTGGCAAGATTTTGGAGGCAGTTGAACAAACTGCCCCCATGCGTCGCAATGTCACGATTGATGATGTTGGTAATACTGCCGCTTTCCTATTGTCTGATTTAGCAAACGGCATCACCGCTGAAATCATTTATGTCGATAACGGCTTTAGCCAAGTGGTTGGCGGCATGGAAGAACTTTGAACGTTCCACTACGCGAGGCCCTGAAGTTTTGGGCCAAACTGGGCTTCATTAGTTTTGGTGGGCCCGCTGGACAGATAGCCGTTCTGCATCAAGAGCTAGTTGAGAAGCGTCGCTGGATTTCTGAGCGGCGTTTTTTACATGCGCTCAACTATTGCATGCTGTTGCCCGGACCTGAGGCGCAGCAATTAGTTACCTACATCGGCTGGTTAATGCATCGTACTTGGGGTGGTGTTTTGGCTGGCACCCTCTTTGTTCTGCCCTCCCTCCTTATTTTGATCGGCTTATCTTGGATCTACCTCACCTTTGGGCAAGTGCCTTGGATTGCTGCCATCTTTTTTGGCATCAAACCTGCAGTCACTGCCATCGTCCTTCATGCAGCAGTTCGTATTGGTAAACGCACGCTTCATAATCAAGCACTACGTTGGATTGCAATCGGATCCTTTCTGGCGATCTTTGTTTTTAATTTGGCTTTCCCAATCATCGTTATCGTTGCTGCATTGATGGGCGTCTGGGGTGGCAAGCGCTACCCAGAATATTTTCAGCAAACTGCCACTCACGATAAATCAACAGCAGCACACGCTCCAGCATTAATTGATGATCACACCCCCACTCCAGAGCACGCTCAGTTTTCCAAAAAGAAGCTGGCGCTGCATAGTTCAGTTGTTCTCGCGCTCTGGTTAATTCCGTTTATTGCCCTAGCACTGATCTTTGGTTGGAAGACGCTCTACCCGCAAATTGCTTGGTTCTTTACTAAAGCTGCCTTCCTCACTTTTGGTGGTGCTTACGCAGTTCTACCCTACGTCTACCAAGGCGCAGTAGATCAATTTCATTGGCTTAGCGCAGGTCAGATGATGGATGGTTTAGCGCTTGGAGAAACCACTCCAGGACCACTCATCATGGTGGTGGCTTTTGTTGGATATCTGGCTGGCCATATTCAACATCTGATTGGGAATAGCAATCCGTTTTGGTTTGGCGTGCTTGGGGCTTGTGTTGCCACCTGGTTTACTTTTTTACCTTCTTTTTTCCTGGTACTAGTCGGCGGTCCACTCATTGAATCCACTCATGGCAAGCTGAGTTTTACTGCGCCCCTGACTGCCATCTCTGCAGCAGTGGTCGGCGTCATCGCCAATCTAGGTCTATTCTTTGCGTATCACGTCTTTTTTCCGCATGGTCTTGGTGGTTCAATCTCATGGATTTCGATTGTGATTACCTTGTTTGCAGGTTTAGCGCTCTTTAGGTATCAAAAAGGGGTGATTAGCGTGTTGATCGGTTCAGCTTTGGCTGGGCTTCTGAGTTATTTACTGACTACTTTATTGATCTAGCAAGGCTGTATTGGGGGCTGAAATTGGCATAATGGAACTTATGCGAATTGAACCCCAAACCATCACTCACCTCCAAGAATGGCTCGGTAAAACTGAGACCCTTCAAGACACTGTTACCGCAGCACCTGTCAGAGCTCTGTCAGCAACACTAGATCGGCCTGATCCCGCTCCAAATGACGGAACTTTTCTGCCAGAGTTATGGCATTGGCTCTATTTTTTACCTTGCGCTCTTCAATCAGAAATCGGTGCTGATGGTCATCCACAGCGTGGTGGCTTTTTACCCCCCGTCCAATTGCCGCGTCGCATGTGGGCCGGCAGTCGAATTGAGTGGTTAGCACCTCTAGCAGTTGGCGATGAAATCGAGCGCACCTCCAAAATTGAATCCGTTACACATAAAGCGGGTCGCACTGGCGATCTCATCTTTGTATTGGTCAAACATAACATCTCCAATCAAAATGGCTTAGCTTTAGTTGAAGAGCATGACATCGTGTATCGCGACGCTCCCGGACCAGACGATAAGCCAGTGGCACCAACACCAGCTCCTACTGGAGCCACTTGGTCCAAAACAATTACTCCTGATGATGTTTTATTGTTTCGTTACTCAGCACTGACATTTAATGGTCATCGCATTCATTACGATCGCAAATACGTCACTGAAGTTGAGGGCTACCCCGGCTTAATTGTTCACGGTCCTTTAATTGCAACTTTATTAGTCGATCTTGTGCGTCAGAGTATTCTCAATTGCAAACTAAAAAGCTTTGAGTTCCGTGCCATTCGCCCTACTTTTGATATCAATGTATTTAAGGTAAGTGCCAAGCCCGATCTAGAGAAAGATCCTTCCGGAAAAACAATCTCCATTTGGGCCGAAGATCACGAAGGCTGGCTCACCATGCAAGCCACTGCAGTTTTAGCTTAGGAAATTTTGACTTAATGACTACTCCACACTTATCTAAAACCTTAGCGACATTTGCTTCCGAATTAAAGCTTAGTGATATTCCCCCAGAGGTGATTGCACGCACCGAAGATTTACTAGTGGATTGGTTTGGCTCTGCCATTGCTGGTAAAGGTTCACGCCCAGTAGAAACGATGACGCAGTTTGCGCAAAACATGGGTGGCTTTAATACCGCCAATCCTGGTTCCGCTGAAATTCTGATTAGCCGCAAGAGCTCGAGCCCTTTTTTAGCGACACTCGCTAATGCTGCAGCATCACATATAGCCGAGCAAGATGATGTTCATAATGGCTCTGTCTTTCATCCAGGCACCGTGGTATTTCCTGCGGCATTAGCAACGGCGCAAACGATTGGTGCCTCAGGCGAAGATCTTCTGGTAGCTGCTGTTGCTGGCTATGAAGTCGGCATTCGGGTTGGAGAATTTCTAGGTCGTTCACACTACAAAACATTTCACACTACAGGTACAGCGGGTACTTTAGCTGCAGCCGCTGCAGTGGGTCATCTACTGAAACT
>Ga0136644_10002971_pt1 | contig 12745 bp, 4 predicted proteins | sample C_130820_EF_Meta_FD_94780 | JGI IMG/M metagenome (GOLD analysis project Ga0136644, IMG submission 94780) | Freshwater microbial communities from Lake Croche, Canada to study carbon cycling - C_130820_EF_MetaG (v2) (version 2) | ecosystem: Environmental > Aquatic > Freshwater > Lake | place: Lake... | reverse complement strand
GAGGTATCAATTATACCAGAGCATTAGTATCAATCTCAGGCGGTGGTGGTTATGGTGCATCTGCGATTGCAATTCTTGATGGTAGATTTGGTACACTTAGAACATTTTACTATGATGAAAATGCAGAAAAGAAAATTATCAATGCAGAAGCCGGAACAATCAACTATACAACTGGTTTGATTACATTAAAAGATTTGAATATTGATTCAATTTCAACACCAGACAACTTGATGAGAATCAGTATTGAATCAGAAAGAGGTATTATTACTTCTTCAAGAGATACAATCATTACAATTGATGTAGATGATCCAGTTTCCATAACTACTGAATTATCCGAAGTGTAATGACTGACAATAAAGTATCGCTGTTAATCAACAAACAAGTTCCTGAATTCGTTCGGGAAGAGTATCCTGTTTTCATTTCATTTTTAGAAGCATATTATGAATTTTTAGAAAACAAACAAGGTACTAAAAAGAATGATTTGATTACCAAATCAAAAGAATTAAAATACATTTCTGATGTTGATACTTCTATAGATGAATTCGAAGAACAGTTTTTAAATTCATATGCTACATTTTTACCAAAAGAAACAACAATAGACAAAGCTCTATTGATTAAAAATGTATTACCACTTTACCTCTCAAAAGGTTCTGAGAAGTCATTTAAGTTACTATTCAGAATGTTGTTTGGTGGTGAACTTGAAATCAATTATCCAAAAAATAATGTTCTTAGAGCATCTGACGGTAAATGGGAAATTGAAAATGCAGTAAAAGTATCAACTGAAATTTACTCAAACTATACTGGTAACGGAACAAATAAAACTTTTTATATTTTGGCCAAATTAGGATTAAGTGAAGTCTCTGTTTATGTAAATGGTGTTCTGCAAACAACTGGTTTTGGAATTAGAAAAGAATCACAAAAATTGGTATTCAATACTGCACCAGCAAATGGCGCAGTAATTAAAGTTAAGTATGCTCAAACTTTAGATAAAAATATTTTTGTCAATAGAAAAATTACTGGTGTTGATTCTAATGCAACGGCAACAATAGAAAAAGTTTCCAAGAATATTGTTAACAATAAAACAATTTTAGAATTGTATGTTAGTCCAAAAACATTACTTGGTGAGTTTACTATTGGCGAAGGCATCATTACAGATGTTATTGGTATTAATGGTAATTTAATTCATGTGTCATTTACTTCAATCTCATCATTATTAAGAATCAACATTATTGGCGGTGGTTCAAGTTATAATGTTGGTGATCCAGTTATTGTCGCATCTGATGTATCGACAATACCTGCAACTGCAATTATTTCTAAAACATTTAAAGGCACAATTACCAAAGTTGCAATCGATGAAGGTGGTTCAGGATTTAAAACAGCATCAAGAATTGCAGCTGTTGGATATGAAACTACAGAATTGAATTTTGGTATTTCATCGGTACAAACAACAACAAAAAACACAGCAAATACATTCTTAGTATTCTCCGATGTTATTTCTGATGTTGATCCAGCAAACACTTTATTGTCTTCTACGAATTGGAAGTTTCCTGGTAATACATCAACAACAGGCAATACTTACATTAGCACTCCAATTATGAGAGCAATGTCAAATGCATCTTACACTTCAATTGGTGAGATTGCAACTATTTCAATTCTTACTGCAAACGCAGTTGTTGCTACAGTACCAACATTAAATGCAGAACCAGCAACTTTGACGATTTCACCATTGACTGCAAACACTATAAATCCAACAACAGTTTATATTGACACTTATGGTTCACTAGGTAAATTAGTTATCGATAATGGTGGTTCAGGATATGTAAAAGGTGACGAATTAATATTTACATCTAAACCAATGTCTTTTGGTACAGGTGCAGCTGCAGAAGTTATCAATGTATCACCAATCGGTGCAGTTACAAATGTTGCATTTGTACCCTCAAAGATTACAGGAAATGCAAGTGTAACTTCCGTATCTAATGTTATGGTTGCAGGTACAGGAACATTGTTCACTACTGAGTTAATTGTTGGTGATAGAATTATGATTGGTAATGAAACCAAGAAGGTAATTTCTATTGCATCTAATACTTCATTGAATGTGAATACAACATTCTCAGAAATTAAAACTGCAAAAGCGGTTAGAAAATGGGACACTAACTTAGTTGGTGGTCAAGGCTACACACAAGATAAAATACCAACTGCTGTAATCAGTTCATCGACTGGTACTGGTGCAGTTGTAAGAGTGATTGGTATCTTGGGTGATGGTGAAAATCTAATTGCATCTGGTACAAAGAGACCTGGTGAAATTGAAGAGATTACGATTACTGATCCAGGCGAAGGTTTCACCGCAACACCATTAGTTGACTTAACATTGTTTGGTGACGGAACTGCGACTGCAAACGCAACACTATCACCAACTTATCAAACATTTCCAGGAAGATGGACTACTTCAGACAGTATCTTGTCTTCTTCAGATAGAAAAATTCAAGGTAGAGATTACTATATGGATTACTCATATTTGTTATCTTCTACTGTGGAGTTCTCTAAATATAAGAAAATATTTAAAGAATTAATGCATCCTGCTGGATTCCAAGTATATTCAGAGCTGCAAAAATTAGATGTATTAGATTCATCAGCTGCAACAGTAGAGACATTAGTTTATCCAGAGACAATCAAAACACTATCTGGTAAAGTAAATGTGGCAAATTCAAGTATCTATGTAACAGGTATCAACACTAAATTTAATGTTGCAAACAGTCTTGGATTCATAACACTTGGTGCTTACATTGCAGTAAACTCAGAGATAAAAATTATCAACAGTATTATAAGTAATACAAATTTATCTGTTACTAGTGCCTTTACATATACAGCAAACATTCAAGATATGGTTGTTGTAAATACTGCTTACAACGCTGTTTCAACTGAGGGTTCATTAGAATTCAGCACAGAAGACGGACTAGTTATTACAGTAGAATCATAGGGATAAGAATAAAAAATGACAACCACAACAAAGATTTCACTCTTACCAGAGTTAACAACGCCTACTGCAAACGCATCTAATACTGCGTTTGTTGTTGTTGATAAGAGTAGCGGAACATATACAACAAAACAGTTGAGTTTACAGAATCTTGATTTGTTTGTAGATAACATTGGTCCCGTTGCTTTTGTCCAAGCAAATAGCGCTTTCAATAAAGCCAACTCTGCCAATGTTATTGCCCAAGGCGCATACGACAAGGCAAATTCTGCAAATGTAATTGCTCAAGGTGGATATGACAAAGCTAACTCTGCAAATGTTATTGCACAAGCAGCTTTTGATAAAGCGAATACTGATAACACTTTTATCACAATCACAACTGGCACACATGGTAATGCAACTTTTGTTCCTGTAATTACTGTTGCCGCTAATGGTAGAATTAGTGCAGTTTCTAATATTGCAATTGGTGGTTTTGCTAATGCGACTTATGCAACATCTTCATACACTCAAGCAAATGCTGCCTTTGATAAAGCAAATAGTGCGAATGTCTTGGCACAAAATGCGTACAATGCAGCTAATACATTAGGTGCCGCAACTGTTACCGCAGCATTTTTACAAGCAAATAATGCATACGATAAAGCAAATAGTGCGAATGTTATTGCACAAGCTGCTTTCGATAAAGCAAATACCGATAATACACTTATTACAGTTGTTAATACTGGTTCTCATGGTAATGCAACTTTTGTTCCTGTAATTACAGTAGAAGCAAATGGTAGAATTAGTTCAATCAGTAATACTGCAATCACAGGTTTTGCTAATGCAACTTATAATCAGGCAAGTTTTGATAAAGCTAACTCTGCAAATGTTCTTGCACAAGCTGCTTTCAATCAAGCAAACACAGGAAACACAACTGCCAATAGTGCAAATGTTTCTGCATTAGCTGCTTTCAATAAAGCAAACTCTGCGAATGTTTTAGCACAAAACGCATATGATTATGCAAATACAATTTCAACGACAATCAATAACACATTTATTACTGCATCTAGAAATACTGCTAACGCAGCTTTTGTGCAAGCAAATGCTGCATACAATGCCGCTAATACTGCTGTTTCAACTGCATCACTTTCTTGGCTAACTGCGAACAACTCACAAGTAACTGCCAATGCAGCCAATACTGTTGCACAGGCTGCATTTACACAAGCAAATATTGCGACACCTGCTTTCACACAAGCTAATACGGCAAACACAAATGCAATTAATGCTGGAACTTATGCCAATGCAGCTTTCTCTAAAGCAAATTCTGCAAATGTACTAGCACAACAAGCATTTGACCAAGCAAATACCGCTGTTTCTGGTTACAATCAGGCAAATACTGCAACTACAATTGCACAATCTTCATATGATTTTGCAAACACAGTTAACACTTATGCCTACTCGGCATACGCAACTGCAAATACTAATGCATCATTATCAACTTCAATATTTGTAAAAACAAATTCTGCATTTGATACTGCGAATACTGCACTTGTATTAGCTGGACAAGCAATTAGTTATGACAATCAGGCAGATGGTGCGTTTACAAAAGCAAATTCTGCTTTTGACCAAGCAAATACTGCGACAACGACTGGCACTAATGCATACGCACAAGCAAACACCGCACAAAATACCGCAACTGCCGCAACAACAACTGCACAGGCTGCATTTAATACTGCTAACAATGCAAATGCAAATACTTTAAGTGGTACTACAATTGCAGGAACTGTTACTGGTTCTAATTTAACTTCAGTTGGCACATTAACAATATTAACTGTATCTGGTAATACTACAGTTGGTAATCTAACAATCTCAACTGGTGGAACAATTACTGGCAATGCTGCCGCAGGAAATGTGTCTGCAAACGCTGTTGGTTACATGGGTATGCCACAGAATAATTTGACTTCAAATTATGTGATTACACTTGCAGACCAAGGCAGACATTTATATTATAATGTATCAACAAATAACATTGTTTATATTCCAACAACATCAAATGTGGCGTTCCCTGTTGGTGCAACAATTGCTATTATCTCCAGAACATCTTCAAGTGCGAATGTGACTATCACACCAAATACTGGAGTATCACTATTCTTGGCAGGCAATACAACATCTGCTGGTCGTAATGTAACAACATATGGTATGGCAACTCTTGTTCATGTTTCTGCAAATACTTGGTTCGTTAACGGTACTGGAGTTTCCGCACTATGAGTGGTATGATGGCCATGATGGCGGGTAATGCTAGAACTTCTATTGCTGCGGCCGCAGCAGCAAGTCTGGTCTATGATTTGGATGCAGCCAACTTTTCTGCTGTTCCAACTAGTGGTGTATCAAAAGATGCAACAGGAACTTATACATTGACATCAAATGCTGGTTCTTCTTTAACTTGGAATAGTGCCAATGGTGGAACATTTGCTAAATCAAATAATGTAGGAACAGACTACATTTATGGCGGTCCAAATTATGCTACTGGCCAAAGTTATACTGTATTCATGGCATATAAATTATCGGCAACATCTTCTGGTAGACTGTTGAATACTCAAAATGAGGGTGTTAAAGATTGGTTGATGGGTGCTTATAACGGCAATCCGGATACTTTTTATCCTAATGTGACTGTTAATCTTCCTTCAACTGGTGCGGATACAGTTTGGCATTTTGGATGGGCAACATGGAATACATCAACAAATACTGGACAACTTTATACCGCCACAAACACAGCACCAACTAATTATTCTTTTACAGCAACAAATGCCGGCGGTGGTGGATTTAATCAATTAAGATTGTTTAGTCGTTCATCTGGTTCTGAAGTTCAATCAGGTAACATAGGATTCGTTAAAGTGTATGATGATGTGTTAGATTTAGCAACTATTCAATCATTACATGCAACACATAAAACAAGATTTGGATATTAATCCATTCCAAATGACAGATAAATAAAACACTATGTCGAATAATTATACTTCAAAAAAATTAGCGTTCAATAACGCTGAACAGTTCAAAGAGTCATTCTATGAACCAGAACCAACAACGATTGGTTATGTGTTCTTGGGTAACAGTATTGGATACACAAATGAAGATACACCGGATGTAATTACCGATACTGTATATAACGAAAAAGATATTTGGCAAAATATATTTGCAGCCAAAAAAGTTACTGGTAATGATGTTGAGTTAGTTTTACCAAAAGTTGAATGGACAGGTAGTACAAAGTATAGAGAATTTGATGATACTATTCAATTGTCAGATTTGATATCATCTAATACTACACAAAATTTAAAACCAATGTATGTGATAACAACAAATAGAAATGTTTACATATGTTTGTCTAACAACTCTTCTGCAAACTCTACAGTTGAACCAAGTGGTAAAAATTTAAGTGCAAATGGTAATATTCAAACTGCTGATGGTTACCTGTGGAAATATTTGTATAACATTAAACCAACAAACAAGTTTTTATCAAACAATTGGATTCCAGTTCCAACATCTACTGCAAAACTAGATTATGATACAACTCCTATTATTGCTGTTGATGGTGAATTGAATCATTTGATTTTAACATCTGGCGGTAATGGTTATGTTCACAGTAACATTTTTGTTATACCATTCACTACTAGTTGTACAATTCTTACTGTAGCAAATACAACGAATTTAGCAGCAAATATGTCTGTTTCCGGAACAGGCATTGGTGGTGGCGCACATATCACAACAGTTGATAATACAAATTCTTTAATCACACTATCGACACCAACAACAACTACAGGTGGTGGCGCAAACAACTTGCTGACAGTCTCTACAAGAATTTACATTGAAGGTGATGGTACTTCTGCTATTGCATCTCCAGTATTAACAGGTAATCAAATTTCAGAAATTGTGTTGACAACCTATGGTAAAGGATACAATAGGGCAAATATATCATTTTATGGTACAGGAACTGGCGCAGCTGCAAGAGCAGTCCTTCCTCCTAAATTTGGTCATGGTTACAATTCTGCAAAAGAATTAGATGCAACTAATGTGATGATTTCTATGAAAATTGGTGAAGTTGATGCAACTGAGGGTGGAGTTATTTCCACAGATACTTCATTCAGACAGTACGGATTACTTAGAGACCCGTATAAATATGGTGAAACATCACAAGCAAATAACGCAACTTCTAATACTGTAATTTCACAAACAACTAATGTATCACTCATTGCTGGCAGTCTATATAACCTAGATGAGTTTGTATATCAGGGTACATCAACATCTCCCACATTTAGTGGTTATGTTCATGCAGAAACTTCAAATGAAGTTAGATTAATAAAAGTAAAAGGAACTATTGCTATTGGTTCACCGTTAAAGGGCATTGCAACTAATCCAACAGGAAGAACTGTTGTTACTGCTACTTCACCAGAATTTGAACCATTTACAGGCGATGTTTTATATGTTGAAAATATCACAAAAACACAAAGAACTGACGGACAAGCTGAGAGTCTCAAGTTTGTCATTAGATTTTAGAGGAAAAAATAGTTCATGTCTCTGAATACAAATTTTAATGTAAATCCATATTATGATGATTTCGATGAGGATAAGAAATTCCTCAGAATGTTGTTTAAGCCAGGTTATGCTGTTCAGGCTAGAGAACTAACTCAACTCCAAACTATTCTACAAAAACAAGTCGAAAGATTTGGTAATCATGTATTTCAAAATGGTTCTGTAGTTACTGGTGGGCAAACATTCTTACAAGATTGTACTTACATAAAATTAGATGCCGCTTACTCAGGCACAAACATTACTGCCAATACTTTTATTGGCCAAACAATTCTTTCAGTAGACGAATCAAAAAGAGCAGAAGTAATTAAAGTTTACCCAGCTGATGAAGGCACTGGTGATCCAGCAACCTTGATGGTGAAACAATTATATGGTGATGCATTTACTTCTTCCGAATCAGTTAAAACAAATCAAACAACTCCGTATTACGCAAACATCTCTTCTTCTGGTGTAGGCACAGGTCAAATATTTTCTGTTACTGAAGGTGTATTCTATTACGAAGGTTTGTTCATTAAAAATGATGCACAGACTATTGCAACTTCAAAATATAGCAATACAACTGCAAATGCAAGAATTGGTTTTGAAATTACCGAATCAGTTGTTGTTCCAACTTCAGACACTTCATTATTAGATCCAGCACAAGATGCATCTAACTATCAAGCTCCTGGTGCCGACAGATATAAAATTGTTTTAAATCTTGCAACAAGAAGTTTAGAATCAACTGATACAGTTCAGTTTATTAATTTGTCCAGAGTTGAAAATGGTTATTTAACAAGAAAATCAACATTCCCAATTTATTCTGTATTAGAAGATACGCTTGCTAGACGAACATATGATGAGTCTGGTAACTACACAACAAAACCATTTAAGATTTCGTTAGATACTAACTCTGCGAATTCTGCGAACATGGATATTATTTTGTCTCCAGGCAAAGCATATGTTTTTGGTTATGAATACGAAACAATTTCTCCATCTATTATTACAGTTGAGAAACCAAGAAATACAGAATCAATAAACAATAAGCAATTAACTGCTGATTATGGTAATTTCATATACACTACTGGTCACTATGGCACTTGGCCAATCAATAATCTTGCAACAGTAGATTTGCATTGCGTTTCAAATGCATCTATTAATTTAACATCAACAGCATCAATCACTAACACTAAGATTGGTACTGCAAGAGTTAAATCAGTTTCATATGATTCTGCATCAAACACATCCAACTCAGCAACTTATTCTTATAAAACATTCTTATTTGATGTAAGAATTGGTTCGTTGACTGGAACAGTAAAGTCAGCAAATTCTGGTAATGTTACAATTGGTAATACTACCGCAGGTCAAATTTTCTCTTCTGTAACAGACGCTTACAAAGGTGCCAAAATAAGAATTACTGCTGGTCCAGGCACAGGTGAAACTGCAAAATATATCAGTTCATTTAATGCATCCACACAGCTATTAACATTATCTTCAAACTTCATTACAACACCAACTAGTGCATCTACTTGGGCAATTGATTTTGAATTTAATGATGTTGAATCTGTTGCAACATTCTCTTCAACAACAAGAGTTAACTCTGCTGATATTGATAGTCGTTCAAAAGCATTAACATCAACATATCAAGATGCATACTTAACTGATGCATCATTTGAACCTCCAATTTTTAATTTGGGTCAACAATACATTACTCAAGGTACAATTGGTGATTTTTCATACTCATATAAGAGATTGTATGAAGGTCAAACATTTGTTAGCTCAGAATCTCCAGCACTAACTGTTGAATCTGGTGCAAATCTTGGTAGTGCTTCTTCTACTTCATTGAAGGCAGAAAAATATCAAGTTGTTGTTACCGCTGCAGGCACTTCGCCATATGCAGTAGGCTCAACTGTTCCTGCTGATAAGATTACAACTGTTAATACAACAAGTAAAAAATTAACAATTGAAAATGCTAACAATATGACTGCCAACATTGTGGCGACTATTGATTACTCATTAGCATCTGGTAGCCCAGCAAAATCAAAAACATTGGTTCCTGCAGCCGCTGCCGTTCAAAACACTGGTGGTGAAACAATCAACACTAGTGGTGTGATTGTATTTGCAAATTCATCTGCAAGTCAAACAACAATTCAAGCAAACAATGTTATTAAGACTCCAGACTTAGCACAATCATTGTATGTTTCTGATGTTATTGAATTAGTTTCTGTGTACGATTATGCTAATACGGCAACTTCACCAACTATTGCTAACACTGGTTACACAGATGTTACCTCAAGATATGTGTTAGACAATGGTCAAAGAGATTCATTCTATGACCATGCATCAATTAAACTGAAACCAGGATATCCTGCACCAGTTGGACCATTAGTTGTAAGATACAACAGATACTCATCTTCTGGTGCTGGCCTGTTCTCGGTTGATTCTTATCCAACATATGGTACTATACCAACATACACTTCACCAACATCTGGCAAAGAATACAAACTAAGAGATTCTTTAGATTACAGACCAGTTAGAAAAAGTGGAACAAATGCACTTGACGGAACAACTGTAACAACAACATTTGATGTTGATATTACAACAACTGGTCCTAAGATTCCTGCTAACGGTGATGATATTACACTTGACTTCTCTTACTATTTACCAAGAGTTGATAAAGTTGTATTGAACAAAAACAGAACATTTGAAGTTCTTAAAGGTTCGCCTTCATTGACACCAATTCAACCAAAAGATAAAGACGATGCAATGAATCTTTATATTTTGACTGAACCACCATATGTTGCAAATACTGGCGACATTTCAGTACAGTACATCAACAATCGCCGTTATACTATGCGAGACATTGGTGGTATTGAAAAAAGAATTGAAAACTTAGAATATTACACATCATTGTCATTACTTGAACAAGATGCTGTAAACAAACAAGACTTAACTATTCTTGATAGCACAAACTTACCAAGATTTAAGAATGGTATTATTGTTGATGCTTTTAAAGGCCATTCTGTCGCTGATGTTACTTCGACAGAATATTTGGCATCTATTGACCCAACAAATCAAGAATTAAGACCATCGTTCAACATCTCATCAAGAATGTTGACATTTGATTCTTCAAACTCTTCTGGTTACTTACAGACAGGACCATTCGTTACTGTTGCAGCTGCAAACGCAGTATTTGTAACACAAGATTTGGCATCAAAAGCAATCAACATTAATCCATTCAATGTTGTTAACTATCTTGGTAAAATAACTTTGAATCCAGCATCTGATGTTTGGGTAGACACAACAAGAAAACCTGATGTACTTGTCAACTTAAATGGCGACAAAGATGCATGGGACTTTGTTTTAGGCGCAGTTAATGCTTCTCCATATGCAATCGAATGGGGCAACTGGCAAACTCTGTGGAGTGGAACAAGTTCTACAAGACAAAACTTAACAGACGGAAGATTCACTCAACAAAACTTTGCTAGGATTACAACAACTACAACTTCTGCCGAAACAAGAAGTGGTGTTAAAACACAAGCAACAACAGGAACAATCACTCAATCTATTGGTGACCGTATTGTTGATGTGTCTGTAATTCCTTACATGAGAGCAAAGTCTGTATTGTTTACCGCAACAGATTTTAAACCAGACACAGTTTTATATCCATTCTTTGATAATACAACTGTAGAAAAATATGTTGCCAGAGCAAATAAATTTATCTTAGAAAAAAATAAATTAGGATATAATACAAAGACTGCAAACACAGAAACAGTTACAGTTTACAATAATGGAACAGCCGCTTCTATTGGTAGTGCTGTTGTTGTAAAAACATCCAACAACGCTGTATTTGTTGTTAACATTAATCCATCTACTGCATTTAATGTTGCCAGTGCAAACTTAATTGGCTCAACATCAGGAACTTCTGTAAAGATTTCTGGATATGAACATTATTCCGGTAGAGTAAATGCAGCCGCTTCATCGACAGTTACATTGTCAATCGATGCAACTGGTGCATTAAATGAAGGTTACTATGCAAACACTTCAAACAGTAATATTGTTTCCATTGTAAGTGGTACTGGTGCTGGTCAACAAAGAACAATCAGTTCATATGTTGCCGCTACAAGAGTTGCAACAGTATCTTCTGCATGGACTACAACTCCAGACACAACTTCTGTTTACTCAATTGGTAGACTAACAACAACAAGGTCTGGAGATGTTGTTGGTATCTTAAATATTCCAACTTCTACTTTCCGTGTTGGTGAAAAACTATTCAGATTGATAAACACATCTGCTGGTGATATTGCTTCATCTACAACAAATGGTGATGCATCATTCTTTGCACAAGGTTTATTACAAACTGTAGAGAACACAATTGTTTCAACAACTACACCTATAATTCAAAGAACATCTGTTAGTGATAGTAGAGTTACTACAACAACAAGTTCACAAGATGTTCCAGTTTCCGGCTGGTGGGATCCACTTGCACAAACATTCTTAATTGCACCTGCACAACACGGCCAAGGCATTTACCTTGAAAAGATTCGTGTTTGTTTTAAAACGAAACATGATTCTGCGCCAGTTACATTACAACTAAGACCTACTGTTAATGGTTACCCATCTTCAACAACTGTTTACCCGTATGGTTCTGTTACACTAACACCTGATAAAGTAAATGTGACCGATGCGCCAGATTTGGATGACTCAACAAAATATACAGACTTTGTATTTGATACACCAATCTATATGTTGCCTGGTGAACATTCATTTGTTCTATTGTCAAACTCTAATGGTTATGAGGCATATGCGGCCGAGATTGGTAAACTAGATATCGTTTCTGGTCTACAGATATCCGAACAACCATATGGTGGTTCATTCTTCCAATCACAGAATGGTTCTACTTGGACTGCTGACCAAAACCTTGATATGACATTTAGAATATATCAAAAAGTGTTCAGTACATCACCTGCGGTTGCACAGTTCTTAATTGATAAACCTAGTTCGAATCTTGTATATGATTTGATGCATACAATTACATCTGAAATTACAACTGCAAATAATTTCTTAACTTATTCATTCCTATCAGAGAAAGCAACTGGTGGATTAACCAGTTTCATTGATATCAATGCAAGAGAAGATTATACAATGGATGATGCTAGTGGCCGCCGTGTGTTAAATCCAACAACCGGTAATACTAGTTACATTCTCAAAGCAACAATGTCAACAACAAATCCTGAT
>Ga0136644_10002970_pt1 | contig 12750 bp, 10 predicted proteins | sample C_130820_EF_Meta_FD_94780 | JGI IMG/M metagenome (GOLD analysis project Ga0136644, IMG submission 94780) | Freshwater microbial communities from Lake Croche, Canada to study carbon cycling - C_130820_EF_MetaG (v2) (version 2) | ecosystem: Environmental > Aquatic > Freshwater > Lake | place... | reverse complement strand
TTTGGCGACCCTGGACCTGGGTCTGGTGCTCCAGAAGATGCTCCAGATGATGACCCCGCAGGTGAGGCTCCACTAGGTAAGGCTCCAGAAGGTGAGGCTCCACTAGGTAAGTCTCCACTAGGTGAGGCTCCTTTAAGTAAGGCTCCAGAAGGTGAGGCTCCAGAAGGTGAGGCTCCAGAAGGTGATGCTCCACTAGGTAAGGCTCCACTAGGTGAGGCTCCACTAGGTGAGGCTCCACTAGGTAAGGCTCCACTAGGTAAGGCTCCAGAAGGTAAGGCTCCAGAAGGTGATGCTCCACTAGGTAAGGCTCCACTAGGTGAGGCTCCACTAGGTAAGGCTCCAGAAGGTGAGGCTCCACTAGGTAAGGCTCTAGCAGGTGAGATAGCGCTATAAGCCATTGCAAACCGTCTACTGCTTAAACTAGTACCACTAGTAGGGGCTCTAGCAGAGGCTCCAGTAGAGGCTCCAGCAGAGGCTCCAGAAGGGGAAGGTCCAGAAGGTGAGGCTCCAGAAGGTGAGGCTCCAGAAGGTGAGGCTCCAGGTGGGGAAGGTCCAGAAGGTGAGGCTCCAGAAGGTAAGACTCCAGAGGGTGAGGCTCCAGCAGGGGCTCCAGCAGTAGTTATAAGTGTTGATAGAGCAGGAGTAGAAAACCCTACATTATTCTTGGCATTGACTTGGAATACATAACTAGTACCATAAAGTAATCCATTAATAATTATACTAGTATCAGTATTTTTTGTAATAATAGAAAATGTAGAATACGTTATTTTATATCCAGTCACACTATCTGAATTAACAGTAGGAGCAGACCACGAAAGAGTACAAGATGTACCATTTAAACTTACATTAATGTTTGATGGTGGTCCAGGTAATAACGAATTTGTTCGGTTAGTATTTGAATTGGTATTTGGAGAATTATTAATAGTATTTGTGATACTAGTATTTGTATTTAAAACGACGGAATTAATAAGACTTGATGATGTACTAGAGACTGTATTTGTGGTAGCACTTATAGCAGTATTTGCTGCATTTATAGCTGCAGTGGCAGCAGCAAATGCTCTCGCTGCTGCTGCATTAGCATCTGCAACTGCAGTTGAAAATCCAGAAAACAATCCAAATCCTTCATTTATTCTACCGGGATTTGTAAAATGTACATTTATTGTAAAAATTATGATAGAAAAAATAATTAAGATAAACAATAATTTTAGATTATTGTTTTTAATATTTAATTTTAACATGTATTAATATTTTATCTTCCCTAATAGTGATAAGTTTTAAAAATAAAAAAAATTTAAATTTGAGATTTTTAATACAATACAAAAGCTAAGTATACAACTATAGATAACTTTAGTATTAGACGTCACTCTTTAAAAGGAGTGAAATAAATTATATGTACCGTCAAATACTTAAGTTAAGAACACCCTTCAGTGTGTTCTTAACTTAAGTGTTTGACATGGTTACTATCATACCGAAGTTAAGTACTCACCAGCTGGTGAGTACTTAACTTCGGTATGAGACGTTACTAAAATTGTAAATAGAGTTAAGGTCCAGGTCAAGGTGCTTTTTCTGTCAAAACTAAATTTGATAAAGTTGCACTAGAATTTCCAGCAGTATTTATCGACTTTACAGAAAACACATAGTTAGTGTTATATTTTAGCCCGTTAATAGTGATACTATTGTTTGTATCTGTAGTTTTTATTGATTTATCTAAATAAGTTATATTGTAGCCAGTTAGTGTATCTGCGTTGATTATTGGAGCAGTCCAAGAAATTGTACATGTTGTACCGTTTACAATAGCACTAACATTGGTTGGTGCACCTGGTAAAAGATTTGCCATACGATTTTTTGAAATAGATGGACCAGCAGGTGAACCAGCAGGTGAACCAGCAGGTGAACCAGCAGGTTCCTCATTTATGGAAACTAAACCAGAAATAGCTGGCAATGATTGACCAGCGCTATTAATAGAGTTAATCTGAAATACGTATGTTGTGTTGTATTGCAATCCAGTAATAGTAATATTTGTGTCTGTAGTTGTAAGTTTATTAGATAAATAGGATACACGGTATCCTGATATAGTGTCTGAATTGTATGTAGGGGCTGTCCAAGAAAGGGTACATGAATTACCGTTTACTATAGCCTTAATATTTGTTGGTGGTCCAGCTACTAGTGTTGCTTTTCGAGTAGCACTTAAACTATTTACTGAAGTACTAAGCGCATCAAGAGCATTTTTGGCTGCTGAAGCTGCAGCATTTGTAGCATTTGCTGTAGCATTTATAGCTACATTCACATCATTAATGCCGGCAGATTTAATAATTTCAGCAGTATTAGCTGCAGCAGTGGCTGCAGCTTGAGCAGCAATAGCTGCGGCGCTATTTGCAACTGCATTTGAAAGGTTGCTGGCTGCAGCTGTGGCGGCGCTCTTCGCGACGGCAGTTGCAGCATCCGATGCGGCTTTCGTTGCAATTATAGTATCAGTAACAGATGGATTATTCACATTAGAACTTAGTTTTTTAGCGGCGCCAGTAGCTGTAGCAATGTCAGCTTTAACGTCTTTAACTACAGTGTTAGCTGTATTAGAAACAGCGGTTTTTGCACTTGAAATAACACTGGAAACGTTTGAAAAAAATTCAAAACCTTCAACAATATTACCGGGGTTTACAAAATATCTAGAAGTTAGAAAAAATATTATGAATAATATAATTGAAATACAAAATATTATTATTTTTTTATATTTTGTATTAATTTTAAAAATGTTTTTCATTGAACACTGTAACCCTATTATATTATTAGTTTAAAGTGTGTATATAAAACATTAGTGATAACAAATACTTAAGTTATCACAAATAAGTTTTTATCAAAGTTGATAATTCCCATTATTGGGATTTATCAACTTTGGTATGGGATGTTATAGTAATTTTATTAAAGCGTATCTAACATTTTTGCTAGATTTGCATAAAATGCATTGTCTAATAATTGATTACTTTGTAACGGCACTATTGCATTACCCAAACCGCCAGCATTTGTTCCCCACCAGAACGAGTAAGCGTTAAGATATATGATTACACAAGCATTCGGTGCACCTGATAAGGAGCCCTTAGGCCATATCCAAGCTGAGTTATTTTCATTAAAAATCGTCTCACCTTTATCACATTGCGTGAATTTAAGTGGAGTACCACCATAACCATACCAAAACGTACCATCCATACGATATTGTTTTGCTACATTATCAACTAGTTGAAATTTTTGCTTAAAAGTAACTAATCTATCACGAAGAATAGAAGTAGGAGTATAAATGTCCGCAGTAAAATTTGTGTTAGTATTATCTGTTATAGTTCCAGCACCAAGCTCTGTCAAAATACTATAATCAGATAATGGTCCTACAAAAATTATAGCTCCACCTGCTCTAAGGTATTGTTGATACGCTTGTTTTAATTTCAAAGAAGGACGTTTTACACCTGTATTTAATCCTGAAAATTCCGTTAGTGTATAATTCAAATCTACTAAGAATTGATATGCTGATAAATCTGAAATACTAGAAAAGCATATTTGTCTATTCTTTATAAAGGGTGTTCGAATAGTTATTAAAGATTCAACGCCTAGATTCATTCTAAGTCTAAATGAGTCACCAAAACTATCTATATTAGCATGAATAGCTAATCTATCACCTTTTACAGGTCGCATTATTGTAGATTCCCCAGTCGATTCTCTATCGGATGGTCTTGGCCTTAATGGAAGTCCTGCGCAATTAAATATCAAGTCACCATTTCCAAACTGTAGATTCGTTCCATTGTTTGACCTATATAAAATAGTTATGTGAAAAGTGTCACTAGAGGTGTACATAGGTATATAATGTTTCTTAGATTCATCTAGAACCCAATCATTTATATCAGATATAGTTCTAGTTTGAGTATGGTAAGTTGATGCTACTGCATTAGGACCTTCATTCTTAGCCTGTGTAAAGGTTTGGATTATATTACCTTGATACGTAAATATTTTATCATTATCTATGTCATAAATTATCAATTCATAAGCCGGTGGATTAGTATTAGCACCTCTTTGTGCTGTATTGGGGTCATAGGGTGGGTCCTCCCATGTAAGAGTGAATCCGCCTGGTATGGAGGTTGCTGTAATTTGCACACTACCAGTAGGAGTTTGTCTGCATTCGGGTACCTGTGTTTGAGCTGATGAACCAGAAGGGGAAGCTCCAGAAGGTGAAGCTCCAGAAGGTGAAGGTCCAGAAGGTGAAGGTCCAGAAGGTGAGGCTCCAGAAGGGGAAGGTCCAGAAGGTGAGGCTCCAGAAGGGGAAGGTCCAGAAGGTAAGACTCCAGAGGGTGAGGGTCCAGATGGGGAAGGTCCAGAAGGTGAGGCTCCAGATGGTGAGGCTCCAGATTGGAAAGCTCCAGAAGGGGAAGCTCCAGATGGGGAAGGTCCAGAAGGTGAGACTCCAACAGGGGCTCCAGAGGGTGAACCACCATAGGCTCCAGCGGTTCCAAAGGCTAAACTAGCAGGGACTCCAGCAGGGACTCCAGCAGGGACTCCAGCAGGGGCTCCAGAGGGTGAACCACCATAGGCTCCAGCGGTTCCAAAGGCTAAACTAGCAGGGACTCCAGCAGGGACTCCAGCAGGGACTCCAGCAGGGACTACAGCAGGGGCTCCAACAGTAGTAATAGGTGTTGATAGAACAGGAGTAGAAAACCCTGCATTACTTTTAGCATTGACTTGAAATACATAAGTAGTACCATTTAGTAATCCAGTAATAACTTTACTGGTATTGGTATTTGTTGTCGTAATAATAAATGTGGAATATGTTATTTTATATCCAGTCACACTATCTGGATTAATAGTAGGAGCAGACCACGAAAGAGTACATGATGTACCATTTAAACTTACATTAACGTTTGATGGTGGTCCAGGTAGCAATAAATTTTTTCGGTTGGTATTTGAATTGGTATTTGAATTGGTATTTGAATTGGTATTTGAATTGGTATTTGAATTGGTATTTGAATTGGTATTTGAACTGGTATTTGAATTGGTATTTGAATTGGTATTTGAATTGGTATTTGAACTGGTATTTGAATTGGTATTACTATTATTAGTATTTGCTGTATTTATAGAATTAACTGTATTTGTACTGTTTTGAATGGCTTGTAAAGCGGTTTTAGCTTGTATGGCGGCGGCGGCGGCTGCTGAAGCATTTGTTGCTGCAATATTTGCAATTGAGGCAGCAGTTGATGCAGCAAGAATATCTGCAGGACTATTTGTGGTTGCTGCTTTACTGGCGGCAGCAGATGCGTTTTTGGCCGCTGTAAGTGCACTTGAAGCAGCGTTTGCAGCTGCTACTGCGGCGGCATTTGCAGCTGCGGCGGCGGCGGCATTTACAGCTGAACTTGCATCTGCAATAACTGTCTGACTAGCTACGGTAGTTGCATTACTAATGGTCCTAGAAGAAGTATTAAAAACATTTGAAATTCTAGACATTAAGCTAAAACCTTCATTTACAGTACCGGGACTTATAAAATATCTATATATGAAAAAAAATATAATAGAAAGAATAATAAAAATAACAAATAATTTTTTGTTATTATTTTTTTTATTAAATTTAATCATTTAATATAATTTATTCTTGCCCTAATATTTAATAGATTATAAAATTGTGATATTTTACCATATTAATAATATTTATGATGATTGTTATAGCGCTTAAAACATATTTATAGACACTATGTAGATAAGTATGTCTCATAATCAAGACATAATACGCTCAGAATCAAGCGAAATAGATTTATTAATTAGTGAAGAACCTATACAATCAAAAAAACGTCACACATTTTCATTAGGTCAATCGTATTCTTTAAGTTCATCCACACCTAAACGTCGTAAAGTAATCAAATCTAAGAAAACAAAAAGCAATAAGAAACTTATAAAATCACAGGAAGAACCAAAAGTTATAAAAGAGCCAAAAGAACAAATCAATGAAATGATAGATTTATTCCAAGATGTAAATCCCTATTATGTCAACGCACGCGTCCATTACAAGGTCTTCAATAAAGAAAAAGAGCAACAAGTATGTTTTTCAAAACCAACGCCCAAACCGGCACATATTAAGATTATACTCCCCCAAAAGACCCAAACTCCAGACGAATTTTATGCGTATCATCAAATCTGTAATAGAACTGGTAGTTTTTTTGATTGGCAAATTATTCTAGGTTACCACGATTTAACCGGTCCATTTTTCAGTTACCCAAAGTCAACCTTCAAGTTCAAGCAACCTCAATACCTTAAAACAAAACAGGCCATCTACAAAGAAATGGACCAGATGTTCTATTACAATCAATGGTTGCGATGGCAATTTAAACGTATTGTACGTAACTGGCTCGATAAAAAAAGTCAAAACCGTCTGATTGGCGCTGAATCAGACCTTGTAACAGGGGAGCCGATAAAGCCAGAAGAACAAATTACCATCACGTCTATAAAAAACCGTACGCGCTATATTTTTTCCGGCCATGTTCTGCTGAAAACTGCCAAGACCTGTCTGGAGGGACAAGTAGCCTCTATTCCCCATGTGAAAGTCCCTCACAATCCTTATACTAATACACCATTCAGCATAGGTGAACTGATTCACTTATATAGAGAGGTTGTTGCTTACTGTGGAAAGAAGGGAAGGCCAGTACCCGCAATTCTTGCGCTTTATCGTGAAAATAAATTCAGACACCATCTTCTTCTAAAAATCAACCACAACTATTTACAAATGAAGGCCACCGAATCTTACATGCTCAACGACGACACACGTGGCGAATTTTTTATTGAGACTATGGAAACTCTCCTAGAAGACTTTGAAGTTCCCTTGGCCCTAGAATTTGACTCTTTCTTAATCAGTTATCAGCGATTCCGTTTATGGAACGAAATCGAACCCAAACATTATTTAATCGCATGTTGGAAAAAGCTAGCATCCGATTATTGGTATTATAAGCAAACTGAACATTTAGCCAGAGAATATTGGCGCAGCGAAGCGTCTATCTTTCAAGACGTTGTTCTTTTATTAAACGCCAGTTTCTATAAATTACACGAAATTCAGAAAGAATATTACAAGCGCCGGCGACAGCAACAGCAACAGCAAAATTGAAATCTGACACATCAAAAAACATAAGACAAGAAAACCGCAATGTATCTAACTTGTAACGACTTTGAAAATAACTCTCATTCGCTAGAAAAGGCCCTGAAGAAAGTTGTCAAGAAGTCTATGAGAGGTAAGTTTGACATTTTGTACATCGCGAAGAAGGACACTTATATAGTTCTTGATATCTATGTACTCTGTGCATCAACTGAGCGTTCTGGTTATCTGTCTTATTCATATCGGCTACAGCTAGACCAAACTACAGGAGCCTTTGTAGATAGTGAAAATCACTGGGCTCCTATGTATATTTTGGATATAGTTAGTTTATGGCCAAAACACATTAAGGCCGTCAAGAAGTATCGTACTGACCTTATCAAGGAGGAGCTTATCAAGTCAGTTATCAGGAACCCTACATGCCTTGAACAGTAGATTTAAGGCGCTAAACCAAGGCTGTCTAATCACACATACAGAAGAAAACACTTTTTTCATGCGAAATTCAGGATGAATCTGTATCTTATACACATCCAGTTTGTTAGGATGACTTTTAGCTCTATCAATCAAGGACCATTCGTCAGGGCAGTCATCTGGAAAGTATGTTTCAAACATAGATTCCAGACTATCATCATCAACAACCTGCGCCTTTACAGTTTGCCAAAAGGTAGTTCCCTTGTCAATGAGTTGAAGGGCAGAACAACACAAGGTTGATGCAAGAACACGCTTGTAACCTAGAGGCAAGGCGACAATACTGTATAGACGACTTGACCGACGACCAATAGTCCACTTACCAAGGAGCTCCGATACTAGTAATCGGCTGGCATCCGTAATATACAGCTTCTCAGGATATGACTCCATACAAAGAAGCTGAACTGCACACACCGATAGCAAGACCCGCATATGAATAGACTGTTTCATGGAAATCGCCAAACAGAGTGAATCAAAGATTGACGGTTCATCTACGTAAGTCTTCACTAGTTCTAATACAGAAGTAGGTTTCTTATCGTAGTCCAACCCCAGAAACCAGTATAAACTGATGGGGTCATTTTCCTGCAGAGCTTGAGTGATTCGTTCCTCTGAAGCATCAGGACAAAGACCACGACCCGCAATCCAAAATGTCAATGCGCACACCGACATCTTCTTTTTAGTTCCTCTATCAATGGCACAAAACTCAGCAATTAATGACAATTTATCATTATCACTAACCGTCGTCTGAAACCAAGCATCTAACCAGTCAATACGCAAAACTCCAAGGTAAGTAATCCAGCCTTGAACCATAGTCTTAGTAAGTTCCTCATATTCACAACTCAATATAAGTTCACGTCCCCAAAATACGGCTTCTTCCTTTTTCTGAAACCGAAGACAATTAAGCAACCCATAACAAACTTCATCAAGTTCATAAAAGTGGCGTGTTAGCATTTTATCACAAGTTTCTGCGTTATTAGAACACATGTCAATTTTACTATATTATTATAGGTAAGACATATACATGCAAAATGCCAATGAAATCATACCCCGAGTCTGGTTAGGTAATCGATTTGCCGCTTGGGATACAAAATGGCTAAAAGAGAAAAATATAACAGTTATTTTTAACTGTACTAAGGACCTTGATTTTGCAGAAGGTATAGACGCTAAACGTTATCGTGTACCAGTTGATGACAACTTGGAACCCGCTGAGATTAATAATATGACGCTTTGGTCACCTGAGATTGCATACAAGGTTACGCATGAATATAATCAGGGTAAAAATATTCTAATTCATTGTGCGGCTGGTATGCAACGTTCTGCAGCCGTATTAACAATCTTTCTAATTACAATTACCGGTGAATCAGCTCCTGTTCTAATGTCGCATATTAGAAGAAAACGTAAGGTAGCGTTTGTACCCCAAGTTAATTTCAGAAAATCCATAGAATATTATGATAAGCTTTATCACGTGGAAATTATGAACGAAGTCAATAAACGTAAACTTAAAAGTTTGGAAAGCCTTCAAACAATTACTTGAAATCAAAAAATAAAATTATAAAGCAAGTACCGAAGTTAGGTGTTTGACACGGTATGTGAAGTTAAACTAGTTGCGTTATGTTCAAGTGTGCAGAACGACTCCAGCCCTTATCACCAGTAAAATCGTTCGTACCGTCTATACGACCACGCCCGTTATAAGCAGTTAATAGACCGTTTTTATAAACAGTCTGTTTTCCTCCAATTTGGTTACCAAATATCCATGTACTGGGACGCGTGATGTGTTCGTAATTTGTAGGCGGTTTAAAAGAAAGCACAGCAACCTTAACTGAATTGCTATCGACTGGACTTATATTCTTACACCAAGTGTGAACCCAATCTTCGTCGTCGTGAGTTCCAAGAAAGAGTGTATCGCTTTTTCTATGTAACATAGCCTCATTATGTAGAACAAACACATTTTCCAGTCCGCCGACTGTATGGCGCATGAAGCCAACGTTATCTAAACCCTTAGTTCCCAATTCATGTGTTCCAGGAATATAGAAGACTGTATCCCAGGACCGACTACAATATCTAAGAAAGTCACGCGTCTGTACCTTACCTGGGTAGCCAATGTTACCATTTAGAACCAGAATTGGTGCACAGGGTTTGACAAAATGAACACCAACTGTCTTTTCAAAGAGGTCTACAAAGAGACCCGACGTATATTGAATGCGACATGTAAAATTTGACATATTTTATATCAATTCTTAAGCCAAAATCTAAATTCAAATTTAGTCCTTTCTTACGGCAATATTTTCCCTATAGACAACAATATGCGCCGTAGATGAAAAAGCAGACCTACTTTCACCTACATAACCCAGTGGATTCAAAGAAACAAGTGCACCTGAATCAAATCGTGCCGTCATTGGTTTATGACTATGACCGCAGAGCCAGGCAACAACAGGTTCCTTTATTAAGTTGTCTAAAGAATTAGCATAACAGCTACGTAAGGGATGCTGTGCAAATTCTTGGTCATTGAGTGCATATGTAGGTACATGATGTGTCAAAACAATAACCCTGTAGCCGGCATGTAATTCAGAATCAAAAGGGCCAAGCATTTTACTAAGAAAGTACTTATGGTCCAGATGTAAACTGGTAATATCAATAGGATGATAAGGTCGCATAAGATTGGTATTTTCATCCAATTTAAACATCGCGTTATATTCACCACGCAAACCGGGGTCGCCAATGAATCCTGGTACTAGTCTATCCCAAATACGTAAATCAGGTGCAGTCCACAAGGTGGCGCCTAAAATCGCAATCTTATATTGCTCAATATAAAATACATCCTTTTGTAAAAAATGTACATTGGACCCAACCTTCTTACACACCGAATCAATCTGTAAATCGACTAGGTCCACAGTTTTATGGACATCAGGTCTTTCTAAAAAGTACTCGTGGTTTCCCGAAAGAACAAAGACCCGTTTCCATTGTCTTGAGCACCAGCGTAAAAAATCTTCATACACTTGGCTATAGGGGTCGCCAATATCACCACACAATGCAAGGTCCAACGCTACAGGTTTTAATAGAACCGAAAAAGGTACTATAGATTTTTCCAAATGAATATCACTAATATATTGGAGACTGTAATTCTCCATGTTCTACCTTTATAAATCTATTTTTTTAATTATACCGAAATTGAGTTCAGCGACGACCCAGAGTATAACCAGTCCCAGGAAAGCGATTAGTAACAGGTACCATGGGTAATTCATCAAAATCAACAGATGGCAAAGGTGCCATAGAAGCAATTGGCTCCTCAGGCATATCTAGTGGCCTGTCAATTTCTACTGCAAGCTCACTTCCTCTGATACAAATTGGGTTCATATTAAACGTATCAATAATATTTACCAGTAGATTTGAACCATTTACATACAAAGGAATCGTCATACCTGAAACCAGTGTTGTATAATGTTCAAAGGCATCGCGTATGGCTGCTACTGGGTCATCTAGTGTCGTGTACTCAGAAGTATGTGCCTGAATGCGAATCTTCAGACCCATACGTGACTCCGTAAAGATTTCGACTAAAACAGAATTACCGCATTCAACTTCAAGAAATTGACATAGCCAGCTAGGCATCAATATGCTATCATTATCCTCAGAATGAACGCCACTAATCGTAGCATAAGCGCTTACACCATCATTAGTAAGCTTCAATATAACAATTTCATCTGAATCAGTTCGATTAAAGTGTCTGAAATAATGGGATGAAACATAGATTCCATCGCTACACTCACGTTGTCCGATTTCCGACTCAAGAAGCGTACTATGAAAGCATAGTGGCCAAGCATTCAACTGTACATCAGATATACGATTGTTCATTTTAAAATATAATAGTAAATGTTTTCGGCTTCAATTTTATAACTACGTAATATGCAAGATGATAAATACAGTATATGAAAAATCTCCTGAAAAACCAAATGATGATTCAATAGCAATAACTATAAATGACAATCTCTACAAAGATGAGGAAGATAACGAATCGTTAAAACCCAAACCAATGGATGATTCACCTGGTAAAGATACAGTAATATCAATTGTCGATTTTACAGCAGAACCAGACAATCTAATTGATTTAGATAATAAATCAGTAACACCTATCAAAACTCAAAATGTTGAGTTGACGCGTTTATTCAGAGCTTTACCAGGATTAACTCCTGTACAGATACGCATTCTTGAACTACGGTACTTGAATCTACTGAATATCTATGAAAAAAGGATACGGTATATAGATTTTTTTCACCATTTTACACGTTCATTTATCTCTCTTGGTTCGGTAGCAGTTCCGGCCTTACTTTCGATTCAATCCCCGACGTCACCATCTTCAGTTGGTTTATATTGGGCAACCTGGATACTAAGTCTATCTGTAACTTGTTTACATAATTTTGTCACTATTTTCAGATTTGAGAAAAAATACTTTGGATTACATGCAACATATGAAAAATTACAAAGTGAAGGTTGGTACTATTTACAATTAAGTGGACGCTATTCTGGTATAAATGGATTTCCACACAATCCACCCCATCGTATAAAGCCAACCCATCAGAATCAGTTCAGTCTTTTTGTGCATACAATTGAGAAAATACAAAATAAACAAATTTCGGATGAATACAATGGAAAAAGTGAAGAGAAACCGCCAACAGTTATACCTGACCTCACAAATAATCCATCAATCGCCTTATTCAAAAGCCCACAAAAAAATCAAATTTCATATCCAGAATCTATATCAAGTCCAGTTAAAAAAATATAGTCAATAAGTAAGTAGGATAAATGGCAGACACTGAGGAAAAGGCAAAGTGCCAATGTCCTGCTAATTCTGGCAATGATATACCTTGTGAAAAGTATGCAGTCAAAGGTAGTCTATTTTGTAAGAATCATCAAAAGTGCACTCCTGCTCCAGTAAATGGTTATGAACCAAAATATATACCGAATATTTTGAATAAATCATATGCGTATTTAGAAACAAACAATTGTTTTTCATACGCCTTGCGTGGAAATAAGATTGACCCTGAATTGGTGGCACAGTGTAAATCAAAGACTAATTGTAGTGTTAATTTTGAACAACCAGGTGCTGCATCAGGAAAGCGTGGAGCCATGAGAAAGGAAGGTTTACGTACATGTCCTGTTGTAAAAACCCTTACAAAATC
>Ga0136644_10002969_pt1 | contig 12751 bp, 9 predicted proteins | sample C_130820_EF_Meta_FD_94780 | JGI IMG/M metagenome (GOLD analysis project Ga0136644, IMG submission 94780) | Freshwater microbial communities from Lake Croche, Canada to study carbon cycling - C_130820_EF_MetaG (v2) (version 2) | ecosystem: Environmental > Aquatic > Freshwater > Lake | place: Lake... | reverse complement strand
TGGCCCAAGGAGGTTTTACCCCCCCCCGGCGGGCCGACGCGGCACAAACTGGGCGCCTTGACCTTATCCACCCGCTGCTGCACTGCAAGGTATTCGAGGATGCGGTCCTTCACCTTTTCCAGGCCAAAATGGTCTTCGTTGAGCACGCCTTCGGCATAACCCAGGTTGTGTTTGATCTTGGTCTTTTTGCTCCAGGGCAGACCGACCAAGGCATCAATGTAATTGCGCACAACCGTCGCTTCAGCCGACATGGGCGACATCAGCTTGAGTTTTTTCAGCTCGCCTTCGGCCTTCTTGAGGGCCTCTTTGGGCATTTTGGCGGCCTTGATCTTTTTTTCGATGTCGTCAATATCGGCACCGTCTTCGCCTTCGCCCAGCTCCTTCTGAATCGCCTTCACCTGCTCGTTCAGATAAAAGTCGCGTTGGTTTTTTTCCATCTGGCGTTTTACGCGCCCGCGAATCTTTTTGTCCACATTCAGAATTTCGACTTCGCGCTCCAACTGCTCGAACAAGTTTTCTAAGCGCGCCTTCACATCAGATAAGTCGAGCACCGCCTGCTTGGCGTCTAACTTAAGGGGCAAGTGCGCTGCAATCGTATCGGCCAGACGGCCCGCGTCGTCAATGCTGGCAATCGAAGTCAGTATCTCCGGGGGAATCTTCTTGTTTAGCTTCACGTACTGGTCGAACTGCTGCATCACCGCACGGCGTAGCGCCTCCAGCTCGCTGGCCTGGGGCGCTTGCAGCACCGGCGGCTCCAGCGGCGTGACATTGGCGTGGAAGTGGCTGGCCCCCTCGTCAATACGGTTCACGCGGGCGCGCTGCTGTCCCTCCACCAACACCTTGACCGTGCCATCAGGCAGCTTGAGCATTTGCAAAATGGTGGATACGCAACCCATGTCGAACATATCGGACACCGAGGGTTCGTCATTGGCGGCGGCCTTTTGCGCCACCAGCATGATGCGCCGCTCGGCCTCCATGGCGGCCTCCAGCGCTTTGATACTCTTAGGACGACCGACGAATAGCGGAATCACCATGTGGGGAAACACCACCACATCACGCAGGGGAAGCAGGGGCAAATTGACCGGCTTGGCAGGCATAGGCGTTTGTCCAGACATGTAAATCCTTTTTTTAGCTGGTTTTATGTGGGCGGGAAACGCGAATATTCAAGCCGCCGCCAAGTGGATATCGGCCAAAACGCAGCGACCTGAAGAGCCGTATATCCGTATTTACGCCTTTTTGGCCGCCTCACGATACACCAATAGCGGTGGCTTGTTCTCTTCGATGGTGGATTCGTCTATCACCACCTTCTCCACATTGCTCGCGCTGGGCAACTCGTACATGGTGTCCAGCAGGGACTGCTCCAAAATGGAGCGCAAGCCGCGCGCACCCGTTTTGCGCAACAGCGCGCGCTTGGCAATGGCCTTGAGGGCTGAGGGTCGCACCTCCAGACCCACGCCTTCCATTTCCAGCAGCTTGCCGTATTGCTTGAGCAGTGCGTTCTTGGGCTCGGTCAATATGCGCACCAAGGCTTCCTCCGACAACTCGGCCAAGGTGGCCACCACCGGCATGCGCCCGACCAACTCGGGTATCAAGCCGAACTTAATCAGGTCCTCCGGCTCCACCTCTTTGAACACATCGGTCAGACTGCGTTGTTTTTTGCTTTTTACCGACGCGCCGAAACCAATACCGGAGGCCTCGGTGCGGCTTTCAATCACCTTCTCCAGCCCGGCGAACGCGCCGCCGCAAATGAACAAAATGTTGGTGGTGTCGATTTGCAAAAAGTCTTGGTTGGGATGCTTGCGCCCGCCCTGGGGCGGCACGCTGGCCATGGTGCCTTCAATGAGCTTGAGCAGGGCTTGCTGCACACCCTCGCCCGACACGTCACGGGTGATAGAGGGGTTGTCCGACTTGCGCGAAATTTTGTCAATTTCATCGATATAGACAATGCCTTGCTGGGCGCGCTCCACCTCGTAATTGCAGCTTTGCAGCAGCTTTTGAATGATGTTTTCCACATCCTCACCGACATAGCCCGCCTCGGTCAGCGTGGTGGCGTCCGCCATCACAAACGGCACGTTCAGCATGCGCGCCAGAGTTTGTGCCAACAGCGTTTTGCCCGAACCCGTGGGGCCAATCAGCAAGATGTTGCTCTTGCTCAATTCCACATCGCCCTTTTTTTGCTTATGGCGCAACCGTTTGTAATGGTTGTACACCGCTACCGACAGCACCCGCTTGGCGGGCTCCTGGCCAATCACGTAGTTATCCAGGTTTTTCTTGATTTCTGCCGGGGTGGGCAAATCGCTGCGCGTTTCGCGCGGCTCCTCGCTGGCAGGCAATTCATCACGAATGATTTCATTACACAACTCAATACATTCGTCGCAAATGAAAACCGATGGCCCGGCGATGAGCTTTTTCACCTCATGCTGGCTCTTGCCACAAAACGAGCAATACAGTGTTTTTTCTCCGGGCGAGCCCTTTTTGTCGGCCATGTGCAATGCTTTCTATACGAAGCGACCATGATAACCAATTGGCCTGCACGCCATGCATGCGCTCAGTCGTGCGGCCTCCTATGCCGTTATCCGTGTGGTCATTCGTGTTGTCAGTCCTGCCGTCGTTCGTGCAACACGGCGCGTTTCAACCTGTCCACTTGCTTCTGGTCGCCCTAAAATCTGTCCTCAAATCCCTGTTTTCCCCTGAGGCGTTCCCTTAGGCGTTATGTGCGCCACCCACTATTCAATATGACTGCACCAGCACCTGCGACCGGTACCCCTGTACAACCTGGCTTGGCGTCACTGGCCAAGAGCTTTGAGCCAGTCGCCATCGAAGCGCGCTGGGGCCCTTGGTGGGAGCAGCAGGGCTACGGCGTGGCGGGCTTTCGCGGCAGCCAACAGCCCCAGGCCGACGCGCCGTCCTTTTGCATCCAGTTGCCGCCACCCAATGTCACCGGCACCTTGCACATGGGCCATGCGTTCAACCAGACCATCATGGACGCGCTCACCCGCTACCACCGCATGCGCGGCTATAACACCTTGTGGCTACCCGGCACCGACCATGCCGGCATTGCGACCCAAATCGTGGTGGAGCGCCAATTGCTGGCGCAAGACAGCAGCCGCCAGGCGCTGGGGCGCGAGGCGTTTGTCGCCAAGGTGTGGGAGTGGAAGCAGCAGTCCGGCCAGACCATTACCACCCAAATGCGGCGCCTGGGCGCCAGCGTGGACTGGAGTCGCGAGTATTTCACCATGGACCCCCACTTGTCCCAGGTGGTGACCGAAACGTTTGTGCGCCTGTACCAGCAGGGTCTGATCTACCGTGGCAAGCGCTTGGTGAACTGGGATCCGGCGCTGAAAACCGCCGTCAGCGACTTGGAGGTGGAAAGCACCGAAGAAAACGGCCACCTCTGGCATATTTCCTACCCCTTGGCCGACGGCAGTGGTGCGCTCACGGTAGCCACTACCCGGCCCGAAACCCTGCTCGGCGACGTGGCGCTGATGGTGCACCCCGACGACGCCCGCTACACCCATCTGGTGGGCCGCGAGGTATTGCTGCCCCTGTGCGAGCGGCGTATTCCGGTGATTGCCGACGCCTACGTCGATCCCGCTTTTGGTACCGGCGTGGTGAAGGTCACGCCCGCCCACGATGCCAACGACTACGCGGTCGGCCAACGCCACGGCCTACCAAGCATGGGCGTGCTCACGCTGGATGCGCGCATCAACGACTTGGCGCCGCCCGCTTACCGCGGGCTGGACCGCTTTGCTGCGCGCAAGCAAGTAGTGGCCGACCTGCAAGCCCTGGGCCTGCTGGTGAAGACGCTGCCGCACAAGCTGATGGTGCCGCGCTGCACGCGCAGCGGCCAAGTGGTGGAACCCATGCTGACCGACCAGTGGTTTGTCGCCACAACCCGCGTCGGCACCGGCGACGCCAGCGGCCTGTCGCTGGCAGCCAAGGCCTTACAAGCCGTGGCCCAGGGCCAAGTGCGCTTTTTCCCCGAGAACTGGGTCAACACCTACAACCAGTGGATGAACAATATCCAGGACTGGTGCATCTCGCGCCAGCTTTGGTGGGGCCACCAGATTCCCGCTTGGTACGACGAGGACGGCCAGATTTACGTGGCGCGCAACGAGGCAGAGGCGCAGGCGCAGGCGCCCGGCAAAACCCTCAGGCGCGACCCCGATGTACTGGACACCTGGTACTCCTCGGCGCTGGTGCCCTTCTCCACCATGGGCTGGCCCGAGGCCGCAAACGCCAGCGAGCCCTTGCGCGACTACGCGCTGTACCTGCCCTCCAGCGTGCTGGTTACGGCCTACGACATTTTGTTTTTCTGGGTCGCGCGCATGGTGATGATGAGCACCCATTTCACGGGCCGGGTGCCGTTTCGCGATGTGTACATCCACGGTCTGGTGCGCGACGCCCAAGGCCAAAAAATGAGCAAGTCCGAGGGCAATGTACTGGATCCGGTGGACCTGATCGACGGCATCGCGCTGGGGCCTTTGTTGGAGAAACGGGTACAGGGCCTGCGCCGCCCCGAAACCGCGCCCGATGTACGCCAAGCCACCAAGCAAGAGTTTCCAGAAGGCATACCCGCCTACGGTGCCGACGCGGTACGTTTCACTTTTGCCGCCCTGGCTTCGCTGGGGCGTAACATCAATTTCGACGCCCAACGCTGCGAGGGCTACCGCAACTTTTGCAACAAGCTGTGGAACGCAACCCGCTTTGTGCTGATGAATGCCGAAGGCTACGACTGCGGCCTCAAAGAACACAGCAAGGCCGAGTGCGCACCAGGCGGCTCGGCCCACGGCTACCTTCGCTTCAGCGACGCCGACCGCTGGATTGTCTCGGCCTTGCAGCGCACAGAAGCCGACGTGGCGCGCGGCTTTGCCGAGTACCGGCTAGACCAGGTGGCGCAGGCCATCTACCAGTTCACCTGGGACAGCTTTTGCGACTGGTACCTGGAAATCGCCAAGGTGCAGCTACAAACCGGCCAAGAGGCCCAGCAGCGCGCCACCCGGCGCACCCTGATTCGCACGCTGGAAACCGTGCTGCGGCTGGCGCACCCGCTGATTCCGTTTATCACCGAAGAGCTGTGGCAAAAAATAGCCCCGCTGGCGGGGCGCGCAGGCCCCTCCGTGGGCCTAGCCGCTTACCCGCAAAGCCAGGCTGAACGCATAGACACCGATGCCGAGCACAAGATGCAGCAACTCAAAAGCCTGGTCGATGCCTGCCGTAACCTGCGCGGTGAAATGGGCCTGTCGGCAGCGGCGCGTGTGCCCATGTACACCTTTTCAACCGAGGTGGCCGACACCGTTTGGCTGATGCAGCACAAAGCGGTTTTGCAAGCCTTGGGCAAACTCAGCGAGGTGCTGGTGTATGGTGACGAGCGCACCTGGATTCAGGCCGCGCAGGCGGCGCCGGTGGCCGTGGTCGGCGATGTACGACTCTGCCTGCACATCACGGTGGATCCGGTAGCCGAGCGCCTGCGCCTAGGCCGCGAGGCCGAGCGCCTACAAGCCGAAATGAGCAAAGCACGCGCCAAGCTGGATAACCCAGCCTTTGTCGCCAAGGCCCCAGCGGCCGTGGTGGCGCAAGAGCAGCAGCGCGTGGCCGACTTCAGCACCACGCTAGACAAGCTACACCAACAACTCAGGCAACTACCCCCATCATGACGCCACCTCTTGCCCTCACCACCGCTGTGTTCCCGGTCGCCGGCCTGGGCACGCGCTTTCTGCCTGCCACCAAGGCGCAGCCCAAGGAAATGCTGCCCGTGGTGGATAAGCCGCTGATCCAATACGCGGTGGAAGAAGCGTATGCCGCTGGCATCCGCCACATGGTGTTCGTCACCGGACGCAATAAGCGCGCGATTGAAGACCATTTCGACACCGCTTACGAGTTAGAGACCGAGCTGGAAGCCAGCGGCAAGCGCGAGCTGCTCAGCTTGGTGCGCTCAGTGCAGCCACACGACATGGCCTGCTCGTATGTGCGCCAGCCGCGCACCTTGGGCCTGGGGCACGCCGTGTTATGCGCCCGGCACTTGGTGGGCGAGCAAGCCTTTGCCGTGCTGCTGGCCGATGACCTGATGGTGGGTACGCCGCCCGTGCTGGTGCAAATGGCGCAACAGTTTGCGCAGCGCCAGGGCAGCATCGTCGCCGTGCAAGAAGTGCCGCTGGAACACACGCGGCGCTACGGCATCGTGGCCGGGCAAGATCTGGCCGAGGGTGTGATTCAGATAGAGCGCATGGTAGAAAAGCCCGCGCCCGAGCGGGCTCCCTCACGCATGGCGATTGCGGGGCGCTACATACTCACGCCAGCGATCTTTGAGCAATTGGCGTGCCTGCCACGCGGCGTTCAAAGTGAAATTCAACTCACCGACGGCATTGCCGCCCTACTCGCCCACGAACCGGTGTACGCGCTGCAATACCGGGGGCGACGCTACGACTGCGGCAGCAAGCTGGGATTTTTAGAGGCTACTGTTGCGCTGGGTTTGCAGCACAGCGAGGTAGGCGCGGCTTTTCGCGCTTCTTTGCCTGAGCTGATTCGGGAGCAGGCCTGAACCGTCTGGAGGCGCCAAGCCCTTTAGCGCCGCTTGAGCAGGTGAATGAATTCCGAGCCGTTGCTTTGCTGATCCAGCAGCTCGTGCCCGGTCTGCTTGGCGAAAGACACAAAGTCGCGCACGGAGCCAGGGTCGGTTGCGACCACCTTGAGCACCTCGCCCGCTTGCAGGCCGGCCAGAGCCTTCTTGGCCTTCAAAATAGGCAAAGGGCAATTCAGGCCACTGGTGTCAATTTCCAGATCGAATTTCATCGTTTCTTCCTCGGTGGAGCTCGCATTTTACCGGGGCCGCTCGACGAACTGCGGTGTGTGCCCGCGTGAGCGCAGCCAGTCGGCCAAGGCGTAGCCGGTGCTAGACGGCCAGCACTTCACCGCCTCAGGGGTGTAGAGCCGGTAGTCCACCAGCTCGGGGGACAGGCGTACCTCGCCATGGGCCAGCGCGTGGTAGGCAATGATGATCTGGTTCATGCGCTGAAAGTCGTACACCCCAATCAGGCTTAAGGCGCTGGCGTCTAGGTTGGTTTCTTCCTTGATCTCGCGCGCCATGCCGTCTTGCGGCGTTTCGCCCGCCTCCATAAAGCCCGTGATGAGCGCAAACCATTTGCCCGGCCAAGCGGCGTTTTGTGCTAGCAAAATCTGGCCTTGGTATTCGATCACCGCCGCCAGCACGGGGGTGGGGTTGTTCCAATGCGTAAAGTCGCAGGCCGGGCAGCGCAGGCGTTGCTTGGGGCCGCCGTCTTCTTCTTGCGTGATAAGGGCCAGTGGCGTTGCACACTGCGGGCAGAACTTGAAATCGCGGCTCATGACGGAAACACCCCGGTAGAAAGGTAACGGTCGCCCCGGTCGCACACGATGAACACAATGGTCGCGTTGCGCACGGTATGAGAAATCTGCTGCGCCACCCAGCACGCTCCGGCGGCTGAGATGCCAGCAAAAATGCCCTCCTCGCGCGCCAGTTGGCGGCACGTCTCTTCGGCCTGGGTCTGGCTCACCGACACCAACTCATCCACCTGCTGGGGATCGTAAATCGCGGGTAGGTATTCTTGCGGCCACTTGCGAATGCCGGGAATGCGCGAGCCCTCGCTGGGCTGGGCACCGATGATGCGCACCGCCGGGTTCTGTTGCTTCAAGTAGCGCGACACGCCGGTGATGGTGCCGGTGGTTCCCATGGCGCTGACGAAATGGGTGACCCGGCCCCGGGTGTCGGCCCAAATTTCGGGGCCCGTGGTTTCAAAATGGATACGCGGATTGTCGGCATTGGCAAATTGATCCAGCACCCGGCCCTTGCCGTTTTGCTGCATTTGCTGCGCCAAGTCACGCGCGTACTCCATGCCGCCCGACTTGGGCGTGAGCAGCAATTCAGCGCCAAAGGCTTTCATGGCCTGCGCGCGCTCCACGCTCAAGTCCTCGGGCATGATGAGCAGCATGCGGTAACCCTTGATGGCCGCCGCCATGGCCAGCGCAATGCCGGTGTTACCCGAGGTGGCCTCGATCAAGGTATCGCCCGGCTTGATGTCGCCACGCTCCTCGGCACGCCGAATCATGGACAAAGCAGGCCGGTCTTTTACCGAACCCGCCGGGTTATTGCCTTCGAGCTTGCCCAAAATCACATTGCCTCGCTCGCGCGCCTGCACCATGCCCAGGCGCTGCAAGGCCACCAACGGGGTCTTGCCCACCGTGTCTTCTATCGTTAGGTAATTCATAGCTTGCACTGTGCCATAATATCGGGCTTCACCCAGTCGCCCGGGTGGCGAAATTGGTAGACGCGCGGGACTCAAAATCCCGTTCCGCGAGGAGTGTCGGTTCGATTCCGACCCCGGGCACCAGCAATTAAAACAAAGACCGCCAAGGAAGACCGCCTGGCGGTCTTTTTCATTGGGGAAACCGTCTGGAGGTTTGCCGGGTTGAAGCTAGAAACCGCCGTTGGACGCGCCCGAGTGTGCCGTTATGGGCTGGCCCGGCCAGGCGCGACGACGCGGCTGGCTGATGCGAGCAAAGAGGCGCAACACCACCAGGGCGGCCCCGGGCGGTGCTTGTCAGGCACGTAGCGAGCTCGCCCACCAAGTGAATAGATGCAGGGGGGCATCGCCGTGTTTATGCATGCGATTGTTGACTGCCATAAAGCCGTCAACTGCGGTTTCTGGGTTTTAGCGTTTGCGCGCAGGCGCTAGGCTCGCACGCGGTGGCAGGCCGGTGTGCTGGGTCAGCACCCGTCCAGGGGCTGCGGCAACAGGCTGGCGTGGCGTGGAGTTTTTGCGCCGTGCACTTTGGTAGCTGCCGTCGGTCAGGGGTTGGTAGCTGGGAATCAGGTGCTGCTTGCCGTTGCCTATCAGGTCGGCGCGACCCATGGCCTTAAGGGTTTCGCGCAGCAGCGGCCAGTTGTTGGGGTCGTGGTAGCGCAAAAAAGCCTTGTGCAGGCGACGGCGGCGCTCGCCGCGCACGATGTCCACTGGCGCACTGTCGCGGCTGATGCGGCGCAGCGGGTTTTTGCCGCTGTGGTACATGGCCGTGGCGCTGGCCATGGGCGAGGGATAGAAGGTTTGCACCTGGTCGGCGCGAAAGCCGTTTTTCTTCAGCCACAGCGCCAGGTTCATCATGTCTTCGTCGCGCGTGCCGGGGTGAGCCGCGATGAAGTACGGAATTAAGTACTGCTGCTTACCCGCCTCTTTGCTGGCCGCGTCGAACAGCTTTTTGAAGCGGTCGTAGGTGCCTATGCCCGGCTTCATCATCATGGACAGCGGGCCGCCTTCGGTGTGCTCGGGCGCAATCTTTAGATAGCCGCCTACATGGTGCGTCGCCAGCTCCTTGATGTATTCGGGCGAGCGCACAGCCAGGTCATAGCGCAGGCCGGAGCCGATCAAGATTTTCTTAATGCCCTTGAGCGCGCGTGCACGCCGGTACATGTGAATCAGCGGGCCATGGTCGGTGTTGAGGTTGGGGCAAATGTCCGGGTACACGCAAGACGGCTTGCGGCAAGCGGCCTCTATGGCCGGGCTTTTGCAGCCGATGCGGTACATATTGGCGGTGGGGCCGCCCAGGTCGGAAATGACGCCGGTAAAGCCTTGCACCGAGTCGCGTATGGCCTCCACCTCGCGAATCACCGAATCTTCCGAGCGACTCTGGATGATGCGACCCTCATGCTCGGTAATGGAGCAAAAGGTGCAGCCGCCAAAGCAGCCGCGCATGATGTTGACCGAGAAGCGAATCATCTCCCAGGCCGGGATTTTGGTGGGGCCGTCGTGGCCACCTTGCGCGTCGGCATAGGCTGGGTGCGGCGCACGCGCATAGGGCAGGTCAAACACCAAGTCCATCTCGGGTGTGGAAAGCGGTATCGGCGGCGGCGTGATCCACACGTCGCGCTCGCCATGCGCCTGCACCAGCGCGCGGGCGTTGCCGGGGTTGGTCTCTAGGTGCAGCACGCGGTTGGCATGCGCATACAACACCGGGTCGGCCCGCACCTGCTCGTAAGACGGCAGCCGGATTACCGTGCGCTCACGCGGCGGCACCTGCAAACGCCCGCGCAAAGTCGGGTTGACGACAAAGCGCAGCGGCTGCTCGACGGCACGGTCGGGCACTGCGGAACCGGTGTCTTTGGCACAGCTCGCGCCCTGCTCTGCCGCCTGTTCGCTGGTGTTTTGGTAGGGGTTGACTTGGGCTTCCACCCGGCCCGGGGTATCGACCGAGGTGGAGTCGATCTCGAACCAATCGGCCAGCGGCCCGCGCCGGATGAAAGCCGTGCCGCGCACGTCGGTGATCTGCTGCACCGGCTCGCGCGCGGCCAGCCGGTGCGCAATTTCCACAATGGCGCGCTCGGCATTGCCGTACAGCAGCAGGTCCACCTTGGCATCCACCAGAATGGAGCGACGCACCTTATCTTGCCAATAGTCGTAATGCGCAATGCGCCGCAACGAGCCTTCGATGCCGCCCAAAATCAGCGGCACCTCGGCATACGCCTCCCGGCAGCGCTGCGCATACACCAGCGAGGCGCGGTCGGGCCGCTTGCCGCCCACGTTGCCAGGGGTGTAGGCGTCGTCGGAGCGGATTTTTCGGTCCGCGGTGTAGCGGTTAATCATCGAATCCATGTTGCCGGCGGTAATACCGAAAAACAGGTTCGGCCGCCCCAAGGCCTGGAACGGCTCGGCGCTGTGCCAGTCTGGCTGCGCGATGATGCCCACCCGAAATCCCTGCGCCTCCAACATGCGGCCAATCACCGCCATGCCAAAGCTGGGGTGATCCACATAGGCGTCACCCGTGACGATGATGACGTCGCAACTATCCCAGCCCAGCACCTCCATCTCGGCGCGGCTCATGGGTAAAAACGGCGCCGTGCCAAAACGCTTGGCCCAGTAAGGCCGGTAGGCGGACAAGGCTTTGACAGGCGCGGCGGCAAATGAGGAAGAAGGGGTCACGGTAGGTCGTGCTGAAGCGGTGGGGGAGTGTAAGGGGCGAGGCCGTGCTGAAGACTTTCCGAGCGCTAAAATCCGGCCCATGTTAGGCAACTTGGCTACAACCGGGCCGCAGCGTCATGACCAACAAAACCGTTGCCTCTCGTGAGGTCCAGACCCGCTTCGGTGCGGTGTTGGACGCCGCCAAGCAAGAACCCATCACCGTGACCCAGTACGGTCGTCCGGTGGTGACCATGATGGGCTTTGAGCTGGCACAGGAAGCCCAGCGGGCCCTGGCAGGGCGTCGCATGAACGAGTTCTTGATGCGCTTACCCCTCGTAGAAGCCGCTGAGGGACTGACGGAGGAGCAAATCAACGCCATGGTGCATGAGCTTCGCTAAACGCATCGTCTTTGACACCAGCACCCTGGTCAGCGCCGCGCTCAAACCTCGCTCTACCCCTGCCAGGGCGCTCTCTTGGGGTTGGGAAGTGGCACAAGTGGTCGTTTCCAGCGACACGCTGGGCGAATTGCAGCGGGTTCTGGATCGCTCCAGGCTGGACGCCTTTCGCGAGCGTGAAGCGCGACTCCGCTTTTTCGCACATGACCGCGCGATGACAGTGTTGCTTGACGTAACCGAGCCCATTACCGCCTGTCGTGACCCCCAGGACGACAAATTTCTGTCGCTGGCCGTCTCGGCAAAAGCCTCTGTTTTGGTGTCCAGCGACCAGGACTTGCTATGCCTGTGCCGGTTTCGTGGCATCCATATCATGCAACCCCAGGCTTTCGTCGCTTTGTGTGAATAGGTGTCGGCAACAAAACCCGCTGCGTCGGGCAGCACAAAGGGGCACATTGACGCGCGCGCCACATGTGTTCTGCTCTCGTCGCAGCGGGCGCCTTCAACCCTAAGGGCGGGGCCGCAAGGCCAGCACCTTGCACAGCGCCTGCTCCATTTCTGTCAAGTCATCCGCACCGATATCGGCGACCTAAGCCGACCGACGCGACTTGTCTATGGCGCGCATGTGCTCCGGGCGTGCTTTGGCGCTTTTGCCTACCGAGGGCGTGGCAATCAACAAGGGGAGAGGTGGCTGGCGTATCGGCGGTAGTGAGCGGAAGCACCTCCACGTTGCGGTGCGGCAAAAGACAAGGACATCTGTGAGCGCCGATCCCGTCAAGCCTGCGCGTGATGCGCCCGCGCCTGGGCGTAAGATTCCGGCCATGTTGCCCCCGCTCTCCCAACGCCTGTACACACGCATCCAACAGCAAATCCAGACCGGCGTGCCGTGCTGGGGCGAGCGGGAAACGCAGATTCCGGTTGAGCGCTATTTTTCTGCCGCGCAGTGGCAGGCCGAGCGCGAGACGCTGTTTCGCCAGTACCCGCTCATCGTGGCGCACAGCAGCGAGATTCAGGCGGGCCAGGCACTGGCCCACGACGATTACGGCTTGCCGCTTGTGCTGACGCGCGACGCGCAGGGCGTGCTGCGTTGCTTTCTCAATGTCTGCCGCCACCGAGGCATGCGGCTACTGGAAAGCGGGGCGGCTTGCGCGCGTGCCAGCTTGGTCTGCCCCTATCACGGCTGGACTTACCAGCTAGATGGCCGCTTGCGCCACATGCCGCACGCCAGCGCTTTTGACGCCTGTACCGCAGGCGCACGCGATTTGGTGGCCCTGCCCTGCGAGGAACGGCACGGCCTGGTGTGGGTGCGGCCCCAGCCGATAGGCGAGCTGGATGTGGCTCAAGGGGAGTTGAACGTCGCGCAGTCGCTGGGCGAGCTGGACGCCGAGCTGGCCTGGTTTGGGCTAGATAGCCATGTGCTGTACCGCAGCG
>Ga0136644_10002968_pt1 | contig 12758 bp, 13 predicted proteins | sample C_130820_EF_Meta_FD_94780 | JGI IMG/M metagenome (GOLD analysis project Ga0136644, IMG submission 94780) | Freshwater microbial communities from Lake Croche, Canada to study carbon cycling - C_130820_EF_MetaG (v2) (version 2) | ecosystem: Environmental > Aquatic > Freshwater > Lake | place... | reverse complement strand
GCACAAGCGTCTACCAGTGCAGCAACCTCGATAGGCTGCTATCGAAAGAGGGGCGAGGTTGATTGAGAGACCAACCGCTTGTGGGTGTCACTGAAAATTGATCACCCACCGATTCAACATCAACAAGCCACTTCAACAAGTCAATACCCTGCTTGACCAACTCGGGTCGATTTAGAAAGTGACCGGCATACATTAGGACTTCTGGAATGGCACCATTGGAATACTTGAGACGACTCTCTGGCCATGGCCATTCCGAATTGGCTGCAGGTCGGATGCGATCAACACAGTCAGCCAAGATGGCCAGTGCCTCCCTATTCTGCGGCATCCGACGAAGCACTTCAGCTGCACCGAGACTCGCATAAACCATTGACCGCAGGTGATACGTTCGCTGCGCGGCCGATACGCTGAATCGCTCGAGTGCAACTTCAGCTAGATAAGCGTTTGTGCTGCGATTAACCACTGTGCCAAATGCCCAGAGTGCACGCCCCCAATGATCGGCAACTTCCGGATTCTTACTCCAGTTGCCCTCAGCATCACACCTATTAATTATTCGCCCGTCAGCAACTTGTGAATCACACATAAAGCGAAAGTACGTATCGCGAATGCCGTAAATGCGTGGACTCCATTTTTGGCTACGTTCCAACACAATCAGAGCCCGCGATACATCATCAACGCAGTATCCGTGCTCCCGCCGTGGAACATTAAAATTTGCGTGTTCGAAGAGCCCTTGGCCATCTGTCATCGCCATCAGGTGGCGGAAATTGAGCATCATGTTCATTTTGTAGACCTAGCTGACTGCACGAGCGGAAGAGGCGCTCACACGTGGTCTATCTAGAGTGTCCAGCACACTCAGGTAGTCCTGCCCAACACTGGTCCACAGTAGAGAGTGAACTTTGGCAGCTGCACGTTTACGGAGCGACTGCGCATGCTTCACATCAACCAAAATTTTGCGCATAGCCTCGGCCATGTCCTTCGCATCTCGTTGATTTACTAGTTCGCCAGTTCCATCACCAAGCAGCTCTAAGGCATGTGGGAATTTTGTGGCCACGATTGGCTTACCGGCAACTACAGCTTCCACAAGAACGCCAGACGTCACCTGTTCAGTTGAGTCGTAAGGCAAAAGGACTATGTCAGCTGCTTGGATCAAAGTGCGAAGTGACTGGGCATCGAGATACTTGTCGACAAAGACGACGTCATCTGCGACACCAAAACGTTCAGCGATCATCTGCAGCGAATTCCGATAACGCTCGCCTTCATAATTTATGACCTTGGGATGAGTTTGCCCAGCAACGACATAGCGTGGTCGTGGACTCAAATCGCTGAGTTGAGCAAGTGCTTCGATACCCCACTCAATGCCCTTACCCTGACTAATCAAACCCCAGGTGAGAATGGTCGGGCGAAGTGAACGTTTCAGCCCCACACTCTGTGTTCGTAAATCAGCTGAACCGTGTGGGATTACTTTGACGTGGTCAGGTTCCACTGCATAGCCCTCAATGAGGTACTGCTTAGCAGTCTGCGTCATGGTTACTAGAACGTCGGCTGCATCAATGATGCCCTGCATCACAATCTTCTGATGACGAGTTGGAGCGCGAAGAACAGTATGTAGCACAACGACTTTAGGTACCTTGACCTTGGCAAGAATGTCCAGAATCTCAGCTCCATCCTCTCCACCAAAGATTCCATACTCATGCTGAACCACAACCGCGTCGTGATGGTTGATCACATTCGCTGTCACATTGGCATTCTGACCCGCAATGTGTTGATGAATCACTGCCGCACTTGGCCGAGGCTCTGGAGCCTCGAGGAGACGGACAACGCCCACTTGTGCATGTTGAAGAACTAAAGCATTCACAAGCGACTGTGAAAATGTAGCGATTCCACATTGGGTTGGTGGGTAAGTGCCGAGTACAGCAATGCGTGGCTTCATAAGTAACTCCAGGGAAGTGAACTGATAATTATTTTCAGTACACCACGAGAAATTTTTTGATACTCACAAAGAATCAAATCGCAAGGTAACTCACGCCTGATTCACAAAGGCAACATGCTATTTGTGTGAATGCTCTGTGTGCGTATTTCGCAGGATCAGCGAGCTCCGAAGATACACATATCAATGCACAGAATCAGCCGGCTTGGAGAAGTTGCGGCAAAGTTTTGCAAAATGTCTTGCAGAAAATCTTGAAACCGTTGAGCTACTGCCCCACCCGTGCGATGTCTAGCAACTCACCATTGATCGGCGTATCAGTTGGACAACTTTTATTCAGCTCCGCAATCTCATCATCAGATAGAACTATCTCCGTACCCGATAACGAATCAAGAATCGAACTTGCTTTCGAAGCACCAGGGATAGGAATTGACGTTGGAAATTGTGCGAGATGCCAAGCAATGGCGATGGCGTAAGCAGAGACACCTTTTTGTTCGGCCATCGTTGCGAATGAACCTATCTCACCCGATGCCAGTCGCTTGAAATTGCCACCTCCACCTAGTGGAGACCAAGGAAGGAATGCGATGCCATACTCATTACAGATGTCGATGACGTCAGCCCAATGTTGATAGTTCGGGCTGTACTCATTTTGGACAGAGATGATGCCACCTTGAGCTGGCGTCCCACCGATCTTGATAGCGTGCCGGAGCATCTGGGCATTGACATTACTCAAGCCAATCTCAGCGACATAGCCGTGGTCCTTGAGGGTCATGACATTGTCGAACTGCTCCTCATAAGAAATTGAAGGATCAGTCCGATGGTGTTGCCACAGCGGAATTTGTGACAAGCCCATTTTTGATGCTGATGCTTCGACTGCTCGATACAGATAATGTTTCGAAGAATTTCTGCCTCCACGGCCGAACATCGTCCCATTTTCTTCACGTGTAATTCCAGCCTTAGTGGTGAGCACAACTTTTGCTTTTTGTTCTGGTGTCCCAGTCCAACTGCGCAATGCCTCGCCTACAAGGATTTCGTTGTGACCCATAGTGTTCCAAGTCGGAGCGTAAATGTCTGCAGTATCCAACAAAGTGATACCAGCATCAAGCGCCGCGTGAAGCACACCAATTGCTCGGTCAGGCTCGTTAATCAGTTGAGGATCTCGGTCATGCGGAAACGACAGTGGCATGCAGCCCATGCCAATTGCTGAGACTGTGTAAGGACCAAGTGTGCGTTGAGCGACCATAAAGGAAGACTATCTATCCTGAGTGCCTATCCACTCAAACTTCAAGATATGAATCGCTAAAATTGTTCGGTATGACGCGCCTAGAGAAAATGCTGCAAGAGGATTTCGACATTTGGAATGCACAAATCTGGGTGCAGTATCGAGCAGAACTCATTATGGCGGGCGTGAGCGAAGAAGCAGCAGATGCAAATGTCGCGGAGAATACAGCCAGCTCAATGCCCGATGGTAAACCAGCTGAAGGAAATTATGTATTCTCCGTTTGGCATGAAGATGCAAAAGTGGGAGCAGTCTGGCTAGCGGACCGGGCTGGCGAATGGTTTATCTACGACATTGAAATCAAGGAAGAACTTCGCGGTCAAGGCTTGGGTCGCGCCACTATGCGCAGCATTGAAGAATATGTTCGCTCGCAAGGTGGCTCCTCTGTCAGCCTCTCGGTCTTTGGCTTCAACAAAGTTGCACAGAACTTGTACTTGTCTGAAGGCTATGAGACCGTGCGCTGGTCAATGACTAAAAAACTTAAGTAACTCTTCGAAGAGTTTCTTTCAACTGTCCGCTTCCAGTCCTCAAAGTTCATAGTCATCAAAGTTTTCAGTCACCGCAGTGAACAAGTGAGTTAAGAGCCAAGCGCAGTGCATAAGCGTTCAATCGCTTCGGACTGTTCAAACCCCTGAGTTGTGTACTCGAGTGCACTCTGCCACGTTTCGGTGTTGACCAAAGCCATCAAATCAAAGCCCGGACCACTGCCCCCATGTCCGACAAATAGTGGATCTGTGTCTTCGAGGCCAGCATAAACCATGAAGCCATACGTGTAGGCAGGATTCACAAAGCCAGTATCCTCAACATCAACAGGAACTAGCCCGGTGCGAAGACCTAAGGTCGACGCACGATGCGCAGCCAACTTTCCCAATGCGGGAGCAATTGCATCTGGCGGACTCAAGAATGTGCCTGAGTACACCCAGCCGGGGTCGTAGCCTGGCACCGCAGCATTGATCTCTAGCCATGGCGAGAATTCATTAGCACCGATTTGTTTAAAGACGAGTTGCTCCAGCGCGTCGAAGTACGGCAAGCCAGTTTGGCGCTCGACGAGCATGGCTAACAACAAGTAACCCAGGTTCGAGTACGAGAATTCGCTCTTATCGTGCGCGATAGTCACGCACTTACTCAGCAGTACATCAATTGGCCAAGCTGGTAAGCCAGCATCTACTGAGGATTCGTAGTCAGGTAGCTCACCATAGGACCCAAGGCCAGAAGTGTGATTCAGCAACTGATCGATTCTTCGCTTGCCATACACCGGGGCTAAATCAGGGAGATAATCGCCAATGAAAGTCTCAAGTGGCAGACCCAATTCGATTACTGCTTGAGCAAGGAATGGCTTTGCTATTGAATAAACGGGAATCATGAATTGAGAATAGCGAAATAGATACGAATCCGATTTGAGCGAATGCCCTTGAATCCGTTTCCATTGCTGTGGTGTCTGCGGCACAGGCCGGGTCAGAACGCCTAAAGTAAAGGTGAATGTTGAGATGAGGCGTGGTGACTGAGACGATTTCGGTGCAAGAAGCGCGATTACTTGCTCTTGCCGGTCAAGGTTTGCATCAGGACACAACACCTACCTCGGTACTCGACACCATCGACATCATGGGCGTCCTGCAAATCGATAGCGTGAATGTCTTTGAACGTGCTCACTACATGCCTTTGTTCTCTCGGCTTGGCGTTTACGACAAAGCTGAACTCGACAAATTGCATGGCGGGAAGAATCCGACTCTGGTCGAATACTGGGCACACGAGGCTTCGTTCATTCGAACGGAACATTACCCACTATTCGGTTTCCGGCAAGAGTACAACCAACGAGGCAACCGAGCTCGTTACGAACAGTGGCTCATCGAGAACAACGAATTTCTTGACTGGATCAAGAATGAGCTACGCACGCGCGGACCACTTTCGAGTGCCGACTTTGAGCATGAACGCGCCATTCGAAAGGGGTCTTGGTGGGGATGGAGTGATGTTAAGCGGGCACTCGAATACATGTTCATGTATGGCGATGTGGTCAGTGGTGGGCGTGCAAGCTTTGCCAGACTCTATGCCCTTCCAGAGCAAGTTCTACCTAAGAAGGTTTTGTCCAAGCAGATTGACTCAGTGCAAGCACGCAAGCAGCTTTTGCTGAAAGCTGCGACAGCACATGGCGTCGGAACCGTCAAAGATCTTGCTGATTATTTTCGCATGACCACACCATCAGCAAAGATTCTGATCAATGAACTGGTTGAGGATAAGAAGCTCTTCGAAGTTCATGTTGATGGTTGGAATGAACCTACGTATGCCGTCAAAGGCACACAACTCAAGGTGCGTGAACTTACTGACCGAACAACATTACTGAGCCCATTTGATCCTCTTGTCTGGTTTAGACCAAGGACAGAACGACTCTGGGATTTTCACTATCGCATCGAGATTTACACGCCGGAACCTAAGCGGATATTCGGCTACTACACACTGCCGCTGCTGTGGAATGGCCGCATCGTCGGACGGATTGATTTGAAGAATGATCGCCAAAGCAAGACCTTGCTTGTGCAGTCAGCTTGGCATGAGGAGAGTCTGCTAGTTAAGGAGGTGCCAGCCTTGGCACAGGATTTGGCGACTCATCTTCGGGAGGTCGCACTGTGGCAAGGGTGCGAGTCCATTGAGATCAAACCAAAAGGCAACTTGTCAGCAGCCTTGGTAAAGCACGGAAGACTGAGCCACTGAACGCGGTGTTACTCAATCTAGACGTCGAACATTTTGATTAAGGTCGCGCTAGAACTGAACCTAGTGAACTTCTGTCGAGTAAGTGCTAGCTATCAAATTGCCAACAGAACGGGTGGATTCTGAACCCTGCGATTCAAAACCCACCCGTGTCATACTGTTCGCAACCTAGGCCAAACTCAGCCCCGAGGGCTCAGCCACTTGGCTCGGTGGAAAGACTGGAGCTCAACTTAGTGAGCGCCACCTTCTGCTACACCAGTGTTAGCGAAAGTCTTGTTTGTGATCTGCCAGCGACCATCAAGAATTGATAGCGTGAAGTAGTTAGTGAATGAGTAAACTCCCCAGAAACCCTGTTCTTTCACTGTGGCAACTGCCGCAGTTCCATCAATCTGAATGTCGGTAATCTCTGCAACAAGATTTCCACCGTCTCCTGGCTGTGACACCATAAGGTCAACAAAGCCCTGCTTGTCTACGTCGTAGTCAGTCCCACCCATGGTTCCAAACCACCGAGCGCTTGCGTGGAAAGCTTCGTTTAGCTTGTCAGCGTCACCCTTGCCAGCGCCGTCAATGTACAGGTTGATGAGGCGTTCGATTTCTATTCTTTCATCGGACATGTCCGGATCCATTTCTGCTACTAGGGACTCAAAGAGTTGAGTCATGTCACAGGTTACACATGTTGCTTAGTGTGCGTAGGGACAACGCAAATGAATTTGAGATGAATTAGTGGTCAGACAATCCTGCAATGGGAATCGGCTGAGTTGTTGTATTCCAGGGTCAAGGGAGAAGTGGCTATGTCAACTGGGTGGTCCACTTTCTATTCGGCAATTCTTCATCTATCCTTCACTTCCCAAATCCAAGACACATGCGGTGCCGAAGAGTAGGCTGTCACCAATTCCCAACAGAATTTAGGAGATTTCAATGAATCAGGAATTGGAACAGAAAGTCATCGACATGTTCAAGGCGTTTGACGCCATGGACTTAGCAGCCCTCTATGCAGAGCTTTCAGACGACATTCAGACTGTTGAAGAACTTTCTCAGAAGTGGTGCCGCGGTCGGACCAGCGTTGAAGGTGCCTTTGATTCAATCGCGAACGAGGTTTCTGACATCACATCTGCCGCTTCCGACTTCAATGTGACGACCTCGGGCGACATTGCCATTGTGACTTGCGTGCTCAACCAGACTTATGTGTACGAGGGCAACAATGTCGCAATCGTGGCACCGACCACTTGCGTTTTCCGCCTCGAAGACGGTGCATGGAAGTTCTTGCTAGTCCACAGCATTCCACTTGCTTAATAAAGCGTTCATGGGGGCCGTGCTTCATCTGACAATTGGCACCATTAAGTCAAATTTCAAAAGCCACAGAAGGCAGAGGCTACCAAGAGCAGGGCGCGCGCCCTCAAGTTCTGCGAAAGAACTAGGCGGTGGGCTCAGCTTGAGACAGAGAGCCCTTGCCGCTAGTGCCAGTTGGCACGTTGTACAGCTCGTAGACCTCAATCTCACGCTGAAGCTTGCCTTCAACGGTAGATAGAATTTCCTTCACGGTTGGTTGCTCCATGTGGTCGATCCAATTCTGGCGTGTTGCCCAAGCTTCTATGTGAACAAAACGTCCTTCAACATCTTCGTTCATTGTGTAGAAGATGCAACCGCGTTCGTCGTGAACCAATGGAGTGACTTTAAAGAGCACGTCGCGAACATCCGCGGCGAATTCAGGCTTTGGGGTGAAGACGGCAACCACTGTGCAAAAGTCTGGCATGGCTTATGCTCCTGAGTTTTTCTTGAAGGCTGAGTCGAACGAATTTTCTGGAACCTTCCATAGCAGTGACTTTACAAAGCCAACTGCCTCTTTGGCTCCGTGCAGGCGGTCCATTCCGGCATCTTCCCACTCAACTGAAATAGGGCCGTCGTAGCTAATGGTGTTCAGTGCACGGAATGATGATTCCCAGTCAATCTGACCGCGACCAGTTGAAACAAAGGTCCAGCCTCTACGTGGATCATCCCAGCCAAGGTGTGAGCCCAGGCGACCAACCCGACCATCGAGTTTGCGCGTAAAAGTATCTTTGCAGTCAACGTGATAAATGCGATCTGCAAAATCAAGAATGAAATTCACTGGGTCAATGTCTTGCCAGTGCATGTGGCTTGGGTCCCAGTTCAATCCAAACGCTGGGCGATTATCAATGGCCTGCAGAGTCTTTACGGTTGTGTAGTAGTCATAGGCAATTTCAGACGGGTGGACCTCAAGGGCGAACTTCACGCCCTCAGAGTCAAAGACATCCATGATGGGGTTCCAGCGCTTGGCAAAGTCGTCGTAGCCTGCCTCAATCACTTCGGCGGATACCGGCGGGAACATCGCTACATATTGCCAAATCGATGAGCCGGTAAAACCAACCACAGTGTCAACGCCAAGGTTTCGTGCTGCGATGGCTGTTTGCTTCAGCTCATCTGCCGCACGGGTTCTTACGCCCTCGGCCTCGCCATCACCCCACACCTTTGCATTCAAGATTCCTTGGTGACGAAAGTCAATCGGGTTATCACAAACTGCTTGGCCAGTTAGGTGGTTAGAGATTGCGTAGACCTTTAGGTTGTACTTCTTTAGTAGGTCTAGTCGCTCTTCTACATAGGCGGGGTCAGTGGCTGCCAGGGTAACATCGAGATGCTCACCACTGCAGGCAATCTCTAGACCGTCGTAACCCCACTCGCTGGCGAGCTTGGCAACTTCTTCGAGCTTCAGATCCACCCATTGTCCGGTGAAAAGTGTGACTGGACGAGTCATCGGTGCCTCTTTCCTAGTTGCTGCAAGTTACTTACTGGTAAGCATGTTGGCTAAGCTTTTAACCTGCACCCATGCCCTTGTTGTGGCCGACTCAATTACTGCTTCAATCAGAGCCGCTGAACGAAGGCCATCGATGAGTCCTGGAACCCCTTCTCGAACTTCGCCCTGAAAACTAGCATAGGCATCAGCCACAAATGCGTTGAACGCATCCTGGTAACCCTGCGGATGACCCGAGGGAACGAGTGACAAGCGCTTGGCATCACCGGCGGTGAGAGTTTCTTGGCCGCGCAAAACAATCTGGTTTGAGTGTTGCCCACCAACCAATAGCTGGTCTGGCTTCTCCTGATTAAAGATGTAGGAAGCCTTTGAGCCGTCCAGTTCAAGCTCAAGCTTGTTCTTGTTGCCGAATGAAACCTGGCTTGCGGTCAGGGATCCACTCGCGCCATTTGCTGTTTCAAACAGAATGCTTGCGACGTCTTCAGTCTGGACTTTCTTGCCACCGCGAGTTTCATAGGCAACCGAGGTGTTGGCAATCAGTGACGTGATTCGATCACCTGAAATGAATTCAACAAGGTCACACCAGTGGGTGCCGATGTCGGCGAAAGCGCGAGACATACCGCCGGTAGTTGAATCAATTCGCCAGTTGTTTGACTCTGGTGCTGCCAACCAATCTTGCAGGTAGACACCATGTATTAGGTGAATCGCTCCGGCTTCACCGTTTTGGATGCGTGTGCGTATCTCGCGAACCACTGAGTAGAAACGGTAAACGTAAGGAATTGCAAAGCCAACGCCGTTGCTCAGCACCGCCGCCTGAATGTCTAGCACTTCACTGTCTGAAACCGCAATTGGCTTTTCACAAACAATGTTCTTGTTTGCTTTTGCAGAGGCAATCGCAATTTCTGCGTGAAATTCGTTTGGGGTGCAGATGTGCACGACATCAACTTCACTCGATGCAATCAGTTCCTGCCAGCTGGCAAATGCGTTTGGAATGTTCAACTCATCAGCTGCTCTCCTTGCAGAATCCATGGACGAACTGGCAATTCCAACTACCTGGTGGCCGGCGTCTCTAATTGCACGGGTGTGAACCCGGGCAATGAAACCGGAGCCAATAACTCCCGCTCGAAGTTGTTCTTTCATAGCTCTACTTCTTTCTGGAAAGTGCTACAGCAAGAATGATGATTGCTCCACGCACAACCTGCTGCTGGCTAACATCGAGACCTGCAAGGATCAAACCGTTGTTGATTAGGCCAACGAACAGTGCACCGAATAGCGAACCGATTACCTGGCCACGGCCACCAAACAAGCTTGTTCCGCCAAGGATTACCGCCGCGATAACTGAGAGCTCGTCACCAGTTCCCCATTGGAAGCGGCCTGACTGCAGTCGGCCGGCGTAGAGCATTCCTGCAAAAGCTGCGAAGACACCAGACATTAGCAGCACGGTGAACTTCACTTTTGCGGTGTTAACACCGGTGTAGCCGGCGGCAACTAGGTTTCCTCCGGTTGCGCGAACGTGACGGCCGAATTTAGTCTTGTTCATCACAATGGCACCGGCGACAACCACTAAGAGGGCCCAAACCAGTAGGCCTGGAATAGGGCCAAAGTCACCGCCACCAAAGATTGTTACATAGGTTTGGTCTGCAATTGGAATGGGTGCTGAGGCGGTGATCCATCGCGCTACTCCAACTACCAAGCCCAGCATGCCGAGCGTTACTAGAAAAGAAGGCACCTTTAGCCAGGCCACGAGACCGCCGCTAATTGATCCGGCGACCACACCGACTAGCAATCCGGCCAAGATTCCAGGAATCAGTCCAAAGTTGTTCAGGGTCATTGCAGTCACAACCGATGCAAGACCCGCGACTGAACCAATACTTAGATCAATCTCAGCTGTCGCAATCACAAAGGTCATAGCCACAGCCATGATTGAGATAGTTGCAACCTGTCTAAAGATGTTCAGCAAGTTGTTTGGATTCGTGAAGCCAGAGTCACCAAGGGTGATGGAAAACAAAATGAACACGGCGATGAAGCCAATGTAAATAATGTATTTCTGCCATTCGAAACGCTGCAGCACAGTTAGTGCTGGTGCAAAAGTTGACTTGGTCATTTCTGTGCTCCTTGGATTGCCAGTTGTAGAAATTCTTCATTCGGTATGTCTTTTCGTTGCAAAGTGGTTAGCACTCTTCCGTCTTTGAGCACTAAGACTCGGTCAGAGACGGCTAGTAGCTCTGGCAGTTCCGACGAGCTCAGGATCACTGACTTTCCGCTGTCTGCAATTGCTCGAACCAGATCTATGATTTCGCTCTTGGTGCCAATGTCAACACCGGCTGTAGGTTCGTCCATCATCAGAATCGTGGGGTCTGTTGCCAACCATTTACCAATGACAACTTTTTGCTGGTTACCGCCGGATAGGGAACCAACACGAATTGAAGGTTGTGCGGCTTTGATCGCAAACTGCTGAATGATTTCAAGACTCTTTTTCAGAATCTTCTTGTTCGAGAGAAGACCTCTTGACTTGAACGAGTCAATAATTGGCAGGGTTAGGTTCTCAGTTACCGGATGATCAAGCACTAGGCCCTGAGATCTGCGGTCCTCAGGAATCAAAGCAATGCGATTCTTGATTGCCTCGCTCGGTGAAGAAATCTTGACCACCTTGCCGTTTATCTTTATGGTGCCGGTGTTTGCCCTGGCAACACCAAAAATTGTGTTTACCAGTTCTGTTCGGCCTGAGCCCATCAGCCCCGCGAGCCCGAGGATTTCACCCTTTTGCACGCTGAACGAAACATCAGCAAGTTTTGTTCCTGAGCTGAGGTTCGCAACCTCAAGAACTATTTCTTTTGAAATTTTGTCTGATCTGTCTAGGTGAACCAGGTGCGCGGCTGAAGTGCGACCAACGATTGCTTCAACAATCTGAACCGGGGTCACCTCTTTTAGTGATTCGGTGAGCACGCGAACACCGTCTCGCAAAATGGTGATGCGGTCAGCAATTCGGTAGACCTCATCCATGCGGTGCGAGATATAGATAATTGCAATGCCCTTGGCTTTTAGTCTCTCAATCAGAGCAAATAGCGCTTCTGCCTCGTGCTTAGCTAGTGATGCCGTTGGTTCATCCATGATCAGGACCTTTGCGTTCTGAGCAAGTGCTTTGGCAATTTCGGTCAACTGCCAAAGTGCCGTCGGCAAGTACTCCACGGTGCTTGACGGGTCAACCTCAACCTGCATTTCTTCAAATAGAGCCTTAGTAAGTTCTTCGGCCTTCGAATCACTGATCAAACCAAACTTGGTTGGTTCGTTGGTTAGGTAAATATTTTGTGCCACGGTGAGAGTTGGAATCAAAGAAAATTCTTGAAACACCATGCCAATCCCAGCCTTTCGGGCTGCAAAGGTATCGGTAATGTCTACCGGCTTCCCAGCAACCGTAATGGTCCCTGCATCTTTGGTGTAGACGCCCTGAAGAATTTTCATCAGGGTTGACTTTCCTGCCCCATTTTCGCCAGCAAGCGCGTGAACTTCGCCGACCTTAACTGAGAAGTCCACGTTCTTGAGTACCGGGTTTGACCCAAAGGATTTTTCAATCCCCTGCATCTCAACGGCGTTGGCGATAGGCGCAGTCATTAGGCCGATACCTCGCCCGTCGCGCGGTCTAGCTGAGGAACCTTGGTCCAAAGACCAGAAGCAGCTGACTTAAGAATTGCGTCATCAATCAATGCAACCTGGTAACCGTCACCAAAGTCCGGGCGAACCGGTTCACCTCCAGCGATCGCGGTGAATAGATCGTGCGCTTCGATAATCTTGGTTTCGCCGTATCCGATTCCTAGTGCAGGAATTGGCCAGAGGGCTGCGCCGTTCGGGTGGTTTGGTCCGGTGTAGACGGTGCGGAAACCACGGCGGTCTCCCTCATCTGACTTGAAGCAAACCTGAAGTTCATCTCGGTTTTCGTAGTTGAAGTAAATTGAACCTTCGGTGCCGTGTATCTCAAGAGTGATGAAGTTGTTGCGGCCCCAAGCGTTGCGTGTTGCCTCAACAGAACCAATTGCCCCGCTAGCAAACTTCAAAAGTGACATTACTTCGTCTTCCACATCTACAGCACCCTT
>Ga0136644_10002967_pt1 | contig 12760 bp, 13 predicted proteins | sample C_130820_EF_Meta_FD_94780 | JGI IMG/M metagenome (GOLD analysis project Ga0136644, IMG submission 94780) | Freshwater microbial communities from Lake Croche, Canada to study carbon cycling - C_130820_EF_MetaG (v2) (version 2) | ecosystem: Environmental > Aquatic > Freshwater > Lake | place... | reverse complement strand
TTACCGGCTCTACCAACGATTACATATAATACTGTTACTGCCTCATCATTTAATTTAATGTTTGTTGATGATAATCCTGTACAAAATCTGACCTATACGATAACAATCTTAGAGGGAACCCAGACAGTTATATATTGGCCCGATTTAACCTATCAGGAACTCCTAGGAAAGATTGGTATTGTAGATAATTTGAATTCTAATGTCACATATACTATCATCGCACAGGCAGCTGCTCTAGGTGGTCTATCTGATACTGCTAATATCCCTATACGTACAGCCGCAACCTTATCGGCCGCATCTACTGTTAGTGACGTAACGTCATTACTGACGAATGGCTCACAGAATCCTCTCGAATATATTAATTACGTAGCGTCTGTAGGTGTTCCTATACAATCCATTTTTGAAGCGGCTGCCTCCATCACAACTATATCCATTTCCAATTTGGTGGCTACAGTGGCGGGCACAGGTGCGGCAATAACAGACGTGGCTACATCGGCTGTATCCGCCGGTCTTCCTGTCTCTGCTGTAGTTGCTGCTACTCTTACCGCCTCACCATCATCTGTTTCATCTATCGTTGATTCAGTGCTCGGAACATCTCATACTTCTCAGGAAAGAACTGTGCTTGAACAGAAAGTTGCGGCGGGAATTCTCGGATATGCCCATTCATCCAACAGCACTGCAGTGTTTTCTGGACTCACCAGTTCTGACCTTGATGGAACGTCTATTTCCATACCGGCCAATGTAGCATCTACAACGTATGCAACATATACGCCGGCTGCTCTTGCTAATATGGATTCAACATTACCGCTCGTGTTTAATGTTCCTGATTCAACCAAAGGATACGAAATCTCACTTTCCTCGACAGCAAATAATAAGACCGCCATTGATTTAACGTCGAGCCGGACATTTCCTATTAAAGGATTTCCTGGGTATTCATTTATTACAGTCGGCGACGGTGTGTCGCTACAATTTCACTCACCGTTTGCCCAGGCAGAAGTAGTATCTGCAGCAACTCTGCCTCAAACTCTGTCATTCGGCACACAATCTGTGACTATCGTTGATATGGATTTGGGAGCTACACCGGTTAGCGGCGCCCCTGTCTGTTTCTTTGGTTCAGCGCCCGTGAAGACACCGACCGGTTATCGTCGTATCGACAAACTCCGTGTGGGGGATCGTGTGAGCACGCCGAATGGAACCGCCGTCATCCGGCACATTCACTGCCAGGACTATGCCGCGGGATTCTCCTCCAATCCCTATGTAATTCCCGCAGGTCGCTTCGGTGCTACGCAGCGCCTGCTTATCTCTCCTCGTCACCGTGTGGCGGTGGGAGGACAGATGGTGGAGGCTCGTAATCTTGGTCTCGAACAGGAGACCATGACTGGCATGCTAACCTATTATAATCTGGGCCTGAGCGGCTCTAACATGATCGTGGCCGGCGTTGAGGTAGAGTCCCTAATTCCGCTGGCCCGTGTGACAATCAGTCGCGCGGAGTTTGATCATATTCTGGCAACAAAATATGGTGGTCGCATGACGCCAGAAATCCGTGCGGCGTGCCACTTTCTGGCCGATGGGGTGAGTGTGCCGGTGGCTCGCGCCTAGGAGCCCCACTGCCAGTTACATACGACACATGAATACTGATACTTGAGATTCTTAGCATCTGTCTTGATGTAGAGAATGTCACGGGGAGTGTCCTTGTTACTCGCACATGTGTTATTGGGACAGGCAATCGTGGTCAAGTGCGGCAACGTAGGATCGAGTTTGGTATAGGCGTTCAGCTGACTCACGGTCTGCTTGGCGTTCGTGGCCTTGTTGAAGGTCGTCTCGAGGACAAGGGCGTCAGTGGCATTCTCTGGAGACATGAGCTCTTTGAAGCCGCAGTGCTTACATACCAGTTGAAGACCAGCATCTTCATGGAGATACAGATAATAGGAACATACAGGACAGAATCGCATTACCTATTTGTAACACCGTGTTTTTAAGTGTCATATTTTAGCCGGTGCGATTTGTTCGGGATACCGTTCGTGTAACCGACATTGTCCTAGAAATACTAGGCGTGTTTGTCTTAGTGTTCGGTGCTGATGTGGGAATGCCGGACCGTGATACTGTTATAGATAGTGTCCTAGACACCGTAACTGTGTTCGAAGTGGTTGGCGTAGCAGGAAACGTAGTCGGAATACTAGAGCGGGTTATCGATCTCGTAGGTGTCTTAGTGTTAGGTGCCGATGTGGGAATGCCGGAACGCGACAGTGTTACGGATGGTGTTTTGGTGTTCGGTGCCGATGTGGGAATGCCGGACGGTGAGACGGTTACAGACCGTGTCCTAGACACGGTAATCGTGGTCGTGGTAGTTCGCGTAAAGGGAAACGTGGTCGGAATGCTAGAGCGGGTTATCGTGTTTGTGACCGACCATGTAGCAAGTAAAGAAGGGTTTACAGTGACAACGGGAGACGGTGTCAGTGTTACCGATCGTGTCCTAGAAATAGTGATAGTAGTTGAGGCGGTTGGCGTAACGGGAAAGGTGGTCGGAATACTAGAGCGGGTTATCGTTCTCGTAGGCGACAATGTAGCGGGCAAAGAAGGATTTACGGTAAACGCTGTAGACGGTGAGACTGTTACCGATCGTGTCCTAGACACGGTAACTGTGTTCGTGGTGGTTGGCGTAACGGGAAAGGTGGTCGGAATACTAGAGCGGGTTATCGTTCTCGTAGGCGTCTTGGTGTTCGGTGCCGATGTGGGAATACCGGACGGTGAGACTGTTACCGATCGTGTCCTAGACACGGTAACTGTGTTCGTAGTGGTCGGCGTAGCAGGAAACGTGGTCGGAATACTGGAGCGGGTTGGCGTAAGTGTCTTTGTGTTCGGTGCCGATGTGGGAATGCCGGACGGTGAGACGGTTACTGACCGTGTCCTAGAAACAGTAATAGTGGTCGTGGTAGTAGGAAAGGTAGTCGGAATTGCGGAACGAGTTGGCGTAAGTGTCATGGTGTTAGGTGCCGAAGTGGGAATACTAGAAGACGATACAGTTACCGACAGTGTTCTGGACACCGTAACCGTGTTCGAGGTTGTCGGGGTAACAGTTATGGTCGGAATACCTGAGACAGTGGCTGTCATGGTGTTAGGTGCCGATGTGGGGATGCCAGACGGCGAGACGGAGAATGTTCTAGACACAGTAACGGAGGTGGTTAGAGTAACGGTTATGGTGTTAGGGGGCGAAGTAGGAATACTAGATGCCGAAAGTGTGCCAACTATAACGGAGGGCGACAGGCCGGACGCTGAGACAGTTTCGGATGGCCTAGCTACTGACTGACTGTGCGATGAAATAGTGGTCGGAGATGCTGTAAGTATCGGTAACGTGGAGAAACTCTGTGTGGCCGTCGTAGCAGTGGACAGCGACACTGTAGGTATCGGTGATGGTGTAGCAGCGGCGCTTGGGGAGTTAGTTGGTATGGGTGTGGTCATGCTAGATAGTGTGGGTGTGGTGGATACACTCGACCCAGTGGATGGCGTGATAGAGGCCGTTGATGATGGTGTAACCGAGGCTGTTAATGATGGTGTGGTAGAGACACTAGTAGCAGTGGATGGTGTAGTAGAGGCACGCTGGGAACTAGCAGTGGATGGTGTGGTAGAGACTGTTGATGATGGTGTAACCGAGGCTGTTGATGATGCGCTCTGAACACCAGAGGATGTGCCTATACCAGAGGATGTGCCCATACCAGAGGGTGTGCCTATGCTAGTTTGTGTGAATGACAGTGCGCTAGAGTCAGAAGGCGATGAAACGCCAGATGGGGATGGTGTGCCCATGCTAGAGGCTGATAGAGAAGATGATGGTGTGCCCACGCTGGATTGTGTGACAATACTGGATTGTGTGACAACGCTAGACTGTGTGAGTGACTGTGTGCTAGAGGATGATGGTGTGACAATGCTAGATTGTGTGACAGTGCTAGATTGTGTGCCCATGCTGGATTGTGTGACAGTGCTAGATTGTGTGACAATGCTGGATTGTGTGAGAATGCTAGATTGTGTGCCCATGCTGGATTGTGTGACAATGCTAGAGGCTGATAGAGAAGACGATGGTGTGCCCATGCTGGATTGTGTGACAGTGCTAGAAGCTGATAGAGAAGATGATGGTGTGCCCATGCTAGTTTGTGTGAGAATGCTAGAAGCAGTTGACCCAGTGTTCGTTGGAATATCAGATGGGAGAGATGACGACGTAAGTGTAGGTACTGTCGTCAAACTTAGACTAGTTGAGGCCGTTGACTCAGTAGTCGTCGATTGTGAGCTAGAGGCACATACACTAACAGTCTGCGTGACCGACGGAGACGATGACGACGTAAGTGTCGGTAATGGCGTAACACTCTGACTGGTTGAGGCGGAGGGCGTGGTCGTAACCGCGGTAGCTGACGCCGATATTGTGACCGCATTAGTGGCCGTAATTGACGTCTTGGCTGACATCGACGTCGTAGCCACGTTCGTAGCCGTAATCGCAGTAGCTGATGCCGATGGTGTGACCGCATCTGTAGCCGTAATCGACGTCTTGGCTGACATCGACGTCGTAGCCACGTTCGTAGCGGTAACCGATCTCTTTGCTGACGCAGACGTCGTAGCCACGTTCGTAGCGGTCGTTGTTGTCTTTGCTGATGCCGATGTTGTGGCCGCATTCGTGGGTGTCGTTGTTGTCTTTACTGACACTGTAGCCGATGTCTTGGCCGATGCCGTAATCGACGTCTTTGCTGATGCCGATGTTGTAGCCACCGCGGTAGATGATCGACTAAATACTGAGCGCGTGGGTGTTGCATGCTGCGTCATCGTGTCAGTGACAGAGGCAGAAAGCTGTGACGCCGTGACTGTCAGAGAGGCCTCTGGACTCTGAGACGGACTCGCAGAAATAGATACCGAGCAGGTGGAACTCTGTGACGGCTCGGCGGATCCAGATACAGTGACCGACCCACTGGGACTGTTCGTGCCGATACTCGGAGTGGCGGTATCTGTTGTCTTAGGTGGCGGTGTCGTCGGTGCCATTGTGCGTGTCACCGAGTGACTCACGGATGTCGTTGATGTGGGAGTAGCATAACTAGCAGATGTGCGCGCGGACCGTGAAACCAGGGGCGTTGCTGTCAGTGTGGCAACTGATGCCGTCGGTGATGCGGTCGCTGTCCGTGTCGGCTGTGGTGTAAGAGTAAGTGTCCCTGATGCCGTAGACGTTCGGCTAGTCGTTGTGGTTGCGCTTATAGTCGTGGTTCCCGTGCTAGTGCGTGACTGGGTCGTCGAGGCCGTTTCGGTGCCAGATAGAGTGCTCGTGCGCGAACGTGCCGGCGATGCCGAATATGACGGAGAACCCGTAGTGGTCTTGGATGTGGCGGCGGACCGTGTTCCAGACGGCGTCACGGTGGCCGGAGTCGCAGTAGTCGTCTGCGTAATCGTCGTCGTCGCCGTAGACGAACGGGTCCCAGTATGAGTAATCGTAGATGTAGTCGATGTCCGTTGGGGGCGCGAAAATGTTTGGGTGGCCGATTCCGTAGCAGACAGTGTGCCCGTTGTGGACGGCGAGGCCGAGGTGGATCTCGTCCGTGTTAGGCGTGTGCTAGGAGTTGTCGTCGGAGTGACGAGGCGTGTACCAGTTTGCTGCGACAGGGTGAGCGTAGGTGATGCCGACCGTGTCTTTGAAGGTCCAATCGTGCGTGTATTAGTGACGGTGACACGGATGGAAGGAGATGACGTGGAACTAGCAGTGGGTGTGCGAGATGGGGCCGGGGTTCTGGAGTGTGTCGGCGTCTGCGTCTGAGTCTTGGATAGTGGTGCGGACCGGGTGACCGTGGGCGTCGCGGTCGGTGTCTTGGACGGCGCCATGCTCGGCGTGGCGGTCCGTGTAGGCGGCACTGACCTGGATAGTCGCGCAGATGCCGAAAATGAGGGGCTGGCCGATTGTGTGCGAGAGGGTGGCAGGGACTTGGTCGCCGAGGGCGATGCCGATTGCGACCGAGTGGCGCGCGATGTTACCGAGAGTGTAGGTGAGGACGACGTGGTTTTCGTGGTGGTCGTCGTCGCCGTCTGCGTGCGTGTGTTCGTCGTGGTCTTCGTAGAGGTCGTGGAGGCCGTGGCGGTCTTTGAGGTGGAGGGCGACACCGATGTGGTCGGCGTGGCCGACTGCGTCTTGGAGACGCGGGTTACCGTGGCGGCGCCGGTGGAACGGATAGTCGGTGTGGGTAGCATGGAGCGCGTGGACGTCGTTGACGGCCACGGGGACCGTGTAAGGGTCACCGTCTTCGTGCTTGTTTTTGAGGTGGTTGTCGTCGACGAGGGAACAACGGAGCCACTGGCTCCGATCATACATAGTAAAAAAAGAAATAGCATCCCTATGTTACTTTATAGATTAATCCTTTAAGAGCTACACAGCGTACATAGGGCTGGATCCACAGTGAACTTGATCGCCTGGACCGACGACTTGGTGCGCAGATAGTAGATGCCCGTCTTCAGACCCCGCTTCCAGGCGTAGAAGTGCATGGACGAGAGGCGCGCGATAGTCGGATCCTGGACGAACAGATTCAGGCTCTGACTCTGGCAGATGAATGCACCACGGTCCGCCGACATGTCGATCAATGTCTTCTGCTTGATTTCCCACACGGTCTTGTAGCGCGCCCGCACGTCCTCTGGAATCTCGGAGAGGCCCTGGACGGAGCCGTTGGCGCCCAAGATGCGGTCCTTGAGCTCAGGTGTCCACAGGCCCAGAGCCAGTAGCTCGGCCACCAGATACTGATTCACCACCGTGAACTCACCTGCTAGGACCCGGCGGTTATAGATATTTGACGTGAAGGGCTCGATACACTCATTGTAGCCGAGAATCTGACTCGTGGACGCGGTGGGCATGGGAGCGAGCAGCAGGCTGTTGCGAATACCCAGCTTCACGCGGGCTCTGAGATCCGTCCAATCAAGTGTGAGGGAGGTCTTGTAGGAGGCGGGAGTGATCCCCCACAAATCCGGCTGGAGCACGCCCTGGCTGGCAGGCGAGCCCGTGAATGTCTCATAGTGACCATCGACAAGAGCCATGTCCGCCGAGGTGGCGAGAGCCGCATAATAGATATGTTCGAAGATCTCCTGATTCAGGGCGGCGGCCTCAGGTGACTCCCATGCTAGTTTCATGAGCGCGAACACGTCGGCCAGACCCTGGATACCAATGCCGATGGGGCGATGCCGCATGTTAGAACACATTGTCTCCGGTGTGGGATAATAGTTGATGTCGATGATGCGATTCAGATTGCGGACAATGACGCCCGTGACCCGGCGGAGCTCGGCCCAGTCCATCACACCGTCGCGCAGGAAATAGGGGAGTGCGATGGAAGCCAGATTACACACCGCCGTCTCCTCGGGACTCGAGTATTCTATAATCTCTGTACAGTTCCCCGTGAGAATGCCGTTGAAGACGCCTGCGTGGTTGAGTGGCTCCGTGAAGCAATAGGTGTCCGTGACACGACTCGGCGTCACATCGATGACCTGCTGTGTGAATGTCTGGCCCGTCTCATTGACCAGCTGACACAGTGCCATACCTGGGGTCAGATCCTTTGCCTCGACACGCGGCGCCTCTCTGAGAGTCAGGTCGCCATAGGGCAGAATAAACTTGTGATAGGGCGTGCAGTCGAGAGTGGCCACGCTAGTGACACCGGCGCACCGCTGCTTCACCCTGACACGCAGCAGCTGTTGGTTGACTCCCGTCTTCTTGATAGTCACGAGGGATAGGCCGTTGCCGTTCCAGATACGCACGGTCTCTCCCTCTAGCTCGGCAATCGGATGACGGGTGATGAAGTCGCGACTCGGGAATGACATACCGTGCCACTCATATTCCTTCTCTGGATGATAGACCTCGATTTCGGTATCCGGTGCTACACAGAGATTGGAGGACTTGATCGTACCGAGGTTCTTCTGATTGGACTTGGCGTTCGCCGCGTCCTTGTAGAGCAGATAGGGCGTGCCCGTCTCAATCTGACTGATGAGAATTTCCGACCACAGTTTTTGAGCGGACATGGTCTTGCGTGCCTTGCCCTCGGTCTCATAACGGGTGTACAGGGCATCGAAGTTCGCCCCATGGAAATCGGCCAGGCCTGGCGCCTCATGCGGACAGAAGAGACTCCACTCGGCATCTGCCTCCACGCGACGCATGAAGAGGTCCGGAATCCACAGCGCATAGAACAGGTCACGGGCCTTCTCCTCCTCGGCACCCGTGTTCGTCTTCATGCGCAAGAACGCCTGAACGTCGGCGTGCCAGGGCTCCAGGTAGATGGCGAAGGAGCCGTTGCGGCGACCGCCCTGGTTAATGTAGCGGGCCGTGTTGTTAAACACGCGGAGCATGGGCACCAGGCCGTCCGAACGTCCATTGGTGCCGGCAATGTAGGAGCCGGCTGCGCGGATGTTGTGGACAGAAAGACCGATGCCGCCGGCATACTTGGAGATTTGGGCACAGTCCTTGAGGGTGTCGAAGATACCGTCGACGCTGTCGTCCTTCATGGCCACGAGGTAGCAGCTGGAGAGCTGGGGACGCTTAGTGGCGGCATTGAAGAGTGTGGGTGTCGCATGCGTAAATGCCTTGCTGCTCATGAGGTCATAGGTCTCCTGAATGGCGGCCAGGGAGGCCGTCGAGTTAATGCCGACGGCAACGCGCAGCCACATATACTGGGGCGTCTCTGCCAGACCCGTGGCCGATCGCATGAGATAGCCGCGTTCCAGTGTCTTGAAGCCGAAGTAGTCTAGCAGAAAGTCGCGCTCGGGACGAACCATAGCGTCTAGGGCGGCGGCGTTAGCGGCGATAAAGGCGGCGATCTCGTCATCCAAGGTGATAGAGGCCATGGCGGCACTAAAGGTGGTCGGTGCCGAACGCTGGGCGTTACTCAGGATAATTCTGGATGCGACAGTCGCCCAATCGGGGTGCGTTGTAATGTAGGAAATGGCAATGCGCGCGGCCAACTCGTCTAGCTCCGCGGTGCTAATGCCGTCCTGAATATCCTCAATCACAAGCTGGGCGAGACGTGTATAGTTCACGGCGAGACCGGCTGCGGCCTTCCGTATCCGCTCGAGGACCTTGTCGAACTGGACGGGCTCCTTACAGCCGTCGCGCTTAATAACGTTCATCACATTCATCTCGTAAGACATCGTACCGAACCTTAAAGTAGGGGAGTGGGGGTCAACTTTTACACTTTCAATCTACACCGTACAAATTATAGGTATTAAGTAGTAATGGCTACTGTTTTTGTGGATAACACATTTAACGGTGAGTTGGTCGATAACACTACCTACGTGATGACTACAAATATGACACGATCTACAGAGTTTACTCTCGCGTATGGAAACACTGGCGCAGGGATTCACTGGAATGGAAATTTATTTAAGGTTACCGTAACAAAACAAGATTGGACAGGCTTATTTCCGGCTGCTCCCGCTCCTATTAATGTATGGAATCTAAGTATAGACACTACTACCGGTACACTAAGATACAATTCGGGTTGGGTTTTTTCAGCTGGTTCCAACGGATCAGCAACAAATTGCTATAGTACTGGGGATATAGGGAATAATACAACCAATGTCAGTAGCGGTGGTATATTTGGATCAGGATCTACAGGAACAGCAAAAAACTGCTATAGTACTGGGGCTATAGGCGTTTTCGGCGGCGGTATATTTGGAAACAACGGTTCAGGAGCAGCAATAAACTGCTATAGTACTGGGGATATAGGTCCGCTTGGCGGTGGTATTTTTGGAGCTATGGCTTCAGGAACAGCACAAAATTGCTATTCTACCGGCTTTACGGGTGAGATAAATTCTGGTCCCATTTTTGGATACGCCTCTTCTGCAATAGATATATCTAGCGGTGGATCAACTGGCTGGAACGACGCTTCTGCTAATACATATTTGACTGGCACTCCTAATGCACAAGGATTAGGAGCAGCATGGAACTCTAGTGCGCCAGATACTCCATATACACTGAACCCAGCTGCTGCCTGTTTCTTTGGCCACGCTCCCGTCCTGACACCACGTGGCTATCGGCGTATAAATTCAATTCGCGTCGGTGATAAAGTGACTACTCCTACGGGAGAAGATGTCGTTATACAGATCTATAAGCGATCGACGGTAGCCGGCCCTGAAGATAATCCGTATACTATTCCAGTCGGCACCTTTGGTGCGTTAGAAACCCTGCTAATTTCTCCTCGCCACTGTATTGCGATCAACGGAGCAATGGTAGAGGCACGTAAGAGTGGTCTAAAACAGGCTACATATCACGGCACACTGACCTACTACAACCTGGAGTTAAAAGCACACTCTAATATGATTGTAGCTGGTGTAGAAGTTGAATCCTATGTGACTCGTTAATTTAAAAGGAGCACATAAGTAGAATGAAGGATCTTATGGTCTTATTTGCGCTTGTTCTGGTTGCCTTGTGCGCAGTCCGCTTTGCCACATCCGAGCGCACGGAAACGTTCATGGATTTTGTGAAAAAGTCCCAGGATCCCGATCTGGAATATGCGCCCTTTCAGCAGGATCTCCCGCTCACGGACTTTTTGATGAAGGACGTGGGACTAACAACGGTGTCGGCGGTTTCGTGTGCCGCGGCGGATTCGGCGCGGCAGATGGAACTCGGTGGCCAATACATTCAGCGAACCAATAATTATCGGCGGGACTATCCCGACCATTGCTCGTCGCTGTTGTCGGATTTCGTGGGCGGATTCTATGCGCCTAAAGCGGGAGCCGTGGGCTCCATCGTGCCATGCACCGGGTTCTGTTAGCGATGTAGGAAGAATGGTATGCGTCTTTTTTGGCAGACGTATGGCGTTTCGACACTATCATCTATCTTTCGCACATACTTGTGTGGATCAGAATAATCTACATCATCGTAGCATCCATTACCCAAATAAAGAAACCGGCCTTCGGCTATCGTTTGTAGTGCGAATTCCTCCACCGCGTGTGGAAATGTAATCAAATCCTGTGTGACCTGTGGGCTATCAGATAGGAATTGATGAATGGACGCTACAACGTCGCGACTAAAACAAAGACCCTCGTGTGGCGAACTATACAGAGCCCTCGCCCGTTTAGCCACCAGTGTTTGTGTGAACGACGGCCAGTGCCATGTCGTTAAGTCCGTAGCAGGTGCTTGTACCTTGAACTTCAGGTCGGACAGGCGTAACTCGCGATAAAACACCGTTCTGGATGAAAGGATGAGGAACGCATCGAACGTATAGTGTAATGCGTAGACCATGTTAGAGTAGATTCCATGAAGCAGTGAGCCGTGAAAGCGTTGCTTATTTATAGTTTCCGGATTTTTGACCACATTCTCAGGTAGATTCCGAAGTTCTGCGAACATCGTGTCGTTACAATTCAAAATTACAAGATAAGGCGATTTGACGAAGGTCGCTATATTATTCAGTTGGTTCATTAAAAACGGTGGATTTTTATACACATTGATACTGAGTATAATCATTCTACTAGGCGCTACATTTTATAGAAGCGCCTTGATTCCTGAATATAGACTCACGGATCCGATGGACACCATGGGCGACGCCATGAAAAAACACGCGTTGATTTCGCCATCCGATAGTTCGAGAGATGAATCCAGCACGTAGGTGCGCAGTGCGTCAACCACCAGAATGATAATGGGCACCTGGACTAAAAACTGGAGGTGAATCGGCAAGCCCTTACACAGTTTATCCGCGACAACCGCGATGACTAACACGACGACCGATACAACTATCGAGAGCAGGGCCTTGACGTATAACATTCTTAGTATGGCGTCTCATTTTGTGCTCCCATCCAGCCACTGGTCTGTGCCTGTGGCTGGGACTGTTGCCGTGCCGCCTGTACATCGGCCCAGAATTGGACGGCAGCCGGATAACCCACGGATGCCCACCACTCGCGATCGCGCAACACCGTGCGTGGATACCAGCCACACAGCCACCAGACCGATGACTCCAGGACGGGATCCGCTGCGGGTGGCAACACGGCATCTGCTAGGTCCTCCACGGGCTCACTGTAGACGTAATGGCGTTCGAGGTCACCGCGGACTTCGATGCGACCCTTCCATCTGGCGTTAGCGATAGCCGCCGCATACTCCGGTGTAATGTGCGCGGCCGGTCGCTGGGCGAAACGGGCCTCAATGAATTCAACGGCCTCCAAATTACAGACCTCCATCTGGATCTGCATCTGGATCCAGTATTCTTCGGGCACGAATTTGCCCGGTTGCCGTGTCTTTGGTGCCTTGATTTCTACCAGCCGACCCGCGAGCCCACCCTTAATAATCAGCCCATCAGGACTAGCAGATAGCCAGGGAATAGTGGCGTGGGTGAAGCGGCCCAGCGTATCACACACCGTTCCCGGGCCCGCGATTTCCTGCTCAAAGATGGCGCGCACCAGGGGCTCGAAGCGGTGTCCCCACGTCGTCGGATTCATCTCGCCGTCCTCCTGGGCGATGCCCACTGTGCTGCCTGGAATGATGACCGCCGGAGCCAGCTTTTGGCGCAGTAGTGCGCCACGACGGCCATCCAGGATCTGACTGAACTCCGATGCCGTCAACATGTATTGACGCTGGGCGTACCAGTCCGCTGTGTGCTGTGCTGTCTGCGGCTTGTCGCACAGAGCCTGAATAACGGTGGCGGGCACGGGCTCCAGGGTGGCTAACATGAGGTCGTGGTGATGACGACACCAGGCCGCAGCGGCCTCCAGCATCGCGTTCTCGAGCTCCTCATCTCCGAGTAATTCTACCGCGGCGATTATTGCGTCCCACGCATCA
>Ga0136644_10002962_pt1 | contig 12773 bp, 18 predicted proteins | sample C_130820_EF_Meta_FD_94780 | JGI IMG/M metagenome (GOLD analysis project Ga0136644, IMG submission 94780) | Freshwater microbial communities from Lake Croche, Canada to study carbon cycling - C_130820_EF_MetaG (v2) (version 2) | ecosystem: Environmental > Aquatic > Freshwater > Lake | place... | reverse complement strand
TATTTATTATATAATTGTATTATACATTGATTATTATACATTGATTATTATACATTGATTATTATACATTGATTATTATACATTGATTATTATACATTGATTATTATACATTGATTATTATACATTGATTATTATATTTTTTCTACGTATTTTTTTTCTTTTATCAATTTTACTTTTTGACATTTCATTATCAGACTGTTTTATATTCTTTTGACATATTTGTTTGTATTCTGTAATTAAAATATTTTTAAGAAATTCATAAATAATCATTAATACATTCTCATCACATTTTCCAACTATTAAAACGCTACCTGTTCTAAATATCATAAAAGATACTTCTTTTACATTTTTATATAAATCTTTATTTTCTTCTGATATCTGAGAACCATTTTGTAAATCTATATCAGGATTATAATAAAACTTACATTGTATTCCTGGATAAGAACATGGATCATAAATAGCCTTTATATTATATTTCATTTTAAATATATCATATAAAGATTCTCGATTAACAAAGAAACCACAATTAAAATTAGAATTAATTAAAACAGTTTCATTACTATTATCCTTATAATCTAATTTATCAGGTATAAATGGTTGTAAAATTTCTAATACTTGATTTAATATTAAATTAAAAGTAAATTCATTTTGAATACCGGGTATTTCAAGTTTACCTGTATTAAATACCTTTACATGAAATTCTTTATATGTTTCATTTATTTTTATTCGTAGAATCAAAACAAAACAATTATAAAATGCACTCTTCTTTTTACAACGATAGCTCATAATATCTTTTTTTGATATCCCAATACTAATTTTTCTAATATCCTTAAATTTTATTCTTCCTGTAGGATTATTAATACTTGTTATAATATATTCTTCATAGTAAAACTCATTCTTTAATTTTTCTTGAATAATTAACAATTCTTCAACTGTTGAAGAATTAAACTTTATTTGTTTTTTAATAACACCATTACATGGTTTAGAATACGGTATAATAGGAATTTGCCAAAATATTTCTTTTAAAGAAATTGGCATATTTAAATAGGCAATTTTTGTTTTGGTTGATATGTATATATTGGAAGCTTTAGGAGTTTCTGTTTCTAAATCTATTGAAACATTTGTTGAAATTATTTCTTCATTGTATATTAATTCATTATTTTCTTCATCATCAGAAAGTATATCATTATCATTGTTTGATGATAGAAATTTTTCCCATTCTTCATCAATATTTATGTTCATTGACATAAAATATATTTTCAATATACCTTTATATTCTTTATATTCATTTTATTTCAATTATTTTCTTTATTATATAATATAAAGAATGCAATCAATTGCACACAACATACATGAAAAAAGTATTATTATTCCAATTAAACGAAATTTATCTACAGAGTTTGACATAATGTCGATAAAAGGAGAATATAGTTTAAAACAAAATTTTTTTGATCCAAATAAAAGTTCTCCTCCTAATAATTTTATGATAAAGCTACATATGAGAGTATCAAGACATAATATATCTTATATAAAAGATAGTAATTGTGAAAGTGAATAATATATATAATTTTTATTATTGTTATTTTGTGAATGCATAAGATTTTCAACGAAATTTAGAAACTGTATATTTATTATTTTTGTATGATTTCGAATAATATAATTTAAAAAATCTTTTATTATATTTTTCTTGTCAATATTATAATTTATACTTATTGTTTGTATATATGAATACAAATCTTCAATATTTTCTTTTTTACTTATTTTATTAAATAATTCTTCCCAAATAACATTATCTAATATAATAAAATTATCTATTTCATCATTACAATGACAATTTTTTATATTTTCATTATTAGAATTATAATGTAAATTTTGATTAGATTGCATAAAATTTATCATACTTCTTATATCTGAATTATATAATTTTTGTATACAAGATATAGATTTGTTAGAAAAATTTAATTTTTCAGATTCAGATATATTTGTTAAAAATTTAATAATTTCCTCTTTTGGTAATTGATTAAATTTAAATTTTATAAACTCATTTTGAAGTCCTTCATCTATTTTACTAATATAATTACAAATTAAACAGAATCTTACATCATTTGAATAATTTTGAAGTAAATATCTTAAGGCTTGTTGGGCATTTTTTGTCATATAATCAACTTCATCTAATATTACAAATTTCATTCCTGAATTAAAAAGTGGCTTTGAATTTACAAAACAATTTATTTGATTTCTAATAATATCAATTCCTCTTTCATCTGAAGCATTTAAATGAATAATTAAATCTTTATTTTTTTTTCCATTTTTTATTTGATATTCATTTATTAAATTTATAATTGTAGTTGTTTTACCTGTACCTGGAGGACCAAAAAATAATAAATTTGGAAAATAATTTGTATTAATTATATTTTGAAGAATTTTTTTATTTAATGGATCTAATACAATATCATTAAATATTTTGGGTCTATATGCTTCACACCATGGTATTTTACTCATAATAGTTATTATTTATTTAATATTTAAATAATTATAAAATAATTGATTTAAAATATTAACAATAAATAATATATAAAGTAACAAATATGACAACTTCAATTATGTCATCTGGATATCTTGAAATAATTATAGGTCCTATGTTTGCTTCGAAGACATCTACATTATTAGAAATTTATAAGCAATGTAAATTTTGTAATATTCCTGTATCGATTATTAATCATACATCGGATACAAGATATCATGATACAATGATTTCAACTCATGATAAAATAATGGCTCCTTGTTTACAAGCAAATAAATTAAAAGATATATGGAAAAATGAAGATTTTATTGAATCTAAAAATAATTCTGATAATTATTCTCATATTTTGATTAATTTGTCGGATGTTATTCTTATAAATGAAGGACAATTCTTTTCAGATCTTTATGAGGTTGTTATAGATATGTTAAAATATAATAAAAAGATTTATGTTTGTGGTTTAGACGGAGATTTTGAAAGAAAAAAGTTTGGACAAATTCTTGATCTAATACCATTGTGTGATAAAGTTCGAAAATTAACCTCTCTATGTTCATTATGTAAAGATGGTACCGCAGGAATATTTTCAATGCGTTTAACAGATGAAAAAGAACAGACAATTGTTGGATCTGATAATTATATACCAGTATGTAGAAAATGTTATGAAAATCATGAAAATATATAAGTTGAATAAAATATATTTTAAAACTATTTAAATTAAACTTATATAATTACTTTATAATTTAAATGGTAAAATTAAAAAAAAATAATGATAATAGTGAACCAGTGATTATTAAACAAAAAAGAGGTAGAAAACCCAAAAATATTATTTCTGATAATATTATTATTTCTATTGAAGAACCTACTATTAAAATAAATGATACAAATAATAATACAAATAATGATACAAATAATGATACAAATAATGATACAAATAATTTTGAAAATATGGAAAATTATAAAAATAATATAACTTTAGATATAAATACTTTAGTAGTTAACAATAATTTAAATGAATCAACAAAAGCTCCTGCAAAAAAACGTGGACGTAAACCCAAAGGTGGTAAAATTATACAACAAATTACTTCTTTAAATACAAATAAAGAAACAAAACCAAGTGTTATTCTACATTTAAAATGTTCTATAAAAGATTTGAAAAATAATTGTACTTTTTTTGATTCAAATATTGAAAGTTTTAATTTTACAAATAAAAATAATTTATCTTATGAAATCATAAATTTTGATGAAAAAATTTCTTCACAAACAAATAATAATAATAATAATAATGATATTATTAATATAAATAATAATAATTTTTTTAATAATAATGAATACATAAATGAGAATATTCAAAATACAGATAATAATGAAACATACTATACAGATATAGATGATATGTCTTACAAAAAAGATAATAATAAAGAAATATGGAAAAAACTTAAAGTTTTAGAACATAAGCTTCACACTAATAATATTGGTGATAAAAAATCTGCATGCTTTTGGTGTACTTATAATTTTGATAATCCACCAATTTATATACCAAAATATAATATTAAAGAGTCATATCATGTATATGGTTGTTTTTGCAGTCCAGAATGTGCAACTGCTTATTTGATGGAAGAAAATATTGATAGTTCTACAAAATTTGAAAGATATCATTTATTAAATCATATTTATTCAAAAATATTTGATTATAAAAAAAATATTAAACCGTCGCCAAATCCATATTATATGCTTGATAAATATTATGGTAATTTAAATATTCAAGAATATAGGTCTTTATTAAGAAATGAAAGACTTTTTTTAGTAGTAGATAAACCATTAACTAGAATTTTACCAGAATTACATGAAGATAATGATGACTTTATTATTAATAATAAAATAATTCCATCAAATGGAGTAAATAATAAAAAGAAATTACAGAAAAAAATCCAAACCAAGAATACAATTTTAAATGAAAATTTTGGAATAATATCTTAGTAAATATATTAAAATTTTATATATATTATTTTTATTTGAATAATATATATTAATGGAAAAACAAAATAATAAAATCATTCGTTTAGATTGGGATTTTTATTCAATAACTAATTATATTAAAGAACATTTTATTCAAATATTATTATTTATATTAGTTTTTGTAATTATTTATATTGTTGACCATATATCTCAATTAAACGCAATGATGTACGGTATTACACAAATACCAGGAATTACTAGTTCATCAGCTACAAATTCGTCAGCAAAATCTAAAATGATAAATGCTAAAATAAATTCTAAAAAAAAGAAATAAATTAATTATGTAATTTTTTAGAATTCTATATTTTTTTAGCTTCACCCTTTTCAACTCTTTCATGATAATTACGCATTGAGCTATCTAAACGATATCTTAGTTGTTTATAAATTTCCTGATTTACCGATTTAACAGGTTCATAAGGTTTTTTTATAGAAATTCCTAAATAACATTTTATAACTAAAACTTCATCATTTTCACATTCATATAATTTTTGTAGAGCTTGTTCTTTTGAATAATCTGTTTGCCTCATTATTATTTTAATTTTTTTTTCTAATTCGGAAACTACAGGTTCTTCTTCTAAAGAAGATTTTTTATCCATTTATATGAATTAGATAAATTATTTTTTAAATCATATTAAACGAATAGCTATATATACAAAATATAATACCATGACTGAAAATAATAAACCATATTTTAATACTGAACAAATTTTGATAGATGTTAATAAAGTAATTGAAAATGGATTAAAAATATTATTAAATAATTTTATAGTGAGATATGATTATTTAGATAATACTCATCGATCTCTTTTACAATTATTAAATGGAAACATTAAAAATACATTAAATCTGGAAAAAGTAGTAGAAGAAAAAATAATTCTTGAAAATAATAAACCTAGTGATAATTATCACAATTTTTCTAATAAATTAAACAGTTTAGAAAAAAAACAAGATGAATTATGTTCGATATTAAATACTGTACTTAAAGAATTTGATCTTTTAAAGGTAAATATTACTAATATAAAAAATGATGATTTATCGGAAGAAATATATGTAAAGGAAGAACCAAAAGAAAATATTAAATTAATCATTGAAGAATCTAATAAACATGAAATAAATCACGAAAAAGAATTGCAGAAAGAAAATTCAGAGCAAAATGGAGAGGAAGAAGAGGATGAAGAGAAGGAAATAGAAACAGAAGAAGAGGAAGAGGAGGAAGAAGAAGATGAAGAGGAAGAAGAGAAGGAGGAGGAGGAAGAAGAGAAGGAGGAGGAGGAAGAAGAGAAGGAAATAGAAACAGAAGAGGAGGAAGAGGAAGAAGAGGAAGAGGAAGAAGAGGAAGAGGAAGAAGAGGAAGAGGATGAGGATGAAGAATTTATTGAGATTGAAATTGATAATGTAACTTATTGTACAAATAATGAAGATAATGGTTTTATTTATGAATTAACTTCTGATGGAGAAGTTGATAAAAAAGTTGGATATTTAAAAGAAGGCGAACCATTCTTTTATGATGATTAAAAAATAAAAAATATATACATAATATAAATAATGTTTAAATTATGTGCACCTGCAATTATATATTTAATTTTTTCAATAACACAAATAATTATTGATACAATTAAGGGGCTATATAATACTGCATTTATGAAATTTATTGTTATGATTATGATTACTCTATTATTAAATATTCTTTGTGATCAAGGATTAACTGTTGTTTCATGGATTATAGTTTTTATTCCTTTTATTTTAATGACAGTAATTGTTAGTATGCTTTTATATATATTTGGTTTAGATGTGGCAACAGGAAGTATTAAAACAAAATGCGAAACATCAAATACTAAATGTGGTAATGGTATAACAGTTGATGCTTTAGGTAATATAATTATATATGACCCAAATTATGATGCAAAATCATCACCTGTTTATTATAGCGCTCCAAATATTATAGTACCGAACCCTTCCAATAATAAAAATACAACTATTGTTGCAACACAACCATTAACACCATCTTATTGGGGATCAAGCAGTCCAGCTTATCAGAGTTAAATAAAAATAAAAATAAAAATAAAATAAAATTTATATATTAAATTCATGAAAGTATTTAAAAATATTAATATAAATAATTATAACGATGATATCCTTTATAATTACTTTATTTAATTCAGGATTTTTACTTTTTTTATTAAATGATTATTTCAAAAAAAATTATCCTCAAAAATATGAAGACTTTATTATTCAATATTCTTTTAAGGTAATTTATTTATATAGCAAGTGTGAAATATTATATAAAAAAATATCTAATTATATAAATTCAAATTCTAGATTTAATGAAATTTTATATTATTATAAAAATAATAAAAAAGAAGAAAACGATATAGAATTCATATATAATAATAATATTATTTTAAAAACCAACAAGAATTATTTAATCAATAAAAATAACGAAAAAAATGCTATTATTTTACCTTCAAAGTTTGATTTTATAATTTATTCTGAATCAAATAATATGAATGAAATAGAAAAAGAAAATGTAAATAAATTAATTATGTATACGTTACCAACAGAATCACAAAATATTTTATGTGAATTTTCAAATATTCGATTTATACTAATAGAAGTTAGTTTTAATGATAATAAAACAATAAAGATAGATTTTTTACAAAAGAATGAAAATTATTATATTGTTGGAAACATTGTTAATAGTATATTTATTCAATACTTTTTATATAAATATTATAAAAAAGAATTAGAAGAAAATAATTTAATGGATTTATTTAAAACACAAGAAATTATATTAAATATAATAGATCATAATATAGAAAGAAAATGTATTTATTTTGAAAGTAGGTATATTAAATTTGAGAAAGATTCTTATGAAATAGGAAATAATTAAAATTATATTATTTAATAATTATATTTGATTATAAAATAATATTAAAACTATTTAAAAAAAAAATGAAATATTTATATACAAATGATAATCCAGCAACCTACAATAACAACCGAAATAACCTTAACTAAAATGGAAAATTATCATAATTTATCGGACAAATGGACACTTTGGGCTCATTTACCACATAATACAGATTGGAGTATTCAAAGTTATATACCAATTTCTACGATGTCAACTATGGAGGAAGCAGTTGCTGTTACTGAAACACTCCCACAAATATTAGTAGAAAATTGTATGTTATTCTTAATGCGTTATGGTGTTAAACCTACTTGGGAAGATCCAAAAAATAGAGATGGTGGTTGTTTTTCCTATAAAGTTTCAAATAAATTTGTTTATAAAGTATGGAAAGAGTTAAGTTATGTTATTGTAGGAAGCAGTGTTAGCAAACAAAATAGTTTTGTTAATAGTGTTACTGGTATTACCATCTCACCTAAAAAAAACTTTTGTATAATTAAAATCTGGATGTCTAATTGTTTAAATCAAAATCCTGCATTAGTTACAAATGATATAAAAGACTTGTCTCCACATGGTTGTATTTTTAAAAAACACACTCCAGAATATTAATTTTATAAAATAATATTATTATCTATAATTATTTTATATTACAGTATATCTTTTATTTTTGAAATTTGTTCACTTGTTAATACAGAAGGAAATATTACATGAAAAATAATTATCATATTACCAATATGTTCACCACGTTTTAAACCCATTTTATTAACAATTTTTTTAAATTCAGGAACTATTATATTTCCAGGATTATTATTTAGTGTATAACTTTTACCATTAATATATTTAATATCAAATGAACAACCACATAATGCATCTTTGAGTGAAATAGATTTTTCTAATATTAAATCTAAACCTGATCTTTTGAATTCTGTTTCATTTATTATTTTTACAAATATTTTGATATCTCCTTTTATATTTTCATTTATAATATTACCTTTATCTCTTAATATAATTAATTCACCATCATCTATACCCTCTGGTACTGTAACATAAATAGTTTCATTTTCAAATACTTTATTACCATTTTCTATTATCCATCTTTCAATATCGATAGGCATTACTAATCCTGTTAAAACCTGCTCCATATTGATTGAAACATTTTTAATAATAGGAGATGGTTTTTGTAATGCATGATGAAATGGCATTGATCCTCCACCTAAAGGTCCTCCATGAAATATATGTATTTTTGCATCTGATTGCATTCCTGGAAATTGAAATTGACTTCTTCCCATACCTGGTATACCACCAAAAAATATATTAAATATATCATCCATAGGTACATCCATTGGGCCATTATTATGAAACTGACTATTCATTCTCATAAATGGATTTTTTCTTTGCATATCATATTCCTCTCTTTTTTGTGGATCACTCAATGTTTCATATGCCTCACCTATTTTTTGAAATTTTCCTACTGCTTCATGATCACCTGGATTTTTATCTGGATGATATTTCATAGATAATGTTCTATAAGCTTTTTTAATTTCAGAACTACTAGCATTTTCATCTATACCTAAAATATTATAATAACTTTCAGACATTAATAATATAAAAAAAGATATACTTAAATATTTATTTACGTATAATATTATTATTAAAATGGAAAATCAAAATAAACTATTTATTCAAAAATACCAACCCATTTATTTAGATGATTTTAACATGGATTCCGATATTTTAGACACATTAAAAATACTTATATCAATAAATAACCTAAATATATTATTAATTGGAAATTCTGCTTCAGGTAAGACATCCTTATTAAATGCTATAATTAGAGAATATTATAAAGAATATACTTTAAAAGAGTTTGAAGAAAATATATTATACATTAATAGTGTTAAAGAACAAGGAATTAACTATTACAGAACAGATGTAAAAATATTTTGCCAAACTAGCTCTAGCATTAAAAATAAAAAAAAATTTGTTGTGCTTGATGATATAGATACAATTAATGAACAAAGTCAACAAGTATTTCGAAATTATATTGATAAATTTAGTCATAATGTACATTTTATATCATCATGTTGTAATATACAAAAAGTTATAGAAAGTTTACAATCAAGATTCATTATTTTAAAAATGAATCCTTTAAAAAAAGAAAATATAATTAATATTATTCAAAAAATAAAATTTATTGAAAAAATTGAAATTGATGAACATGCTGAAGAGTTTATAATAAATATATCAAATAATACAGTAAAAATTTTGATTAATTTTATGGAAAAATTCAAGCTTTTAGGAGAAAAAATTACATATAATTTAGCACATCAATTATGTTCAAATATAAGTTTTCTAACTCTTGAAAACTATACAAAAACCATACAAAATGGGAATATAAATAATGCAATAAATTTAATTTATGAAATATATGATAAAGGTTATTCTGTTATGGATATACTTGATAATTATTTTTTATTTATAAAAAATACTAATATACTAGATGAAGATACAAAATATAAAATAATACCTTTAATTTGTAAATATATTACTATATTTCATAATATACATGAAGATGAAATTGAATTAGCACTTTTTACAAATAATTTAACCCAAATACTATATACAAATAATGAAAATTAAAATATTCTTTATATACTAAATTTTTATATAAAAAATAATTATATATGTGCGTAATATATAAATGTCAACACAAATATTCAAAAATAAAATTCCAAATGTTTTTCTTTTTGAACTATTAAATTCAATATGTTTAAAAACTGAAAAATACTATATTATAAATATTGAAACATATAAAAAAGGACTTTTTAAAGAACTAATACAAAAATTTTTAGAAGAATGTAAACCATATTATCATAATTCTAAAAAAAAATATTTAGAAAGAATTTTAAATTATAATGCATTTACTACAATAATAAGACAGATTTGTAATTTTAATAAAATTATATACACTTCTCAGATTAAGTATGAAAAATCAAAATATGATATTGTTTACTATATATATTATGATACTTAGTAATTAATATAGTTAATAATAACGTCTTTTAGTTCCAGTTGTTCGTCTTGTTCGTTTTGTTCTTCCTCCTTTATTTCTTACTTTAGACTCTTCACCTAGAAATATTTCTTTTTCTTTTTTAGAATTTGTATCAATTGTATATTCATCTTCATCTTCTTTATTATTATTATCTTCATTATTAAAATTAAAACTGAACCAATTATTTATACTATTTGAATCATTGTTATTAGAATTAGTCAAGATTTCTTCATTATTTTCATCTTCTGTACTTTTATACATATATAGACCTGCCGCACCTATTCCTAAAATAGCAGTTGCTAAAAGTAATGAATTAGTATCACTCATAATTATATATAAAATATAATTTTACTTTAATTATAATAATTAAACACATTTTTTAAAATTCTTAAAAATTTACGAATTTTTTTTCTAGAACAAATATTTTTATCATCATAACTATATATTTCATGATCATATGATTCATCATCTCTTAAAATTTCATAATCATACGATTCATTATCTCTTAAAAATTGATAGGTTATTTCATTTGAACTATAAGGTAAATTATCATAATTATATAAAACATATAAAATTGCAGATGGATATTTTGGCACAAATTTTTCTATAAAATCGATTAATTCTTCTTTATGTTTACATGTAAATGAAAATGGTTGTAGATCAAAATCTGGATCTGCATCATAATTTTTACCTCTAATTATATAATGATGTTCTTTTTTATCATAAATAATAAATAAACTTGAAGCTAATACAATTTCGTCGATATATGATTCCATTTTCAAAACTAGACAATCAGTAATAAAATCCATATTTAAATAATAATATTATTATTTATTACTATTTAAGTATTTTTTGTAGAATATTTACAGGATATTTAATATCTTATCGGTTTGGATATTTTTCTTTGATAAGATTATCACCAAGAAAATTAGGTTTTAAACCATAATAAGGTACAGAACTAGGAACTCTCCAAAATCCTACAAAATTATTTTTAATTTCTTTATTAATAGAAGGTGTTAAAGGTTCCAATATATGATGACCTCTCTCTCCAAGTGTAACTAATATATAATTTCCTAAAATAGTATCACTCTTTAATACTTGTTTCTCAGACATTCTAGCAAACCACTCATATTTTCGACGATTTAATATTTCATTTGCAGGAATTAATATACCATACATACCTGCATAAAAATGAATATAATGATTGGATAATAAATCTTCTATTAAAACAGGATTCTCTTCTATTGTTTTTGTTCCTATTTCTTTGCCATCAATAAGATTTATTTGGCCTTTTTGAATTCGTTTTTCGCACCATCTATTAAAATCTCCCAAAAATACAGAACTAGCTGTATAATCTTTCGACATTGTGCGCTGAATAAAATCGCATAATTCTCTAACGATTGGACATTCCTTAGGAGCACCATAAAAGTTTAAATTTGGAAAATAGTCAAAATCAGTTGAAGTAATATTACGATTCGTTGTTTCACACATAAACATTTTGTCTCCTCTTACTCCTTTATCATAAAGTCCAATAAGATCTTTAATACATAAGAAAGAAATAGGACATAAAATACCTCCATAAATATATATCAACTTATTTAGACCCAATGTTCTCATATTAGCTAAAATTGGATCAGAAATAGTTGTCATATTGATATCCCAACCAGGTATTAATCTTTTAAATGCATTATCATCTATAATACAAATTGTAAAAGATTTATCACATTGCTCTATTATACTTTTTACAGTTAAATATAAATATGGTTGATTCAAATCAAAAGAACTTCTTGATCCAAAACTTAACCATTGTCTTGAGTTATATTCATATGGTATGTGTATCCATAAAATAGGTTTTTTACTCTTGGCTAAAGTAACATCATCTAATAAATATTTTTGAATAGCCTCATAATTATCTCTATTTTCTTCTCTCATTCGTTTATCTTCAAACCTTTTATATAAGAAACCTACAACAATAAGAATAAAAAAAAGAATAAATAAATTAGTAAATGATTTCATATACTATATTATTATATTTTATTTACTATATTAGAAACTATTTATTGCAAAAATAGGATTATTATATTAATATCTTTTATATATTCTAGATCTTCTACTATATTTTTTACTATTTTTTCTACTATTTTTTCTAATACTTTTGTTTTTTTTTCTTTTTTTTTTTTTTTTTTTTTATCTTTTTCCATTCTTTTTTTTTATTTATTTTTTTTGTAAAGTATTTTCCATTCTTTTTTTTCCACTTTGATTACTTTTCCATAAACTAT
>Ga0136644_10002961_pt1 | contig 12774 bp, 8 predicted proteins | sample C_130820_EF_Meta_FD_94780 | JGI IMG/M metagenome (GOLD analysis project Ga0136644, IMG submission 94780) | Freshwater microbial communities from Lake Croche, Canada to study carbon cycling - C_130820_EF_MetaG (v2) (version 2) | ecosystem: Environmental > Aquatic > Freshwater > Lake | place: Lake... | reverse complement strand
TGGAGGGAGACGCCATAGGTGGTTCCATCAATCTGGTTATGAAAGACGCCCCTGTAAAGCCACTGTTTCAAGTTAACGCAGCCTTGGGCTATAATAACTCATTTAGTACAGATGGTTATAGCAAATTTGACAAAGGTACTATCAACAAACAATCTCCTTCAGAAGTCAATGGAAATACCTATACCGCTGTTCCAAAAGACTTTTCTAACCAACACCTTAATTATAGCAATGTTAGCGCTCCATTAAATTCAACATTCGGATTAACCGTTGGAAACCGTTTTGGCAAAGACAAGAAATTTGGATTTATAGTTTCTGGATCTTATCAAAATATTTATAGAGGAACCACCTCCAATTTCTTTTTACCCAATGCGCAGCCAGGTCTAAATAATATTCCTTTGTTCTCTAATTTACAACTGCGTAAATACAGTGTACAAAGCAAAAGAATTGGTTTGAATGCTAAACTGGATTACCAAATCAACAGTAAAAATAAAATTTCTTTGGTTAACACTCTAGTGCGATTGGACGATTATCAATCACGTGCTATTTGGGATACTGTTGCATTGAATTCTGTAGTGGACAATTCTTATAGAAGTCAATGGCAATATCAATCTATCTATAACGCTACCTTACTTGGCGTTCACCAGTTAAGCCCATCTCTAAAGGTTGATTGGACAGCAACCTATTCCAAAGCAAATAATCATATTGCAGATCAGGCCTCTTTTACCCATCAATATGCCATTGTATCTACAACTTTAACCGCAGATAAATTACAGTCAAGTTCACATTTGTGGACACGTAATAGCGATCAAGACTTGGCTGCCTATTTGAATATTACTGAAAAAAGCGAATTATTGGGAAGACCCATTGAATTGAAAGCTGGGGGTTTATATAGAACAAAAAAGAGAGACAATTTTTATAATTCTTATGGATTGTCTCCCGTTTTAGGTGCTGTATACAGCAATATTATTGCAGCTACTTGTATCTTTAAAACAGCTTCTGATGGTCTGGCAAGTGCTACTGGAAACAATTATGACTTTACGGAGAATATTGCTGCAGGCTATGTTCAAGGCAAATGGGATCTAAGTACCAAATTAGAAATAATGGGAGGGGTAAGGGCTGAATTTACCAACCAGACATATAATACCCAATTGACAAAAGACGTAACAGCAAGGTCTGGAACCATTCAATACACAGACTTTTTGCCAAGTATCCAATTCAAATACGCTTTGTCTAGAAATCAAAACCTTCGTTTGGCTTATTACAAAGCACTGGCAAGACCAGGATTTGCAGAAATGATTCCAGATGGGATTGATGGGGAATTTTTTAAAGAGAGAGGAGATCCTATCAATCTACTGCATACAGTTGCAGACAATTTGGATATCCGTTACGAACTCTACTCCAAAAATGCGGATCAATTATTGTTAGGCGCTTTCTACAAGAACATCAAGGACCCTATTGAAATTGCGGCGGTAAAACCTCAAGGCATCAACAGTCTTTATTTGCAACCCGTCAATAAAGGAACAGCCTATAATTATGGATTTGAAGCAGTGGTTACCAAGTATTTTGGGGTGTTTGGTATTTCTGCCAACTATACCTATACCAATTCAAATATCAAGGACTCTGTGGTGCTTTCTTCCAGAAATGCAGCTGGTCAAATTGTGTCAAGCAAATTGGAGCAGTCAAGACCCCTTCAAGGTCAATCTAACCACGTAGGAAATCTGTCTTTGATTTATAAAAATCCAAAAATTGGATTTGATTTTCAAGCTGCGTTGGTGTACACGGGTGAGCGAATATCCTTCCTTAGTCCTTATGCCGGACTCAACTACTGGCAGTCTCCTACAACCCAGTTAGACATTTCATTTGAAAAACGCATTGTAAAGAAATTTACTTTCTATGGTAAAATCAACAATATTACCAATGCACCATTTGAATTGTCATTGCATCAGTCATACAATGATTATCTAGCTGCAAGCGGTTCTAGGCCATTAGCGCTGCAAACCGATCCTTCCAACAAAATCATCATCCAAAAAGACTATTACAGAACTAGTTTTCTTTTTGGTCTTAGATATAAACTCTAAATCTTAAGCATTTACGCATATGAAACACATTAATCAAACTATTTTTTCACTGCTTATTCTGAGCATCCTTTTTGGGTCATGCAGAAAAGACCAAGACAATAAAAACCTTTGGCAAGCAGAAGTAGCGCAAGCATCACCCATCAGTGACGCGGTTTGCTTATCAGGTACCATTAAAGGAACCATGCTGGCAGGCAAAACCTACAATGTTTGTGGAGACATTTTTGTCAACACTGGTGATACCCTAGTGATTCAAGAAGGGGTGACGGTTAATTTTACCGGTTCTTCTCCAACTGTACCTGTAGGTCTAGGGGTAAAAGGAACCTTACTTTGTTTGGGATCTAAAGAAAAACCCATTTTGATTACCTATCCAGGTGTAACAAAAACAGACCAGTTAGGATCCAATCCTGATACCGACCCAGCTTTGAAAGGAAAATGGACCGGCATCATTGGTGCTACAACTTGCCCTCTAATGGTAATCAAATGGACTAAGGTAGAATTTGGTGGCGCAGCCATCAGTTCTGCCATGAAAAGTTTTACAGGTAGTTCAAGTCCTTATTCACTGTATTTTGCCAATCCATTTGGAAGCTTTGTGCTAGAAGACTCTTGGGTTTATGGAAGTGTGGATGATCCATGGAGAATCAATGGAGGAAAGATTCATGTTATGCGCAACACATTTGAAAAATGCGGATATACTGGAGGTGAAGCCATGAATGCCAAAGCCGGCACCATTGGAGATTTTGCTTATAACCTTTGTATAGGAATGGCTACCAATGGCCCCAAGCTATCTAATATCAACGTGTTAATTGGTGTACCAAGTTCCAATGTACGTATGTATAATAATACCATGGTCAATTGCGGCTATAGAAGATCTGCAGCCGGTAGGGGTGGGTCTATTAATTTTGAAGAAGGAGCTGGTGGAATGGCGTACAATAACTTAATAGTGAATTGTAAATTTGGTTTAAGAATTGTAGCAACTCCTATTGCAGACACTGCCAATATCAAATACGGTTACAATTGGTATTATGCCGATTCAATCAATGTGGCCAGCCAATTTATTCCATCACTTTCTGTAAGCACGGCTATTAGTCTGCCAATGGAAACTGATATTCCAAAACCTTCCACTTATCTACCATCGGGTTGGAAAGTTGGAGATGCCTATACCGCACCAACCAGTATCTTGGGTGCCAATAATCCCCAATTTATCAATGCCCCAGTTCCTATGCCAGCAGGTTTGTTGCTGCGCGATATAGCCGTAGTGGGTAATTTTAATTTTGCATTAAAACCAAGTTCTCCATGCATTGGAGCTGGATTTACAGGATTTTCTGCAAGGGCAGATATTCCAGTTGACGCAAGATATGGCGCTACGGAAATCACGCCTCCTGGAAAAGACATAGGTGCTTATCAGAGTAATGGTAGGGGAAATCAACACTAATTAAAAATAGTAAGTATTAATAGTCAATGGGTTGCAACAGAAATTGCAGCCCATTTTTTATGTATTTGTTTTGACTTTTTATATAATGCTGGCGTTTTATTTGAACATTTCATGCTTCGGTAACATTGGCGTAACAATTACTTAACACTTCGCGGGTAATTTTGCAGCACTAAATTATCTCCCAGTGAAGCAATTTGTAGCAATAATATTTTCTCTATTACTAGTATCTACCGGATTTGCCCAAAAGGGTAAATTGGCCGGTAAAGTCACGAATTCCAGAAATGAAGGTTTGCCTGGTGTTACCATTAAAATCACTGGTTCAGTAACAGGAATGCTCAAGTCTGACCAAGATGGTCGTTTTGTTTTCAATATAGAATCAGGAAAAAAATATACAGTTAGTTTTTCATTTATTGGTTACAAAGAGAAATCCATTGATGATATTTCTTTAACCAAAAATGGAGAAGAAGAAACTTTAAATATTGTTTTGGAAGAAGCCGGAAAAGCATTGGAAGCCGTTACTGTAAAGTCATCTAGCAGAAATGCCGGGGCCCGGGGGGAAACCGTCAATGCGCTTCTGGCCTTCCAAAAAAATACTTCCACCATTTCTCAAGTTATATCTGCTGAAGCCATTCGCAGATCTCCAGATAAGAATACCAGCGAGGTGCTAAAAAGAGTTCCAGGTACATCTGTGCAAGATGGAAAATACTTAGTAGTGCGTGGATTAGCTGACCGCTACAATCAAGCTATGTTAAATGGCGTATTGTTAAGCAGTACAGAGCCAGACAGAAAAACCTTCTCCTTTGATGTATTTCCTGCACCGATGATTGATAATATCATCATCAATAAAGCCTTTGTACCAGAATTACCTGGAGAGTGGGCAGGCGGTTTGATTCAAGTAAATACCAAGGACGTACCATCTAGTAATTTCCTTAATATTCAATTAGGAACAGGATTTAATACCCAAACTGCTGGTTCGGACTTTTACCAATACAAAGGCGGAAAACTGGATTGGTTGGGTATAGACGATGGAACACGAGCTTTACCGGAAAGTGTACCAACCAAATCAGAATTTAATATTTTAGATCAGACCCAAAAAACGGCTATTGGTAAGACTTTTGAAAATGTATGGTCAACCGAAAAAAATAGCGCTAATTTTTTACCTGTAACCAATAAATCATTCCAAATCAGTGGTGGTTTTAATACCAAATTGGGTGAAAAAAATAAGTTGGGTGTTATCATGGCTTTGACTTACAACCAAAGCTTTAGGCATACTAATTTTGCCAATCGTTTGTATTCTATCAGCAACAATATAGCCAGTTTGAACTTTGACTATATGAATGATAAGTACAGTCAAGACGTGCTTTGGGGGGCTTTGGCCAATGTTACCCTTCAATCAGGTAGCAATACCAAGATTTCTTGGAAAACTATTTTGAATATCAATGCCACTGATTATACCACAAAGAGAACTGGAAAAGATCTTGAAAATGACCCTATTAATGGTGAAAACATTAGGGCTACAGAACTGGCTTTAAAATCAAATACATTTTTTAATACACAATTGACAGGCGATCATAACCTGCCTGGTTTAAAGGCCAAATTGCACTGGTATGGAAGTTTCAATATTTTGGATCAATATATTCCTGACCAGAGAAGGATACAATATAACCAAAACGTAGTTACGCCAGGTTCTCCTTACACCTTGTTGGTATCTGCCTCTAAAACATCTCAAAGAAGTGGAAGCCGTTACTATGGATTCTTGAATGACTATATTGGAACTGGCGGCGGTGATATCAGCAAAAACTTTACTGTTGGAAGTTTGAATCAGACGGTGAAGATTGGTTATATGTTGCAAATCAAGGATCGTTTGTTTGATTCTAGACCTTTCTCAATCTACTTGCCATCGGATAATCCAGGTTTACGCTTATTACCAGAAGCAACTGTATTTAGTCAACAAAATTTTGGAACTGGTTTTGATAACAAATTTGCTTTCAATGAAATCTATGGAGATCAGTACCGATATGTGGCTAATACCATTTTAAATGCTGGGTTCCTTCAATTTGATAACCAATTAAGCCGCCAGTTACGTGCCACTTGGGGACTACGTTGGGAAAATTTTGACCAAGTAGTTGGTAGCATGAAGCAAAAAGATCCAAGACATGTCTATAGTAAAGTTGATGATTTCTTGCCTGGTTTGAATATGACGTATAAGGCAAATGAAAAAACCAATATTCGTTTGTCTGGATCTCAAACTGTTATTAGACCTGAATTCCGCGAATTGAGTCCGTTTGCCTTCTTTGACTTTGATTTAGGAGCAACAACTACTGGTAATAAAAACTTGGTTAGAACAAAAGTTACCAATGCCGATCTGCGCTTTGAAACCTATCCTAGACCGGGTGAAATTTTCTCGGTAGGCGTGTTTTACAAATATTTTGAAAAGCCTATTGAATTGTATTTCAACCAAACTGGCGCTGGAAGCTCAAGTACTTTTAACTACATTAATGCTGATAAAGCGTCTGGGTATGGTGTTGAATTAGATTTCCGTAAAAAATTAGATGTTATTTCTGATGGTTTAAAGAACTTCTTATTTCAAGGTAATTTCTCTTATATCTACAATAGGGTAACCAGCGAAGGAACCAACTTGGACAGACCCATGCAAGGTCAAAGTCCTTATCTAATCAATGCTTCCCTCAATTACGATGTTGAGAAAGCTGGATTTACTACTACCTTATTATTTAATCAAATTGGCCGTAGAATCTTGTATGTAGGTAGCAGTGATTTTCCTCCAGTTTGGGAACACCCAAGGGCTTTGATAGACTTTCAAATTGCCAAAAAAGTGATGAAGTCTAAAGGTGAAGTAAAATTGAACATTTCAGATATTTTAAATCAGACTGCCTATTATTATCACGATTTGAATAATAATGGCAAGTTTGAAAAAAATACAGACGCCATTGCCATTGCCCGTAAATATGGTACCAATGTAAGTTTATCATTCGCATACACCATCAAATAATTTAAACAATAACACACACACAAATAAAAATCGAATATGAAAAAGTTTTTCATTTTAATTGCTTCGGTTGGTTTCCTTGCAACTGGTTGCCGCAAAATTGAGGTTGATGGCGGTAGTTCAACTGTTGTAACTCCTCCAACACCTACACCAACAGAAAATACCATTCTGGAAGGTCGTATCATTACTAACTTGACTTTAAAAGCTAGTTATACCTATAAACTTCGTGGCTTGGTATATGTAACCAATGGTGCTATCTTGACTATTGAGCCAGGAACTAAAATTGTAGGTGAAAATGGTAAAAATGGCGCTTTAATTATTTGCCGTGGTGCAAAGATTAATGCAGAAGGTACTGAAGCAAAGCCTATTATCTTTACTTCAGAAGCTGCTACTCCTCAACGTGGAGACTGGGCTGGTGTTGTATTGTTGGGACAAGGACCTAACAACTCTTCTTTCAACGGTGTTGATGGAGTTGGTGAAATTGAAGGTGGTATCAACAATAGTGATGGTCTTGGATTGTATGGTCTTGGTGCCACTTCTAACTTGACTGATAATAGCGGTATCATGAAATATGTTCGTATTGAATATGCAGGATACGCTTTTTTGCCTGATAAAGAAATCAATGGTTTAACTTTTGGTGGTGTTGGTAATCAAACTATCATTGATTATGTACAGGTTTCTTATGCCAATGATGATTCATTTGAGTGGTTTGGTGGTTCAGTAAACTGTAAGCACTTAATCTCCTTCAGAACTTTAGATGATGATTTTGATACAGATAACGGATTTAGTGGTAAGGTACAATTTGGTATCTCTGTTCGTGACTCTGCTGTAGCTGATATCTCTAAGAGTGAAGCTTTTGAGTGTGATAATGACGCAAACGGATCAGACAGAACTACTTTTTTACCTTCTATTCCTGTTAGTGCCAACAATCCAGTAGCCATTATTCCTGTTAAGACAAATGCGGTATTTAGCAATATGACATTAATTGGACCAAAGGTTACAGCCACTTCTATTGGTAATAGCTTGTTTTTAGCAGGTGCTCAATTGCGTAGAAACTGCGAAGAGAGCATTTTTAATTCAGTTTTCTTAGGTTGGAATGGTAGCGGTGGTCCAGTAAATGCTTTATTGATTGATGGAAGCAAGGGTACCCCTACTGATAAAAACTTAGATCCTGCTGGTGGATTAAACTTTAGAAACAACATCATTGCCGGTCCTAGTACCAATGCTGTTAGCTACGCTGCAAGTGCTACTGCACCTACTGGCGCAAACACAGCAAGCATAACTACTTGGGTAAATACGGCCGCTTATGCCAATACCATGTTGGCTAACAATACCGATGTTGCTTTGGGTGCACCATTTAATTACACTGCACCTGATTTCAACCCTAGTTCAGCTTCTTCACCTGCTGCAACTGGTGCGGATTTTACCAATGCTAAATTGAAGACTTCAACTTCTGGTAAATTAGACTTCACAACTGTAGCTTATAAAGGTGCATGTGGTGTGGGCGATACTTGGTGGAAAACTTGGACTTCTTTTAAATAGATGTATAAATGATTGAATAAGCCGTTCCGGATTCCGGGACGGCTTATTTATTTAACTTTATGAAGCAAAAATCAATTGTATGAAAAATAGAATCTTACCTATTTCTGTATTCGCATTAATTATTGCTTTTGTTTTTATTGCTTGTAATAGTAATCCCAAAACAGATGCAACCAAAATTGCTAAAGTTGATACGGCTAAACCAGAATCAAAGCCTCAAGATCCTGCAGTAACCGCTACTTTATTAGCCCAATTCAATTCACTTGAAAAAGTATTTGACAATCAGAACTGGATGCGGATAAAAGACAAAGACACCACTTTTTTATATTTTAGTAGACTTAATAATTTCTTTGCCTTGACGCATAGTTACAGAATGAGAAAAGGGGATTCGGCTGAACTGCGAATAGACACTATTCGCGTGAATGACAATAATCAGATAGTCTGGAATTGGAATGATAAAGGACTAATATTAGGTTCAGCCACTGAATTCACCAATAGCTGGTCAAATGGAGAACAAAAAGTGGCGTTTAATAAAATGGATGGATCCAATTTGTTATTGAATATAAATGGCGATGATAAAAATGAACTGTCAAAAACCATAACATTATCTAGTTTTTTAGTTCGTTCCTTTTACGATTATCAACACGGAACCAAATTGGCTTTTGACAAAACAGATTTTACCAAAAAGAAATAACAAAACCGGAATATCCTAAGGTCATTGTATTTTATAGCTAAGCGTTTTACAAACTATGTTGTTGCTCCGGAATCATTCTTTCGTGTTTGGGAACGGGATTGGTTCTCCAGTTTTTCTCATACGATACAAACCAACTTAGCCATAAACTTCTAGACAAACGCATTTGCAAGGGCTGCGTAATAGCCAGTAAAAAAATATTGGTACCCAACCAATAAAACATGCGGTTGTCGTCAATGTCAAAACTCATACCAATCAATACTTTCCAAGCTACAAATGTGCTAACGGTAAATGCCACTGAAAGCGCATAACTCACATAACCCGTTCCATAATAGAACCCCACTTCAATCTCTGTTGGTTGTCCGCATGACTCACAATGCTCATGCATGATAATATTCTTCTTCAGATTAAAGCTACTATTGTTCTGAAATAATTTACCCTCCCTACATCTGGGGCAACGGTTATTAAAAACAGACCAGAGATAAAAAGGGGTTTTGGTTTCCTGCTGAGGCATGAAGATGGGTTTAATCCAGCCGCAAGTTAGTCATTAGTTGTCACCAGCGGGTTTCAAGGAAATTACTAATCTTGCTTAATTTTTGTATATTCCTGTTGTTGTGGGTTAACGGGGTTATTTGAGCATCCACCCGCATATTTTTTAATCCATGACATGATTATCTCAATTTGTTTTGCAGCGAGCTCCAACCGCCTCCATTTACAACTTCTATACCCGCCTTTTTTAAGATAGTTGAAGCCATGCCACTTCTTGCCCCGCTCTGACAAACCGTGATCACTGCTTTGTTCTTTTGTTTAATACTCGCAAGTTTTTGCTCCAATTGCTGCAAAGGAATATTCTGGGACTGTGGAATATGACCCAACTTAAATTCTTCTGCGCTACGAACGTCAATAATCAAGGCGCCATTCTGCACCATTGATTTTAAATCTTCGGTTTTTACACCCATTCCAAATAAACTGCTGAAAATACCCATTGTGATAATTTTTACAAATGTCAGAACTACGCCTTTATTGAACAGTGACAAAAGTTACACCACGGCAAAATGAAAAATCTCCTCACTTTTATCTCTTCACTTTCTTCCTCCTCTCTTCACTTTCTTCCTCCTCTCTTCACTTTCTTCTTCACTTCTCACTTCTCATTCCTCACTTTCTTCCTCCTCTCTTCACTCTTATCTATTATCTCTTCACTTTCTTCTTCTTCACTTCTCATTCCTCACTTTCTTCTTCTTCACTTCTCATTCCTCACTTTCTTCTTCTTCACTTCTCACTTCTCATTCCTCACTTTCTTCCTCCTCTCTTCACTCTTATCTATTATCTCTTCACTTTCTTCTTCTTCACTTCTCATTCCTCACTTCTCATTTCTCACTTTCTTCCTCCTCTCTTCACTCTTATCTTTTATCTCTTCACTTTCTTCTTCTTCACTTCTCATTCCTCACTTTTTTTCACCCAAAGAATTCAGTTCTTCAATGGTTTGAATACCCTTTTAGAGGTATCTGCATCCAACTTTTGAACCAGAACTTGTTATTGTTTTTCGACTTCTTAAAATACCCCAATTTTTATACTCGATATAGTATAAAAAAGGCCCCTTTTTAAACTTAAGATTTAATGATAATTGGCTTTTATAAAACCTCTTTTAAAACCTATAATTCGTAAATAATCCATCCAAAAAGGAGTTTTTTGAATTATGATTTTTCTAACAATTCACTTTTTAAATAAACACTTTAAACTTGATAGTTACTGATAATCCATTTTTTAAAAAATCCTCAGGGTTTTAAAATTAAATTTTGATACGTTATACTTTTTTCTATAAAATCTCAAAAAAAAAGGAAGCTTGTTTTTATACTCGATATAGTATAAAAACGCCCTTTTTCAAAAGTCTGAAAAAACTATATCAGGCGGGGTTGTGATTTTGATTCTAGGTCTTTGGAAGATTGGATTGTTATTTGTAGTTTGTTTTATTGATCATACTGTTCTTATGAAAATTGGATATATAGTTGCTTTTGTACTTTACTTGAGAATCATTTTCATTGATGAGAATAAGTTTTCTACTCTGCTGAAGCTGATTGTCGGTATCGGTATTGTATTATTCTTCTTAAGTCTTAAATATTTTCGGAAAAAGAAACTGTAAAGTGCTAAATCAGCTCTACAGCATTGCGATGGAGTATAACCATATGCCGCTGCTCCATTTTTTTCAGCAAACGAGAAATAACTTCTCGCGATGAATTAAGTTCATCTGCAATCTGTTGGTGGGAGAGTGAAATGGTAGAACTATTGTGCACTTTGGCGTGACGCTCTAGATAGGAGAGCAGGCGCTCGTCCATATTCCGGAAAGCCACTTGATCTATCAAGGTCAATAATTCGTCAAAACGATTCCGATAAGTTGACAATACAAAATGGTACCAAGATTTATATTCCAACATCCATCGGTCTAAGAGTTGCAATGGAATCATCAGCACAGTGGTTTCTTCTGTAGTCTTGGCCATAACCCTGCTGGCTTCTGTTTTGGCGGCACAGATAATGCTGATGGCACAGGCTTCACCTGGTTGTAAAAAATACATGAGAAATTCACCTCCGTCTTCATTCTCGCGAAACACTTTTACATTTCCCTCTAGGATTAACATAGTGCTTTTGATAAACTGTCCAGTCCGCATGAGTACTTCACCTGCGGCGATGGTTTTGATTACACCGTTTGCAATGATTTCATCCATCAACATCGGTTCAAACTGCGGGAATAAGGCCTTGATATCTTCCATGAGGGATGAATTATTTTAGACTTGAATTATTTTAGGGTTGAATGATTTTTTCCATCTGCATACTTCTAGACCCCTTGATCAGTAAGTAAGCGTTTTGAAGATTTTGTGATTGAAACCATTCTTTGGCAGCAAGTGAATCTGAAAAATAGGTGAACCGATGTGTTATTTTGGAAAAGTCTCCTCCCACTAGAACTACATGGTCCCAATGATGCTGATCTATGAGTGCTGCCATTGCTTCGTGCTCAGCAATACTTTCTTCTCCCAATTCCATCATGCCCCCAAGCATCAACACTTTACCAGTAACTGAAAGGCGCGCAAAATTTTCAATGGCCAATTTCATAGAACTTGGGTTGGCATTATAAGCATCCAAGATAATTTGGTTGCTTCCCAATTGCATCAATTGCGATCGGCTATTGGATGGTGCATAGTTTTCAATGGCTGTAACAATTTTGGCTTCAGGTACTTTGAAGAAAATACCTATCGCCACAGCACAAAGCACATTAGGTAAATTATAATCACCTACTAATTGGGTGTGAATTAAAGTTGGAGATGAGAACCCTTTGTTGATTTGAACTTGTAAAAATGGATTGCTTGTTGTGGGTGACTGAGTTTTGTGAGTACTGTGGGTATTGGTACCAAGAAAGGTTTCTTTGTTAATGATTTGTCCTTGAATATCGCCTGATGCTTGTCCATAATCAAAGATCTTATGAATGCCCTTGCTCATTTCATTGAGGTAATCATAATCGGCGTAGCGTAGTACCGTACCATCATGTGCTCGCAAATAGTCATAGAGCTCGCCCTTGCCCTTTCTAATGCCCATTACGCCCCCAAATCCTTCTAAGTGAGCTTTGCCGCAATTGGTAATAATGCCATGCGTAGGCTCAGTGTAGCTGCAGTATCCTGCAATCTCTTGTTGGTGATTGGCGCCCATTTCAATGACGGCAATCTGGGTGTTCTGTTTGATTTTTAGCAATGTAAGTGGCACCCCTATATGGTTGTTCAAATTGCCCTCTGTTGTGGCTGTTTTAAAATGGCTGGCCAGTACAGTGGCTACTAATTCTTTGGTAGTGGTTTTGCCATTGCTCCCTGTGATAGCAATGAATGGAATTTGAAATTGCTCACGGTGAAATTTGGCTAATGCTTGCAAAGTGGTCAAGCCATCTTCTACTAGGATGATCCGGTTGTTTGCGGAAACTGGCTCGTCTACTATAGCGAAAGCAGCACCCATTTCTAGGGCGTTTTCTGCAAAAAGATTACCATTG
>Ga0136644_10002958_pt1 | contig 12785 bp, 15 predicted proteins | sample C_130820_EF_Meta_FD_94780 | JGI IMG/M metagenome (GOLD analysis project Ga0136644, IMG submission 94780) | Freshwater microbial communities from Lake Croche, Canada to study carbon cycling - C_130820_EF_MetaG (v2) (version 2) | ecosystem: Environmental > Aquatic > Freshwater > Lake | place... | reverse complement strand
TTTCCATTGAAAAAAAAGATGAACAAAAAGAAAATAATATAAATAATGATTCAGAAGAAGATAATAAAGATGATACTAGCAGTGAAGGTAGTATAGATAATGAAATAATTCCTGAAAGTGATGATGAAAATAATATTGTTATAAAAAGACAAAAAAGAAAAAAAGTAAAATTTCAAAAAAGAGAAAATCAAGAACTAGATGATTTATCTTCAAATAATAGTAATAGTAATAATAATGAAAAAAATGAAAGCTTAATTGCTAAATTTTTTGGTGTTTAATATAATATTTTATTTATTATAAAAATATTTTTATTTATAGATATTATTTTATAAATTATTTATTGCTTCTGTATCAACTTTAATGATTTTATTAAATTTTAATAAACATCCTTGAGTAGTAGTTGAATTAACATGTGATTTTGTAGTATCTGTCTTTTGTTTTTTATTTGGAGCTCTATGTTCATATCCTGTAATACGTTCTGTTAAAATAGTGTTCCATACTTTTTCTAATTGTGGAATATTATTTTTAAACCAGTCTTTATTTCTTAAAACTAAAACACAACTTAGAATATCAAGTTTCCAATAAATTGTTTTCATATAAATATAATTATATGGTTCATTCTCATAAATATCAAGCATCTCATTTTCCCAATCATCTATTTCATAAGGACTAATTATATTTAGTGGTTTATATAGGTAATATGGTTTTCCCTCTTTTGTATGAAAATAAATAATTATACCTTTTGTTTTACCATCTTTAGATAGACAATTATTCATGTAGGTATTCCCATTTAAATCTAAACATATTTCACTAGATGTATCATTTTGAAAAGTTGTACTATCTGAGTATTCTGTAAATTTTGTTTCTAAAAAATCACACTCATCTAAGTCACATACTTCCATTTGTAACTGCATTTGAACCCAATATTCTTTTTTTGGAATACCATTTATCTCACGATTTACAATATTTTTTATTTCTAACATTCTACCATAACGATCCGAATTTTTATCAATATTAATACCATCTGGCGATGCTCCTAAAAATTTATAAATTGGATGTTGAATACAACCAAAGTCTTCCACTTTTGTTTTATATAAATTTTCATATATCATAACAGATAAAGGTTCATATTTTTGCCCCCAATGAAGTGTTGTGTTTGTATTAACCATTACAATATTTGGTTCATTATCAATAAGATCATTATTTATTTTTAAAGGCTGACATTTTTCGTATATTAATTGATTTATTGTTGACTGACTTTCAAAAGCCTTATATGCATTACTTGCTGTAATTAAATTCCAACGAAATTGATACCACTCAGGGGTTCTTTGAACTGGTTGTGGTATATTTCTAAGACCTATTATTTTTTCTTCAATTACAGATATATCTGATCCTGATTCATGAATAATAATATTTTCTTGATTTAATGATCTTTCAGGATAAAAGGTTGTTATAAATATTTGAAATGCTTCTTCTAATAATTCATTCAAATCATCCTCTACAAAATCACTTTGATAAATTTGCTCTTCCATTTGTACATAAAATATTTCTTTAATATCTTCAAACAAAATATCATGAAAATCAGGTTCAGTAATAATGGTAGGATTATTGATCATGTATTCATCCATTAAATATAGAGCAGTCTCCATTATTTCTATTGCATATTGTTCTGTAAATATGGATGGTTCATCCTCAAATACTAATGTTTCTAATATATCATCTAATTCTTCTAATTCATATATATATACCATTTATATATATCAATTAAAGTTTTTATATTGATTTTAATTTTCATTATCAGATGAAGAATCATCATTTGATTTTTGTTGTATTTCAGTTGCATTTTTATTACGAACTGTACCCTGTACTTTTTTTGGTGCTAAAGATTTTAATGTAGATACTCTTTTATCTATATTTTTTAAAGTAAAATGTTTGTTAGATTTTGTATATACTAGGGCAGGAATATTTATAATTGTACCTGTATTTTTATCATAAATTACATCTTTAACTCTTTGTAGTTTTTTTCTATCAATACTTTCTTTTAAAAAATGAATTAATAATTCACTTTCTTCATTATCTAAATTTTTAGATATCTTATATAATTGAACAAACTCTATTAGTTTTTTTGTTTTATTTGTTTTATTTAATTTACACCAAGGTTCATTATTATTATTTATTTTTTCATTTTCTAAAAATTTATCTAAATTAGAAATATCATTAGATGATTTTGTTTCTGGTAGTGGATTACCATTTAATAACATTGATTTGTATTTAATATTTTTAAGTTCAAGACATTCTTCATTTTCATTTATTTCTTCCATTTATAATTATAATATATAATATAGAGTGTTAAGTTTAACTTAGTTTTATAAAAATATATATTATATTTATAGACAAATATATGGATAATATAACTGATCATCATAAAATAATTAATATTACTGGAACAAATAATCGTTATATGATTAAAAAATTAGTAAATAATCAAAAAAATAAAAAGAAGATAAAAAAAGAGTTGCTTCAGAGAAATGGAAATTTTCCGATAATCAATTTACATATAAAAATCAGATAGCGTTATTGAATAATATATTATTAAATTTACAGGATGATATTACAAAAATTTCTATTCAAGAAATAAATAAAAAAATTTATAGCTACAAACAACAAGATATAATTAAAAATCGATATGATCCAACTATGTTCCTTTGTTTTGATAATGTTATTCAAAAATTAATTGAAAGTCAACTGAAATGCTATTATTGTAAATGTGAAATTAGTATATTATATGATATTTCGAGAGAAATGAAACAATGGTCAATAGACAGAATTGATAATGATAAAGGACATAATAATGATAATTATCATATTTCATGTCTTGAATGTAATTTAAAAAGAAGACGACGAACTGATGAAAAATTTTTATTCACAAAACAATTAAATATTATAAAAAAAGAAACGGATATTGTGAAGGATATTGATAATAATAATAATAATATTGATTCTAATAATGATTCATAGTAAAAATTAGTCATCTTCTTTTCTCTCTATAAAATAATTCATAATATCTTTTTAAAGATAAATATTAAGTTTATTAATAATAAATTTTAAATATATTATTAATATGGAATGGAAATGGACAAAAGGAGAACCATATGAACGTTCTAGAAGAATAATAAATAATAGTAATATGAATATAAATTCTGAAAATGATAGATTTAGTAAAGAAATGGAGTCATCGGCATACTCATCTTCTTTAAATCACGATGAATATACATGGGATATACTAAATCAAAGTGCTGCAAATAATGGTTTTAAAGTTTCTAATAAGAGAGAAGAATTAGATTCTAAAATAGCAGATAGAGGTTTGATACAACAAATTGGGTTTAATCCATTTTTAGGAGAAAATAATTATATAGATGATATTGCAATTCGTGATCAATTTTTAAAACCAGTAAATACAACCCAAGATATTGTTAAAAATAAAAAAGAAAATGGAAATTAATGATCTGATTATACTAAACTTTTACTACACATTGTATAAAATAATCTATTTACAAAGTATGCTAAAAATAGATTTAGAAATATTATAACGCCATGGAATACCATTTTACTATCAAGATTTTTTCCTTTTTTCATTAAAAATACAATACCAGAAAATAGTAATGCAATTAAAAAGAAAAAAAATATCATTGATAAAATTAAAAAGTATACACAAGAATCTTTACTTAATGGACCAAAAAAAGTATTCATCAATCCAGACATTATTATATATATTATTTAATATTTTATTAAAAATAAATAAAATATTATATTTTCAATATAATTACTTAAAATAAGTTTATTAAAAATACTATAATAATGTCGACATATTCAAATTATACAACACAAAATGAATTGCTTTTAAATAATTTAATGGACTTTTATAAAGATGAAAATAATCTAACTAGAATGTTAAAAATAATTACTGGTGAATCTAAAATATCATTACGAATTGTGGATTGGTTTGCAACAAATTATGCTAAAAAGTATTATACTTTGTATCCCATAGAAGATTCTAGCGGACAGGTTCGAAGATTTAAAGTTTATTTTGATTACAAACTAAAATTGAAAGCATACAGCAAACGACGTTTTGACCCATTTTGTAGATGGGAGAGGATAAGCGTCCCTTATAAGCCAGGAACATGCATTGAAACAACTATTGGTCAACTAAACTTTTTCAAATGGGCGATTGAAAACCGTGTGGTTGAATATATTGAAGATAATTATGAGACCATAGAGAAGGATATGAATAACCGAAATAGTACCTCAAAGAGAAAGGAAGCTGTTGCAGATAATACAAAGACACGTAAAAAACGTGAAGAGTTGTCGATATCTGCTACTAAAAGCATTAAAAAGGAAGATGTGGAAATTGTGGTTCAATTTCATTAGTTTTTGGGTTGATTTTGTTTTCGAAATCAAAAGATATTACATATTAAATAATATAAAGACAATTATTTTATATTATTTATAAAATGGAACAATTAAATATTGTTGAGTTGATTGAGAATAATCCTATAACAAAATTATCTAAGGATTATAATATAAAACTATTAGCTAAAATTAAAAATAATTTTACTGAATTTGAACAGCAACTATTTTTATCTAGTTTTTATTGTTATTTAAAATATAATCCAACGAATGATTTTGTTATTGATTTAGATGATATATGGAAATGGCTTGGTTTTAGTCAAAAGGTTAGAGCAAAAGAATTATTAGAAAAACATTTTGAAATAAATAATCATTATATAAAATTGCTTTCTCTAGAGGGAAAGCAAACAACTCACACCAAAGGAGGTCATAATAAAGAAAAAATAATGTTAAATGTTAAAACTTTTAAATCATTATGTTTAAAGACAGGAACAAAAAAAGCGGATGAAATTCATGAATATTTTATGAAGTTAGAAGAAATTATTCAAGAAGTAATTAACGAAGAAAATAATGAATTAAAATTACAATTAGAACAAAAAGAAAAGGTAATTCAGATACAACAATTACAAAGCGAGAAAGAAAAAGAAGAATTAAAAGAAAAAACAATATTGGAACAATTTCCACTTAATACTCAATGTATTTATATTGGATTAATTGATAATAAAACATTAGGTAAACCTAATAGTAAAATGTATCATGAAACAGTAATAAAATTTGGTCAAAGTAATAACTTATCAGAGAGGGTAAAATGTCATAAAAAAACATATGATAATTTTAGACTATATTCAGCTTATAAGGTTAAAAATAAAATAGAAATTGAAAATTGTATCAAAAAACATGAACTACTTAAAAATCGTTTAAGAATTATTACTATAGATGATATAGCACATAGAGAGTTGATCGCATTAGATGATTCCGAATTTACTATAGATAAAGTAGAGCAATTTATTAAAGAAATTATAAAACAAAATGAATACAATGTAGAAAATTATAATTTACTATTAAAAAAGAATGAAGAATTAAATAATGAAATTTATAAGTTAAAAGATGAATTAGATGAAAAAAATAAATTAATTGAAAAAAACGAAAAAAAAATTAGTAAATTAGAATATGATATAACAGATGAAATAAAAGGTAAAATAGCAAGTAATTATGCATTATGTAAATATGGTTATTATTTATATGCTTATCAATATGAAAATATGAGATTTATATGTTCTATAACTAGACAAAAAGATTGTGATACTATTTTAAAAAATTTAAAAGATTTATACCCAACAGGTGAAATGATCTGTCAATTAAAATGTTCTTATCCTCTTACCGAAAAAAATATGATGTTTATTTTAAAACAAAATTGTGTTTCATTAGGACAAAATAAATTCGAAACGTCAATAGAAAATATAAAAAAAGTATTAGAAGCTTCTGTTAAATTAGAGGAGATTTTAATAGAACAATCAAAAGATATTGATTCTTTATCAGATTTTTTTACAAATAAGAAAATAATTATAACTGAAAAGATTTCTGATCCAGAAATACCTGTTGTTAGAAAAGCAAAACGTTCTATAGATCAAATAAATAAAGAAACTGGAGAAGTGATACAAACATTTGAGAGTATAGAAGCTGCAGGACGAAGTCTTGGTTTGACAACTGGTACTGCAATTGGAATAGCAGTAAGAGAAAATCGTGTTTGTCAAGGATTTTTATGGCGTTATTCAGGTGTATCAAAAGAAGAACAATTTGCTGAACAACCTGTTATAAAAATATGTTGTTCAACTGGAGAAAAATGTTTTTTCAAGACTATTGCAGATGCTGCTAGAGATGTAAATATTTCACCACCTGCATTAAGAAGAAGAATTTTAACAGATGCACATATAAATAATCATCATTGGATATTTGATAAAAATGCAACACATTACAGTTATTCATAAATTTTTAAATATTTTAAAATTTAAATATTTAAAAATATAAATACTATTTATTGTAATGGGAAATGGTCAATCATCATTAATAAAAATTAATTACGAAGATATTCAGTATGCTATTAAAAATAATGAAAAATATATTTTAATTAATACTCTTTTACCATCTGAACAAAACTGTTTACTTTTAAATACAACAAATATTGATGATGAAGAGAGAATAATTAATCATTTTATTAAAACAGGTAATAAACAAGTAAAAATAATTATTTATGGTCGTAATTCTAATGATGAAAAGATTTATTCAAAATATAATCAATTAAACTCTCTAGGATTCTATAATATATATATTTATGTTGGTGGATTATTTGAATGGTTAATGTTACAAGATATTTATGGAGAGAAAGAATTCCCTACTACATCAAAAGAACTAGATATATTAAAATATAAACCAAATAAGATGTTAAATATTCAATTACTAGAATATTAATATTAAAAATAATATTTAAAAAATTTCATTTAATTTTTAAATATTTAATGTTTTCTTGTGCTTCTTCTTCTACCTCCTCTTCTAGCTTTTCTTGTTTTTCTTGTTTTACCTCCTTTTCTGGCTTTTCTTGTCTTTCGTTTGCCTCCTTTTCTTTGCATTTCAGTTATTAAATTATTTATCTTTTGTCTATCAGCTGGTGTATATGTATAGTTATATGGTGTTTTTACTTTACTAAATAGTTCAAAATTTTCAAGTTCACTAAAAGTGTGAGTTCTTCCATTATCTAATGTTACAGAAGCTTGTTCAGATTTTATAGGATTTAATGTTACCATATCACGATCTTTTGGTCTTTTATTAGGACCTAAAGATATACCAGATGCCTCTTCTCCACGTAAGCGTTTACTACGTCTTGGTTCTTCAACATTTTGTGCTTGAACAGCAGCTCCAGGAGCATTACCATAAAGTTCATTAAAAAATAGATAATTATCACTAATAAGCTCCATTAAAGGAAAAAAACTCATTGCCTCATTACTATATTCCCATTCATCCTCATCTTGATTAAAACCTGGTTCTGCTGCTTCCATATATAATATAAAAGCAAAAACCGCTCTATATTCATCTAAAGTGTATCCACTATATTCTATTGCTTCTGGGTCAAGTTCATTTAAAAATCTTGTTATTAAAGCTTCATTATTAACTACAAATTCTATTTGTCTTCTAAAAGTACTGTTCGTTAAATCTCTATAATCTCCATCAAAATGAAGAGGAAGTCTAATTTCACGATCATCCATATTTATGTATTATATATATATTTTTTTGAAAATGCACTAAATAATTGTACTTTATAAAAAATATAATTTTATAAATCTTCAATTATCATATCATCTAATATATTCATATTTTGTCTAATAGCTTTATTTGATAAATAGTCAGCTTTTTTATTATAATTTCGTAAAATATGTGAATAATATATATTTTCAAAATTTTTTTCAAGTTCTTTTGCCTTTTCGTAAAGTGGAATTATATTATCAGAATTGCATTTATATTTACCTATCATTTGATTAATTATAAGTTGACTATCTCCTTTAACTAACAATGTTTTTATATTCATCTCTTTTGCCTTTTCAAGTCCATAAATTAAACCAGCATATTCTGCTTGATTATTTGTTGCCTTTTTTCCAACAAATAAACTTCCGCTCCATATTTCATCTTGTAAACAATAAATAACTGCACCTGCACCTGCTATACCTGGGTTACCTTTGCTACATCCGTCAAAATACATAACAAAGTCTGCTTCTAGAAATAATTTTACATCATTCTTTTTAACTATCGTTTTAATTTTGGGTAACATTGTATAATAATATAATTTATTATATACATAATTTTAAATTTTTGTTTCAATTATATATTAAATATATTTTATAAAGTAATATAAAGAATGATGCGATGGATCTTATTTTTTACTCTTTTTTCTAGGATAGCTTTTGCAGATACTGAATGTCCTACTATTACAAACATTAGTGATAGACCATATTTTGGTTACAAATAATATAAGAAAAAAAATCATAAATTCTTTTATTTATCACGATTATAATGAATATTGTGGTAAATATAACTCAGATCATTATCCTGTTGTAATTGATTTGTTATTATAATTTATTCTCTATTATAATTTATTCTCTATTATAATTTATATTTTATAATGTATCATGTAATGACTTTAAATGTTCAATATCTTTTAAAGATTTCTTATGTAATTGTAATGATAATTTTTTTGAATATTTTGTTACAAAAAGCTTATCATCTCTGTATTTTAAAACTCTTACATCAAATAAATTTAATGCTCTTTTAATTGAATCATGGTAAGACAATTTTTCGCACATCATAGAATATATTATACATCTGTCTATATCATAACCTGCAAGTAAATCGGCTTCTCTAACAATATGATACGCTAATTGATATTCACCGAGATTAGGATAGCCATTAATTTTTACTTTTGAATATGACATTGTTGAAATAATGTTAGAAACAACTTCTAAATTCGTAGCTGACATATAATCACTCATATAATGTTTAATCATACCAACTCCTTCATTTTCATTCATATATTTTTTATCACACATATCATGTATAATTGCAGAAACCATAATGATATCTTTTTGATGTTGTAATAATGTATTATTTTTTGATTCACTTTCATAAATTTTATTTGCAAACTGAAAAACTTCCATACTATGTTTTAAAGCATGAGATTCATCAATATTAAATATTTTACTAGTTCGAACAACATAATTAAATGCACAATTAATAATAGGTACTAATGACATGATTTTCATTGATATATAAATTTATTTTATATATTACTTTTAATTTCATTTTTATTATTATATTTATTTTCATATTCTTTTCGTATATTTTCCTTTTCTTTTCTTTTGATTTAATTTTCTAGACTCCTTTTTATATAATTTTTTTTTATATGTTTTAGATCTGTATCTCTTTGTGTTTTTACCACCATTACTAAAAGATCCCTTTCTTTTTATAAGAACAGAATCATTTTGGTTTCCTTTTATTAAAGGATATTTAAATTTTAATGGTTTAGATGGAGGTTCTTTTTTTTTATTTTCAGGTAAATTTAATCCAGATTGGATTAAAGTGTATAATCTATCAATTTTAGCCTGATCTAAATATGGTTTATAAACATCAGTAAATTTATCTTTAAAACCATTTTTTACCAATTTTCTTACAAAAGAGGCTGAAAATGCTCCAACTGGAATACTAGAAATATCTAGCGTAGATAATTGATCAGTTGTCATATTTTTATAAGTTCCCATATCTGGTCTATCTAATATAATTCCATCAAAAGAATTTACATTATCTCTCTTAAAGAAATACAAACTAGCTATACTATCTAATCTATCAGCTCTATCCTCACCAATTATTAATATTAAATTAATATCTGGAATATCATTCATATTATAAATTATATTTGATAAAGGAGTAAATGGAGTCGCACCTTTAATATTAGGAACACAAATAAAATTCACTTCCATTCTACTTATTTTATTAACGATATCCTCTTTTTCAGAAGGAGATAATGTAACATTATTTTCCTGTGAAACAATCATTTGTTTTTTAAGTGATTCGGTCATATTATTTATTGCATCAATATTTGAACCTAATATATTTAGTTTCTCTTCACAAGAGATTGGATTTTCATTATTATCATTTGTTTTAGAGAGAAAAATATAAACTTTACTAATATTTCTTTTTATAGCTTCTTCTATTAGTCTTTGAATAACATATAAATGTCCTGGAGTTGGTGGATTCATTCTTGCAAATGAAAAAATAATTGTATTATTATCATTATAAGATATGCTCATATATATTATAAATAGATTATTTATAAATATATTATTTATTTATGAAGTTATCTATTTCCTTTATCCATGTATCTAATTGATTATTATTATTGAAAATATCAACATTACCATCTAAAACCATTTGTTCTTTACAAATATTCTGAATTATTAAATTACGAATCATATCTTCATGATATATATAACAAGTTTCTAAATAATCTAACGGTATATTATTTTCACCTGTTCTTGATCTTTTCATAATTCTTTCATGACATATATTTGAGTCTGTCTTTACATAAATTATTTTATCTACAGGAAATTCATTTGAAAATGCATCAAACCAATTTAAATATATTTGATAATTAATAGATTCAATTTTGCATGAGTCATATAACATTTTTGCAAAAACCATTTTATCTGTATACAAACTTCTCTCTGTAATAATAATAGTGTCTTTATTTGTTTTACAATTTTTTAGAGTATTACGTAAAACCATTAATCTAGATATATAAGCCATTATTTGAAAAGGGAAAGAATATTTTTCTTGATCAGAATAAAATTTTTCAAGAATAGTAATACCATTTTCATCTTTTATTTTTTCCCATTCATCTACAGGTTCTTTTAAGAATATGACATTTGGATTATTTTTATAGTGTTCTTTTAAATTTGCTAGGAGAGTAGATTTACCGGAACCAATATTACCCTCAATAGAAATAATTGATTTAAACATGATTAGTTATATTGCTATTATTATTTTAAATTCTTTTATTTTTGAATAATTGAATTCAATTTTAAAAAAAATTGATTTAATAAATAAACTTAAAGTGAATAGTATATATTTTATAACTTACACCAACAATGGATCTCAATCAAAGAAAACTTAATAAGTCTGAATGGAACTCTATAGAGATTCCTGTTTCTAAGTCAGAAATTGATGTATTAAATATGATAATTAAAGGATACAATGATGTTAATATTAAAATAAATAATAATAATTCTATCTTTACATTTTTAAAGATAGACTACAGTATAAAAATGGAGGATTATCTATATAATAAGTATTTGAGAGAAAAGATCGATAAAATTGAAGAAGAAATTAAAAAGATTGATAATAATTATAGATCAGCTAAAATAGATTCTGATATTAAATTAAATTCTATTGATAAATTAAGATTAGAGCGTAATGATGAAAATTCTATAAAAAAAAATGATATATATGAGTATGAATTGTTAAATTGTGCTGATAAAATTATAATGTATAATAAGACCAAAGATTCAAAACTATTTATGTTTTATTATTATACATTATATAAGCTTATTAGAAATAATATTCAAAAAATAAATAGACATATCATAAATATTTGTAATATTATTCTTGATAAATTTTCTGAGAAAATAGATATGTCTATTGTTATTGAAAATGCAGTTGAATTTATTGAAAAGAATAAAAAATTATTAAAATATAGTGATTTAACTCTTTATGAACATCAAAAAGAGATTTTTACTGTATGTAAAAATATAAATTCTAAACTTATTTTGTATATGGCTCCTACAGGAACTGGGAAAACACTTACACCAGTTGCCTTATCTGAAAAGCATAAAATAATATTTGTTTGTGCAGCAAGACATGTTGGGTTAGCTTTGGCAAGAGCAGCAATATCGGTAAATAAAAAAGTAGCATTTGCATTTGGATGTTCTAGTGCAGATGATATTCGATTGCATTATTTTGCAGCAAAAGAATATTCAAAAAATAAAAGAAGTGGTGGTATTGGTAAAGTAGATAACAGTGTTGGCGATGAGGTTGAAATCATGATATGTGATATTAAATCTTATTTAGCTGCAATGTATTATATGTTGGCATTTAATGAAAAGGAAAATATAATTATGTATTGGGATGAGCCTACTATTACACTTGATTATTCTGAACATGAATTTCATAAAATTATTAGAAAAAATTGGAAAGAAAATTTAATCCCAAATGTAGTATTATCTTCTGCTACTTTACCTAAAATGAATGAATTAACAGAAACGATTTCTGATTTTAAAAATAAATTTATTGATTCTGAAATTTACAATATTGTTAGTCATGATTGCAAAAAATCAATACCTATTATTAATAATGATGGATATGTTGTTTTGCCTCATTATTTAAATGAGGATTATGAAGAAATAAAAAAAATAGCTAAACATTGCGAAGATTATTTAACATTATTGAGATATTTTGATCTTGAAGGTGTTGTTGAATTTATTACATTTGTATTGAAAAATAATTATATAGGTGCAAAAATGAAATTAAACAGACATTTTGAATCACTTGATGATATCAATATGAAAAACATTAAAATTTATTATATTAAAATACTTCAAAATATAATACAAGGAACATGGGGTGCAATTTATTTACATTTTAAAATAATAAGACAGCCTAGAATATTAAATAATGAATCGGTTGATGCAAAAAGAAATAAGATAAGTAAAGTAAAAAGCATTGGTACTGGAATAACTATTAGTAAGACAAATCCATTGTTAGAAGGTGCACCATTATCA
>Ga0136644_10002957_pt1 | contig 12792 bp, 13 predicted proteins | sample C_130820_EF_Meta_FD_94780 | JGI IMG/M metagenome (GOLD analysis project Ga0136644, IMG submission 94780) | Freshwater microbial communities from Lake Croche, Canada to study carbon cycling - C_130820_EF_MetaG (v2) (version 2) | ecosystem: Environmental > Aquatic > Freshwater > Lake | place... | reverse complement strand
CGGCTCCTCCAGCAGCTCCAGCGGCTCCTCCAGCACCAGCAGCAGCACCTCCAGCGGCTCCTCCAGCAGCTCCAGCACCTCCAGCGGCTCCTCCAGCAGCTCCAGCAGCTCCAGCGGCTCCTCCAGCAGCAGCACCTCCAGCGGCACCTCCAGCGGCGGCTCCTCCAGCAGCTCCAGCAGCGGCACCAGTAGCCCCCCTTCCCGCCTCAGGTGCGATCCCCCCAGGACCAAGTCGTCTTCGGGCTGCATTAGGCGCGGCAGGGAGATTTGCATCAAAAGGCGTAGGTGCCCTAAGCGCAGCAGGAGAGTTTGTATCAAAAGGGACCAAGGACGCCGTGGCCGCCGCCGCCCGCGCTTTAAAATCCGGATCAGTGAATGAGATTATTATTGCAGGCGAGCGCGTGAATGTCACTGATACGAGCCCGAAAAAACAACACGTAGATATTGCGCCTATAACCTATTATCTGGCCGATCCGACTGACGCAAAGATAAAGGTACTCGAGGGAATCTTTCATGGCTCCATTGAATTCAGTGAGGAAAATCCGATACCTCCATGTAAACAAGAAGATAAAAATTTACTTGAAAATGCCCTAGAGAGACGCCTCCGCTTCCTATCAACCGAGTTAGAGAAAAAGAGGGCCAAAAATAGCATCGTTACGCGGGCCCTAGTGCAACATCATAGAAAACTGGAGACGATGATATCTGCTCTCAAAGACTCTTCCGAGTGTAATCAATACGACGGCGTGGCCACGGACTTTATAAAAACACAACAAGATAAGACGATAGAGAAACTCGTCCTTCAGTTCGCGTTTTTAGTTCTCCAGGGAACTGATCCCATTGATTTGACGGGGCATCCAGCTATTCAAGGGAAGGCTGCTAATGCAAAAGCGCTCGTGAAGATGTTGTCGGTAAATCCTATCACAGAGGCTGAGATTGATATATATAAGGGTCTGCGGAAGAATGTCATACCTGATTCGATATTGAGGATTCTGAATAATGAAGGGGATGGCATCGCGGCATTTCAGCCCATGATTGACGCTGCCGCTGCCGAGAAGCAGAAACAGCTTGTATTGGCCGTTATTGACATTATAGAGGCAAATGAGGCTCTGAAAAATCAGTTTACGATCGATCGCGCGCGCCTTCTAGAAAATCCGGACCCAGGCGCCCAAATCACCGCAATCGTACAATGGCTTGTTGGACAATATGTTTTAATTCAGGTCGATGCGGATGCCTGTGCGGAACGGGTTCGTAGGCTCGGTGAGGAGGCCGAAGGGCTGCACAGAGATATAGTTGCTTTACAGGGTGAAACAGCTAGGCTAATACATGTGAGGGGTGAAGCCATTACTGCGAAAGAGGTCGCGGAGAGAGAGCTCGGCGCAGTGAAGGCTGAAAATACCACCTTAAAGGAAGGCGCTCAAGAGAATGCCACTCAGATAGCTGCAAATGAAGCTCAAATCAATAGATTACAAGAGAAGATCCGAACAAATGCGGATGAGCTTAATGCCGCAAAGGCCACCGCGGCAAGGGGAGAAGCCGCTCAGGCTGCATTGAACGATGTCAATGCACGACTGCGCGCATTAGAGGGTGAAATCAGGCCATTGCGTGCTAAGGCGGCGGCAGCAGAAGCGCGTGTGGCTGAACTGGAGGCCCTCTTAGCGGCGAGGCCAGCGCCCGAGCGGTCAGCTGAACTAGAAGGTGAGCTTGCAGCTGCTAGAGCCGAGGCTGCTGCTGCTAGACGTGATGAACAGGCCGCCGCAGCTAGAGCGACCACCGCGGAAGCTGCCACTCACGATGCTGCGGCAAAGATTGAGGATCTTAAACGACAATTGGCGGAAGCGAAACGTAGTAATGCTGATTTGGCTGGAAAAATCTCCGCTGCGGCTGAAGATGTTAGACGGCTGCAAGCCCAGCTTGCTGGCGCGCAAGCCACTCATGGAGCCGCTTTAGCAGGGGTTGCAGCAGATGCTACCAGGAGCAGTAGCGAGGCAGCTAGCGCTCAAGCTGCGGCTGCTAGAGCTGCGGCTGAGATACAAGACGCAAAAGCGAATCTTCAAAGAAAGACTGCTGAACTCGAACAGCTGAAGGCTGAGCGTGCGGCCACCGAGGAGGAGGTGGCCGCCCTGCGCAGACGTACCTTAAGTGCGGAGCAAAACCTGGCGGCAGAAAAGGCGACTACAAAGGCCCTTCATGACTACTTGGTCAAACTTTCTACAGCGATCTCAAGAGGTGAGGCCATTCCGGCGCCGCCTGTCGGCATTCCGACCTTATCAGAGTTAATTCGAAACATAGATGACATTCGGGGAAAGAAATCACAGTACCAGTGCTTCCTCGCGTATTACGTGAAGTTTTTCATGACGCTGATTTTCGGGCAGCCTGGTGGTAGAGAGGCCTACGGCGCTGTGAAGGCCGATTTAGATAATTTAAAACAGGGTTCTGGCAACTATGAAACACTCATAGCTATAGGGGGGTATCTGAATGGAGAAAGCACATATCCGCTAGGCGCATTCGTTCCAAACGAATCGGCGTCAGTTATAATGACAAAGATATTTGGATCCGATGCCGGCGATCCTATGAGAAGAGAACGTAATCAGTATGATATGGTACTCCTATTTATTGTAGCAAGCCAGCTATACCTGGTTGAAATAGAGAGTACGATAAAGGAATGTAGAGTACCTACTGAAGTTACACGCCCGACATTTGGCCCACCTCTGCCAGCTGTTCCACGCGCTGCACCAGAACCTAGATATCCACTGCTACCACGATACGATGATCCAGGAGCAGCTGGCGCGGCGGCATTCAACGTTGACGATAGTTACGGGCGACCATTAGATCCTTTACCTAGACCAACTCCTTATCAGGCCGCTCCAAGCCCCGCGGCCGCAGCGAGCCCCGCGGCCGCAGCGAGCCCCGCTCCACGTGCCCCGAGCCCGTCGGCCGCACCCAGAACACCTGTTCAAGCCCCGGTGGCTACAACTGCAGAAGATGTTTCATATTACTTGAAGGAGGTTAATAACGCTATAAAAGCAGCCGGTGGAGTCAGGTTCACAGGGATGACAGGCAACATAGACGATTATATAAAGGGTAAATGGGTAAGTAAGAGCAATCTTGAGGCTGCTTGCGCCCGCAAAACACCAGGAACAGAAGCAACGTGCAACACATTTAATAACTTAATGCGCAAGGACTTCTCTAGTTTGAAGGGAGGGGTATTCAAGGAACAAGCTGCAAAAGATACGCTAAAGAGATTAAATCTACTTCGATAAGATAGTATGGCCGCCAACTTCGCCCTCAAAGCCAAATACGCCTTCTATAGCACACTTATCTTCTTTCTAATCGCGAACCCAGAGACATTTAAGATGACACAGCGGGTCTTCGGCTGGGCTTTCGGCATCGCCGATAGCGGCGGCTGCCCCACAGCCATCGGCTTCTTTTTTCACACTGCCATATTCTTTACGGTGCTATGGGGTGCTATGCTCTTTCCCAAGGATTCCTAATCCGAGCCGTAAGGATTCCTAATCCGAGCTGCAAGGATTCCTGGTCCTTGGGATACACGAGCCCAGGAAACAGCTCCTGATAGAACTCCTTCTCAGTCCCACCCGAAGCCAGACAAGCCGCGAGTCGCTGCTTATGCGCATGACTGAGCATCGGATCAGTTGGCACGGCCACAGTGTGCCACGCACCTTTACGGAAGACAAGCATTCTATAGGTAACATGTTGTGCCAAAGTTAAGTACCCCCTCAAAGGGGGTACTTAACTTTGGCCTACAATACAAACATAGTCAAGTAGGCTGGATTAATAACTCCTTTGGAGTTATTAATCCTGGCACTTGACGGTATATAGAATGCCGGCCTTAACCTTTGCCACTAGAAACCAGTATAATGAATCTCCTGTTTCTCCTCCCTCTACTCGTAAATGCCAATCTCGCCGTTACCCCTTGCGGCGGCTCTATGACGATCGATAAGGTCACAGTCTCTCCTGTAGTCCCCGTTGCCGGCGAGCCAATCACTCTCCACCTCGAGTACCGTGTTCCCACCGTGGTTACGGGCGGGACCTCCGAGACCTCGATAACTTATAGCTTCATTCCTTTGGCTCCCACTGTAGAACCCCTGTGTGCCAATGTCCCATGCCCTCTTCAGCCCGGTGCATATAAGAATGATACGGTCACCACGTGGCCCTCAGGTGTCTCCGGCAACGTCGCCATTACAACGAAGTGGTTCGACCCAGCCAGCCTTCTCCTCCTCTGCTTCAAGCTGACGAGCAAGGCCGTAAAAGCCGTGTACGCAGCTGTAAAGGCCGTGCCAACCAATGTATCAAAGGCCCTCGTCCTGGTAGAGAAGCGCCGCGTGTGTCGTAATAAGACGGCTTGTTTTCGCGCACCCCGTTAGAACATGAAGATCTTCGGCTATGAGATTGCCGTGAATATGAGAATGGTCCTATTTGGCGCCGTCCTTCTCGCTATCCTTGTATTTCTTGGAGTCTATAGCAATCGTCTCGCTGGTTTCCAGAATCCTGGCCCTGACATGACGACCTTCACCATGTACTACGCCGACTGGTGCCCTCACTGTAAGTCGGCCAAGCCGGAAATGGAGGCCCTCGTTGCAAAAGGTGTCATGGATATCAACGGCACGAAGTGTGTCGTCCGGATGATCCAGCCCGAGCAGCAGCCAGAGGAGGCGAAGGGCAAGCCGATCAAGGGCTTCCCGACGTTCCTTCTGGAGACAACGGACGGTGAGACGGTCGAGTACAAGGGCCAGCGCAATACGGCGGGCTATCTCTCATTCTTGAATGATACTCTGGGTGCAAAGTAAATCAATAGGTTTCTTAAGATAAGAAATATATTGATTTGTATTGGCGATTGACGCTTGGCGCTACCACTTCATAAGCGCCGCCATTGCATCCGCGAGCTCATCTTCAGCGGCCTCTGATGCCATGGCCCCCTTTATGGCAGAGGAATGTGCCGCAATCGAGCTGAGCAACAAGGGCATGATGGTATTCGCCATACGGATTCTCGCAGCCAGATTTCCGGCCTTCTTGTATCCGGCCACGATCTTCTCGTTAATATACTCGACCAGCGCCTCAACAAAATCAGCGGGGCTTTCCAAGCTGGCGTCGAAGCCTGGGAGTGCGTCACTCTTTTTAAGAACTGCATCGGCAATGTCAGCGAATAGCATGGACACCGCGGTCATGAGATCAGAATCCGAGTTTTCCGCATCCACCTTTTCATCGTAGGCCTCGATCGCCTCCTCTAAGTCATTATTGATGTCACGGAGCTTTCGCACGATTACGTCCATTTTCACTCGATCCTTCATACGGAGTGTAATGCGACCCTCGTTAATCCGATGCAAGGCGGGCTTCACTCCGGCGGCGTTGCCAGTTCTATGGGTCGCGACTCTCGTATTGCGCGCAGCCTTCGATCGTAGAGCAGCCTTCTGAGATAGACTCAAATCCTTTTGCCTTGCCGATTTAACGGATCTCGAGCGACTACTCATCTATTGGATAAATACGAAATTAAGATATATCATTGATTTATCTTAAATTTGATTTAAACAACAAAACCCATTACTTGCGCGACTTGCGGCGTCTAGAGCACTCCTTCATCGCCATCGAGAGCGTGGCGCGCTTGCCCATCTTCTTCTTCATCTCACCGTAGACTTTCTTTACCTCCATCGCCCAGTTGCTCGCCTTGCGACCGACCTTACGAGTGCTAGCCATTGTTATACTTATGATACAGAAAATCGCCTGGGCGTCGGGCGCCCCGTGCTCTTGTCCAGAAACTCCTCCATTCCCGCGCGACCAGAATCCATCAGGGCTATTTTCTCATCCGTGCTGGCCTGAAAATAGGTGGACGGGAATTCTCCGCACGGGATGAATACAGTTCTGTGATGCCAGGCTCGCTCAAGTTCCGTATAGTGATATCTGTGCAGAGAACCATATATCTGTGCCAAATAATCGGGTAAGGTCGCGACCCCCTTTTTCACCATGTGATCGTGGCGAAATGTTATGTTCAGCGTCGTCTCGCGCTCTTCTCTCGACAGGAGTGAAAAAGGGACGTGTGTGATCACGCCGCCGTCTACGAGAAGATGGCCATTGGAGCCTGTGACCGGAGTAAAGTATATTGGGATCGACATGGATGCCCGGAGGGCTTGTATAATCTGGACGTTCGGACTCTTTACGGCGCTGAATTCGACTGGCATGCAAGTATTCAGGTCGGTGGCAAATACTCGTAGGCGCGGTGCCTTAATAGCCGCAAGCTCTCCGAAGGTGAGGCCCGGGCTGAAGCCCTTCGATTTCATAAGAACGGTCAACAGTCGTTCGAGATTCTCTCCCGAATCGAACCCGAAAGTGTCCAGAAACTTGAAGGCCGTTTCCGGAGTGAGGCTCTGCATCAGGCTGAAGTCCAGGAGGGCCGAGACCGTACGCAACTCCGATAGGGTACAGCCAATACAGACTGCTAAGGCGCAGAACGACCCGGCACTGATTCCGATATACTCCTTTACCGCTTTCAGGAGTCCCCGTTCTTGGAGGATCTCGAGGGCTCCGATATGGGCTAGGCCGCGCATGCCTCCGCCGCTTAATGATATTCGCAAGGGCGGAATGAACATTCCCTGCCTTATAGATGTCTTAGAAGGATAAAGGGATTCCGCGAAGCCTAAGGCGACTTATAAGCCGAAGGCGACTTATAAGCCGAAGGCGTTACAGGCAAGTCCCAGAATATCTATGGAGCAATCAAGCATGTCGTGGGGCGCACCCAGTAAGGTCGAAGTCCCGAAGTTAGAGCCGCGCAATCTCTTTGAAAAGCGGGTGGCCAGGGACACGGCGCGTCTCCGGGCCTACAATCAGCTCCTGAAGCAGATCCATATTCGCATTTCCGGAACAGCACTGCTGCCTGGAAATCCAAACTACTTGATCTACACGATTCCACCCTTTATTATCGGGCTTCCGCCACTCGACCTACAGGATTGTGTCGTCTATATTGTCTATCAGCTGAGGACAAGCGGTTTCGAGGTCCGATTTACGTATCCGAATCTGCTGTATATCTCATGGAAGCAATATGAGCAGGAGTATATGCGGGAGCGGAATCCGATTGCGGTGGCCATGAAGCCGGAGGCCACTACGAAAAAGGGCGCCGGAGGAAAGCGCGGGACAGAGTCAACGGCCCAGGTGACCTTCGCGGCCGATTTGTCCCGGATTGGCGGAACGGCGGCGCCAGCAAAGGCGGCCGGTGAATACAAGCCGCCGGACTCCTTTGTTCAAAATCTACAGCGGCCAACGGAGATGAATAAACGCACAGACAGCATCTTGGAAGAGCTGTGGAAGTTTTAACGGCGACGCGAAGCCTTCTTGGACTTCTTGCCCTTACGGCTCTTCTTGGACTTCTTCGTGCGACGACCGCCCGTGTAGTTGTCCCATAGGATGTGTCCAGTGTTTGAATGGGGAGCCGTAGGGTTAGTCTTCTTTTCCCAAGTAAAGCCATTAGAAGTAACTTTGGCACCCGATGCATATCCCATTGAAGAAGACCATGCCGCTGGCGTGACAGCACCAGAGGCTAAAGTGATCTTCTTCCACGAATCGCCTTCGATAGGAGGGGTAGAAGTCGACCTCTTTTTATACGTTTGGATTACATCTACACCGGAAGCCGTTCTATAGGCAGCATCTCTTACAATCTCGCTTTGCTGATACCCTTTGGTAGCTGACCACATCGGATAGACGGGACCTGAGGCTGGACGTGAAGCGCTTGGACCTGACATAATAGTTATTCTAAACATTCAATAGATTTAAAATCGACGCTTAAGATGAATGCAGCAGGCTATAGAGCCGTTTCGCCACAACAGGCCCCACTTTCCGCTTCCCTACCACAATCGCCGCAATCGTCGCCTCATCCGCCTCGAAGACCTTTGTAAAAGATCCCAGCGTGGAACAAAGGGCTGCCGCAACCGCAGCAGAAATGCCGGGGCAGCATTGGAGGACCGTGGCGGCAAATACCGCAGGATCCTCCTTATTTGCGCGTTTGCTAATAGACACCGTAGATGCATAGGCGACAGAGCCCGCGTCCGTTGCATAAAAAACGGTCGGCTCGGCCGCAATCTGCTCCAATAGGAGTTTACAGGCATTCGCGGTGGAATCGAGACTCGCCGTGTGCTGCACAGCGACACCATAACGGAGGGAGAGACGATTCAAGTATTTCTGGAGCGCCTGTTCGGTCATTTTACCGTATATACGATCCATGGAGCCCTCGATCATATAGAGTGGCTTGGCGCCTCGTTCCAAGCAATAGGTTATGAGACGCGTTCGCTGTTCTCTGTAGCGACCGTCCATGATCGACGCCTCCAGGTCCGCGACGGTTTTGCGCTCAATCACGAGGCCGCCGCGACCGATCTCCTCACCACTCAGGCCGATCCAGATATCGCCGACCGGAAGCATCTTCACAGGCCATCCAAGAAGAGGGATAAGATCACGCTCACGGTTATCAACGTAGCATGATATCATTTGAATGGGATAGGAGTTAGGGTTTAGATGAGATGACGAGAACCCTTGCCGGCCTAGTTCTTTCTTGTCCCGAACAGTTTTTTAGCCCATGACTTTTTAAACATCTTTTTAGCAAGCCGCTGTAGGTCGAGTTTACGAGGAGACGTTTCCATGCTCGCAATATGCTTACGTAGATCATCTTCATTCGGGTATTTATCTAGAAGCTCGGCCATGGTACTCTGTAAGTTAGCGTTATACGAAGCTTGACTCGCCATTCTGTTTCTCGTACGCGCGTTATTGTTTGCCTTCTTTTTATTCATTGCGTTATTACGTTCCTTGTATGGTTGTAATATTTCAGCGACTCTTCTATTAAGAGGCGTGCCATCTTTGCACCCTTCAGGTTTCTTAATAACCATATATGCATCCTCTTTTCCCTTTTTATAAAGATATATTCCTTCTACGCGATCCTCACCGCCCACTCTGTCTTCACGATATTCAAGCATGAAGTTGTACACTGGAAATGGGCTGTTTCTTACAACATCGCACAATACATCATTCAGTTCGACGCCCTCCTTCTTTAGATAAGAAATAATCTTTCCCAGCATAAGGGCCTGCTGCGTGCTTGACATTGGTGTAGTGGGAGTCTCTCTTCCAGCCCTTACTATAACCCCGTGATCATCAATAAATGTGTTAACAGTCTCTCCTGGAGCTAATCCTATATTGCTGGCTATTTGATTCTTGAGAGTCTTAGGCGCATTTGGCTTCTTAGACCAAGGCCATCCTCCACCACATCTCTTGCGAGTTGTCATTCTAATATAGTAGGCTAAAGTTTAGTATACTATATCATTGTATTCACGTCTACATTAATACCAGTCTTTCTTCGGTTCCGACGGGGCAAACATCCGCTCGAGGCCCGGCGTCCAGGCCTGGAAATCCCACTTGCCCATACGCGTCTTCGACCCCCCAGGCGTCGTATCATAATAGGGGTCCTTTGAAGCGGCCATATCAGCCGCCGCGGATGGAACGCGGATAACGGCCTCGCCCGCGGGCCGAACCGGACCCGTCGACGCCGGGGCCTCATCGCCTTCATATACGATCTTCTCATCCTTACGACGAACACCGACAATCTCATAGACATTCGTGCCCTTTTCATGCGCGACCGTCGGGACGAGGCCCTTTTCGTCATAAATCTTCCGAATGAGGTCATCGGCGTCGCGCACGTCGTAGGTAATCTCCTTACTGAGGCGCTTCGGCACATAGGTCTGGAGCGTGGCCCGCTCGCGCATCTCCGCTGCATCCGTATCGGGAGGAGCCATGGACCCCCCATTGACACCCTGGTACGGCTTCGCATCGTCGGGGACAGTCTGGCTCGCATTCTGAAAGGACTCCTTCAGTCCCGCCTGGAACTGCGTCGACGACGGGGGCAGCCCCGACCAGTCCATCGGGCGCTGGCTCATCAACTTGTCCCGGAGTGCCATGGAAACCTCCCGATCATTCTCATTATTCTCGATAGCAATATATTCGTAGTCATCCATGTCGTTAATCGCCTTGGTCGCTGCCGGGCTAGATGTCGTCTTCTCCATAATCACACGCCCCGAGTCGCAGTCCTTTGCTAAAACAGGGCTCCCCGCCGGCGCGATCATGGCGGCGCTGGGCATATTCGAGCCGGCGCGATCCTGGAACCCATCCTTATGAAAGAGTTGTGTGGCGAGAAAAAGGAGGCATAACCCTATCAATATATATTCCAGACCCTCCATCGGCCGATTCTATATAGGGTTTTTAAAATCTAGAGGCATTATAGATGTCCTCCATTTCACGGAATAGACGTGGCAGATTTAAGAGTGTTTCGAAGTCAACAAAGAAATCGTCAAAGAGCCTTGATATTGTGTCGAAGGCGCAGATGCACAAGCTCGAGGCCATGCTAAAGAAGATGAATCTCACTGTGGTACTTGTCTATGCCGATTGGTGCGGCCACTGTAAGACGTATAAGCAGGATGTGTGGAAGAAGCTGCTGGCAACGGGCAATAAGCGGGTCGGAATGGCGGCGCTCAATGAGAAGGCGCTCGCCGACAGCCCGTTTAAAAATGCGAAGATCAACGGCTACCCGAGCGTTCTGATTTCCGGGCCGGATGGAAAGCCGGCGGAGTTCAGAGATGAGTCGACCGGTGAGCCGACGAATGCCATGCCCAATGCCAGAGATGTGGGCATGATGAAGGGGCTCATTTCCGGTGCTAAGTCTGCTCCTAACGTCAGCGGTTTCCCCAAGACAATCTATATTGGCAGAAATGATGAGGTCACAAAGAAGGCTGAGGAGACCTCCGGATCTGAGGGCGTAGAACAGGATGAGGAGCTGGGTGTTGAAAGTAAGTCTCTTCTTAATGCGCCAAACTCTATGGCCGCCGCTGAGAGTGAGGAGACTCCTGCTGCTGAGAATGAGAGCGTTCCCGCCGAGAATGAGAGCGCTGTTGCTAACGAGAACGAGGCCACGCCTGCCGAGAACAATGCCACGCCTGCCGAGAACGAGGCCACCCCCGCCGAGAACGAGGCCACACCTACAGATAATGCCACAGCAATCCTAGTAAACAGCGAGAGCCCTGTTACATCAAAGGTGTTGCCACCAAGTGCGTCGGATGATCTTCTTGATACGAATGCTAGCGTAACAGCGGTCTCCGGCCCTGCGAATTCAAGCCAGCTCGGCGGATCGCTCTATATGGCGCTTCTCGAGTCGGCGAAGGTGACTGCCCCTGCGGCGATTCTAACGGCTGCTGCGGCCATGAAGTCGCGCCGTAGACGCAAGATCGCCAAGCGCGCCACTCGCGCCAAGTAAAAATTGAGCACACACCCCACCGAGCTTTAAGCACAACATGGACGTCTCGATCTCTTCCTACAATGGTATTCAGGCTCTCCGTATCAAGATGGCTCCCGTAGAACAGCAGACGCCCACGCACTTCGTGCTCCTGCTTGATACGAGCGACTCCATGAATGAAAACAACAAACTCGAACACGTGAAGTTCTGTTCGAGTCTGATGTTGAAGCTGATGACACCGGTGGATAAGCTGTCGCTGATCGCCTTCGGTGAGAATAGCCGAACTCTTCTATCGGCCGTGCCCACAGATGCGGCACACTGTAGCATGATCGCCGAGACGATCCAGGGGCTCGGGACGGACGGCTGTACGAATCTCTCGGCCGGCCTTGCCAACGTCGTTGAGCTGCTTAGCACTGATACGGGTCTGAAGCCGATGCTTCTTCTGCTCACAGACGGCCATGCGAATCGGGGCGTCTCGAAGGCTGACGGGCTGAAGCAGATCATGGGCAGTATCCAGGAGAAGTATCCGGCCCTCGGCTTCTCCGTGATCGGCTATGGCCTCGATCACAATGCTGATCTTCTCAAAGGGTTTGCCGAAGACATGCACGGCGCCTATAGCATTGTAGAGGGGCTGGAGGACGCCGCGCTCACCATGGGTGAGGCCCTCGGTAGCGCTCTCTCCTGCGTGGCCCAGAATGTTGAGATTCACTGCGCGCCAGGTGCTCTCGTAGAAGGTCCCTATACCTCGATCGGCGGCGTTATCCGCGTGGGTGACCTCTATAGTGGGACGGAGTCCCTGTATCTGCTGAAGACGGAGAGCTCGGTGAAGGTGCGCGGTATGACTGTCCCGGCCATGGTGCCTTTCTCTATAGAGGCTGTACCTGTGGAGGCCGGACGCCAGGCGGACGTTGAGCTCACGTCACTCCGCTATCAGTGCTCGGCCCTGTTCAAGCGCCTCAGCCAGTGTGAACGGCTAATCCCTGCGGATTTGGAGGCGGATATGGCGTCCTTCAAGGCCCGGCTCTCGGACCCCTTTCTGTCAGGCCACGCCATTACGACCATGCTTCTCTCCGAGGTGACGTCCATGGAGGCCGCGGCTCAGGCGATTCGCGATGGGCATGGCCGCGACGTGCAGGCCCAGGCAGCCCAGCACGCGGCCTTCACCTCTTTGGGCCGCGGCACAACGCGTCCAATCACGGAACATGCTACAGATCCTTCGGCGACTGTGCTCAGCCCTACGCGGTCTGCTGCGCAGCAGCGGGTGGCCTCGATTATGCAGACGATGTCTCAGGGCGGTGGAAATATCTAAGATCTTGGTAGAATGAGTTCAACTATAGAACAAGTTGATGCCTTGCAGTTTATTAATAATATGCTTGAAAAACTCATTAAAACGGAACTTACTACTGTTGGACCCCTTCTCCTAAGAGTGAAACAGTTTTTCCTTGGCTTAGCGGTTCCTAGGTTTAAACAGGATCTTAATAACTATCTTCAAGTTCTTGTAAATAGTATAAAATCTGTTAATG
>Ga0136644_10002954_pt1 | contig 12800 bp, 8 predicted proteins | sample C_130820_EF_Meta_FD_94780 | JGI IMG/M metagenome (GOLD analysis project Ga0136644, IMG submission 94780) | Freshwater microbial communities from Lake Croche, Canada to study carbon cycling - C_130820_EF_MetaG (v2) (version 2) | ecosystem: Environmental > Aquatic > Freshwater > Lake | place: Lake... | reverse complement strand
GTAAGCGAGCGCGGCGACCACTCCTACGAGAAGCTCTGGCGCCGCCTTGGAGCCCAGTGCAGGATTGTTCATAATCAAGAGTTCGACCTTGGCGAGAGCGCGCCACGCGGCCGTCACCACGTTCTCGATGCTGAGATCGTCCGGGCAAACTCGGGCACACAGAGGTTTCGCCTTCTCTATTCTGAAGCTCATGCGGGGGCTTTCCCAACCTACTTCGCTGCGCAGAATCTGCGCATCGCATGGATGGCGTTCATTCGAGCTTCTGGAAGCTTTGGTGGCGGACCGCCCCCTGCGGCCCTCATGCCGATGCTGTCGCGCCACCTTACAGCCGATGCAATGCCGGAGGCACTCATCGCAGATCAGCACTTCGCCGGGCGCGGCGGCTGGCCCGGATACGTACGTCTCGGCTCCCGAGAGCCAGATTGGACCGAGGGTCCAGTTTGGGAAGGGAAGCGTCTGTGCACCGGAGGAGTGTCTGGCTGGGGTGTTAACTACAGAGGCCCCGGCAACGTCGCCCTATGGGCGCGCGAAGACCGCTATAGTGACTTCATGCGCCGTGTTCGAAAATGTAGTGCTCGATCGAAAATCACGGGTGTGCTGGGGCCGCTCGGGCCGATACAACAGAAAGACTGACCCCCTACGGCTGCGGGACTTCTGCACGGCCCCGATCGTAAAATGACAGCTCTGCCATTCGGCGGCAGCGCTTCAGGCCAGCCACAGCCGCGCCATTCTGGTGCGGTGTTATTAAAACTCCTCACCTGCCGGCGCGGGTGGATCTCGGAGCCAAGCATCATACGGCAAGATCATCATGCGGTAGGCCTCAGGCGCGAGGCTTTTGCCATGAACATCCTCGAAAATGGCCGAGTACTCTGTTACCCGAGGGTCGGCAGGTCCGTCGAAGTAGACCACAAAGATCCCTGAATCGCCCTCTAGCCAGCCGCGCGGAGCGGTTTTCTCATAACGTAGACCCTTGGAGGCGAACCACTTGAGATGGCGCTTTCGAGCTGCGTTCGAGGCCAACCGTTCTTCGAATGTCGAGAAAGGGGAGCCGAATTGGACAAACAGCATGTCCCGCCTCTCCCTTCCCATAATTTCGTCCATAGTCGAAATGATGACCGGCATCGATATTCCTCCGCAGGGACCTTATGACACGGATACGCGCCATATATCGGCGTTCAAGCACCGTTGCCGATTGCTGATCAGGCTGCCTCGCTAGGTGAGGCTGGCCTGATAGGTGTCCCCTCACCCGCGCCCTGCAGCATTTCCAGGTACAGTGCGCGCAGGCGCGGCGGGGACTGTATCTCTACACCTGGGCCCCAGGTGAACAGGTGCCACGCCATTTCCTGCAACCCGCCAGCCGTGAACCGCACCTCAACCGATCCATCCTCCAACCGCCGCTTTGCCGCCGTCGGGTGAAAATGATGCTCCCATGCATCTTCGGCGAGCGCAGGGGCGAAGCGCCAACATACTTCCTGCGGGTCCTCCTGGAACACACCGAAGGCACGGGTTGCAAAGGCCTTTAGATTAAAGCCGGGACGCCGAATAAACTGCGTCGCGGTAGCCTTCACTTCGGAGATGTTTGAGAGTGCGTAGAGCTTCGGCGCTCGGGATGTCGTGCCAGCTGTGAATGCCACCAGATAATGCCGCTGACCGAACAGGATTCCGTGTGGCTCTAGTTCCACCATCGTGCTGCGGCCGGTGGTGCGTCGTCGGTAGCGCAGCCGTAGCACCCGACAGCCCAGCAGGCCTGAGCGTAGTGCCTCCAGCAATCCCTCCGCGATGCAGGGACGCGGACCGGGCCGCATAGCATGGCCCTCGGCCTCTAGCAGTGCCTCAAGATCCGGTTCGACGCGGGCGAGGCTGGCAGGTGGCATCAGCGCGGCAATTTTCGCACGCAGACCATCCAGCGCAGCTGCGCGTTCGACTAGTCCATCTGCCCTAAGTCGATGTGACGCCAACGCCAATTCCTGGAGCTCTCTCGTCTCCACGGCAATCATTTGGTTAAGGACGCCACGCGGCATACGCCAGCGCTTCATGCGGTCGCCGGTTGGTACCTCCTCCACCTGTGGGAAGGCGCGCAGTACGGCGTCACGCAGCCGTTCCGCCGTGCGGCGGCTAACGCCGAACTCCTCCTGGATATCGATCAGACCAAGACCGATACGTGAGCCCTGCAATAGCAGAGCCAGTCGGACGATGTCCTCAGACCGCTCATACACGTCTTCTCTCCGCTTTTCGGCGGGGCATGATGGCATTCAGAATCCGGACCGCCCATAGGATCCGCGGGTGGCTGCCTCATTGAGCAGCCAGTCGAGTACCTCGCCGTTCGTGAGGCCTTGCACTGCGGCCGGCCTCGTTATGATTTTTTCTCGGTAGAGGTTGGGCCTGCCTGCAGTGGCAATACTGCGGCAGAACCGTCCAGAAAGCGCACATCGTCACCCTCGGCCCAAAGGCGCGCAGAGCTCCACTCGGGTTGGTCTTCTCTCCAGTCGTCAGAGCCATACAGAATAAGTGAGCTGGCCGGGGCGAGTGTGCGGTTTATCCAGCACAGAAAGGGCTCGAAGAGATGATTGCGCCACAGTGCCTCACGGCTTGGATAGGTAGTCGTAGCCTCGAACTGGCCTACAGAGCAGATGTAGACACCACCGCTCCTCACAAATGAGACAGTCTCAGTGTACAGCAGATCCCAAAAAACACCGCTCCACTCCACAAAGACATTTATTTCGCCAACTGTTACATTGAAGGTAATCGTCGGCGTCAATCCGCTGAAAGCCAGTTCCAAACACTTGTCCTTCCGGCGAATGACACGGGGTTGGACCAAAAGGCGGTGACGCTCTTCCTCCAGCCACTGCAGGAAGCAGCGCTGGAAGCGAGGTCTAACAGCCATTATCAGGCCACCCGCGTCGTAGAGCGCAGCACCGGCGCTATCGGTCGATAGCCAATTGGTGCTCGGTTTCCACCCTTTGCTGCGACCTCTTCGTATAGCCAGTCGAGGAGGCGCTCCGGCTCCTGGACACCAAAAATCACTGCCTTTTTTTTAACAACCGAGAAATCGCCAGGGGTCAGCCCTTCTGGGAGTGCCCCGGGGGGCTCGGCGGCGAGGAGCCGACGAAAGGCAAGTTCCGCACGAGCGGCATCCAACGCTTCAAAGCGCAGCTTCAGCGTGAAGCGCCGCGGAACCGCACGGTCCATCCGGTCCGGCAGATTGGTCGTGCAAACCATTGGCAACGGGTGGCGCTCCATCCAGGTTAGCATTTCGTTTACCTGGCTCACTTCAAAGGATCGCTCTGCCGCGCCACGATCAAACAACAGTGCTTCCGCTTCATCGATCAGCAGCATTGCCTTGAGGGTGCGCGCTTCGGCGAAAGCGGCGGCTATCGCCTGCTCACTCCCACCGACCCACATGGAGAGCAGGTCAGACGCACGCTTATGCAGCACAGGCAAACCCAATCGTTGCGCAAGATAGCGGGCGAAGCCGCTCTTCCCAGTGCCCGGTGGCCCGCTGACGCAGAGCGACCAACCGCACGGCGCTCCCGGGCGCGCGAGAGTCGTGCAAAGGGCCTCCAGATCATCAGCACAGGAGGTGAGGGCGATGTCGAAGCCCTCGCCCTCACCTCCATCCGTTCCAGCATCATCCACCTTGCTCTGCCCCAGCACAGCCATGACGCCCGCAAGTGCCGTTTCCAAGGTGGGCTCGCCGCCGCCGGCGAGCCTGGCGGCACGAGCTGCCGAGGCGGCGGCGGCGGCAGGCGCCGTCCAGCGCCGCGCGAGGCGCTCTGGCGCCGCGGGGTCCAGCACAACCGCCTCGCGCTGGAGGACACGGGTCCAGATGCGCTGCCGCGCAGCAAGGTCCGGCACCTTGACTTCTATGACCATCGTCATTCGCCGGAGCGTGGCAGGATCCATCCAGCCCAGTGCGTTGCACGCCCAAATAGTTGGCACGGCCGCAGTCTCCAGCCCACGATTCAAAAAGGCCTTAGAGATCGTATCGCGGTTCGTACCATAGCTGCGGGCCGATTCGAGAACATCTTCCGCTTCATCCAGCAGAGCGGCGGAATTCCCAAGGCTTTGGAGCACGGCTTGGGAGGAGCGGAGTGCCGCGAGGCGCTCCGCTCGGCTGGGCTCAGCCCCATGCTCTTCCATTTCGCCTGCTGCATAAAGCCTTAGGCCGGCGCGGGCAGCGAGCGCGGCGGCAAATTCCGTCTTGCCGGTTCCGGGAGGCCCCACCAGCAGGATATGTACTCCAGACTCCTTCTGCTTGACGGCAGCCGCAAGGGCGCGGGCGGCTACTTCGGCTGCCTCACCGAGGTGCCGAAAATCAGCCCAGTCCAGCACCGGACGGCATTCCCGCCCGATAACTTCCGTGGCGAGGGTGGCTGCATCGACGTGCTCATGACTCAAATGCCGACGCATGGCTTTTGGTAGATAGAGCCCCTCACTCGGGGCCATGAAGTGGTGTGGCGACGGCTCGAGGATAAGGACGCCGCAGTTCCGCAGCGGTGCCGCTGGCCGTAGCCTATACTCCACCTCTCCTGGATCAACGCCGAGCATTGCCGCCACATTGCGCGGAATATCTTCCATTTGCTGATAAATGGCGTTTGCGAATTGCCTCAGTTCGTTGATCCGTTGAGAGCGGAGCACCAGCTGGAGTATCTGCATGTCAAGCGGCAAAAGGGCAAACGCCTCCGCAGCATGGACCACATTGCGTTCGAAAGCGTCGGCACCTGCAGGCGCGGTGCGGAAGCGGTCGAGCCGCGCGGCTACAACCGCGTGCAGCTTTGCGTAGTCATCGGTCCCGGGGGCGGGGATGAGCGAATCATCATCGCCTGAGGCAGGATCGTCCCTTGGTGGCTTGCGGACTTTGGCGGCCCAGTAGTGGAAGCGGAGCACGTCGCCGAAGATGCTTCCGCCGGTATCTCCCAGCAGTGCATTGCGCAGATAGAAACCAAACTGGGCACGCGCGATGGAAGGTACGGGCATCTGTTGGCCTCCTGAAATTGATGGAACGGCTTGGGTATCGCGCCCTAGCACGCCAGATTTTGACGTGGACTGCATGGGAACCCGGCGAACACGACATCCCAGCAGGAGCAGGGGCACATGGAGCCCCACCTAGCTAGGGGAGCGTCCGAATTTCCCGAGCCCCCTCTGTTCGACCGAACGATCCGCCAAAATCTGGCGTGCTAGGCCTGCATGCTCTGGCCATGCCGGAAGGCTGTTCTTCCGGCAGAGATGGGAACTCAGAATATGAACAAGCAGGAAATCCGCAGCGCGAACGGGAAGCTACTCGGTACCATCCAGTCTGAAGGCGCACGCCTCGTGGCGCGGTCATCAAACGGGCAAATGCTCGGCTATTACGTCGAGCACGAGGACAAGACACGCACATCGAACGGGCAGATCATAGCGTCCGGCAACGTGCTTGCGGGCCTGATTTTCGACAACTAGAGAAAGCCATCCTAAGTCGGCTGGCACGCCAGAGGATGCGGCTTTTCGCCGTCCCGTAATTCTGGTCTGCTGTCGATGTTGGGCTCCGAGGACGGGCGGCCACGTAGTCACAGATCGCTCAGCGTCAGTCTGTCTTTTCTGCCGCGGCCCAAGGAGAATGTTCGGATGCGGCACTACGAGAAAAGAATTCTGCTCTCCGCAGGGGATCTGAACACCTTTCTCGGCTGCCGGCACGCGACCAACTTGGCCTACCGCCTCCTTAGGGGAGAGGCGATTGCGAAGAGCTCCGCGGACGCCACACTGGAGTTGGTGCGAAGGCGCGGACTGGCGCATGAGGCGGCCTTCCTTCGGGCCCAAGAGGCCGAAGGCCGCCAGGTCTTGGAGATTCCTGATGGACGGGACCTGGACGCGCGGGTGGCAGCCACCACAGCTGCCATGCGGCAGGGGGTGGAGGTGATCTTCCAGGGAGCTCTTGCACGTGGCAGTTGGCACGGCTTCGCTGACTTCCTTGTCCGGGTTGAGATACCGTCAAAGCTGGGCTCCTGGTGCTACGAGGTCGTAGATACGAAACTCGCCTCCCGCCCCAAGGCTTCGCATGCCGTGCAGTTGGCTCTCTACGCCGACTTGGTGGAGGCAGTGCAGGGTGTGCCTCCGCCTGCGCTGCGTTTAAAGTTGGGCACAGGGCGAGAAGAAGTGCTGCGCCCAGCTGACTTCGTACACTACACCCGCCTTGCCGGACGAAGACTGGAGGACTGCCTGGACCTTGCGGTTCCTCACACGACGGCTGAGCCATGTGGCTACTGCACGCTCTGCGACTTCACCGCACACTGCAAGGCGGCGTGGCAAGCCGCGGATGACCTCAGCCTGGTCGCTAACATCAGCGGCAGTAACGCTCGAAAGCTGCGAACCGCAGGGGTGGAGACTGTGACCGCGCTTGCTGCACTCCCAGAAAGCCAGCGCATTCCGGATCTGTCGCCGCCGACGCTTGAGAGGCTGAGGGCGCAGGCTCTGCTGCAAGTGCGAGCCCGCACGGAGGGCCGCACGCTTGAGATACTCGATGCGGCCCCCGGTCGCGGCTTTGCTAGGCTTCCAAGACCCGATCCGGGTGATGTGTTCTTCGACATGGAGGGCGACCCGCTCTTCCCTGACGGCGGACTGGAGTATCTCTTCGGAGCGCACGTGACGGGCCACCCCTTCCTCGCCTTATGGGCGCATGATCGCGCCGCAGAAAAGCGTGCCTTTGAGGATTTCATGGACTGGCTGGCCTCACAGTTCGCGCTAAATCCTGCGTCGCATATTTATCACTACAACCACTACGAGACGACAGCGCTGAAGCGTCTGGCCATGCGTCACGGCACGCGAGAAACGCTCTTGGACGACATGCTTCGGCGGCAACGCTTTGTGGATCTATACGCCGTGGTGCGCGAGCAGCTTCGCATCAGTGAGCCGCGCTACTCGCTCAAGAACGTCGAGAAGTTCTTCCGCGATGCCCGCGAGGGCGAGGTGGAAACTGCTGCAGACAGCATCGTGGCCTATGAGCGCTACTGCGAGACAGGCGAAGTTAAAATCCTCAACGAGATCCAGGAATATAACCGCATCGACTGTGAATCGACGGCCGACCTTCACAATTGGCTGCTGGGATTGCGCTCAGCCGATGTGCCCTGGTTCGACCCTGCGACCGTGGCACCGGACCAGGCGGCGGAGGAACGCCAACGCTTGGCGGAGGCGGATCGTGAGGCGATGTCTTCAATGCTGCTGACGGGCGCGCCAGAGGCTGAAAGACCTTATCGTCAACTCGTCGCCGAATTATGTGAGTTTCATCGCCGCGAGCAGAAGCCGCAATGGTGGGCCATGTTCGACCGCATGGAGCGCGATGAGGCGGAATTAACTGCAGACGCTGATTGCCTCGGCAGCCTCGTGGCAGAGGGCCTCTCCGAAAAAGACAAGCGGTCTCTGCTTCGGGTCTACCGTTTCCCGGCTCAGGACACCAAGCTGCGCAAAGGCAACCGCCCGACTATTGCCGCCACCATGGAGGCAGCTGGCGAGATTTTTGCCCTGGACGCCGACGCCTGCAGAGTGGTGCTAAAACGGGGGGCGGCGAAGGGAGAACTGCCCGAGACCCTCAGCCTTGGGCCCTCCCCGCCGGTAGAGGACGGGGTGTTACGTGGCGCTGTGCGGCGCTTTGCGGAAGCAGTCGCGCGCGGCCACGGTCGGTTCCGCGCAGTGGAGACTATCCTACGGCGTGAACGTCCGCGGATCGCGGGTAAGGTCGAGGGCGGGCCGATCCTGGCGGTGGGCGAAGACCCATTGGCTGGCACCGCACTGGCAGTCGCCTCGCTCGACTACAGCCACCTCTTCATCCAGGGGCCGCCCGGCACCGGCAAGACCTACACTGCCAGTCGTGCCGCAGTGGCACTAATGCGGCAGGGCAAGCGCATCGGCGTGGCATCGCACTCCCACAAGGCAATCAACAACTTGCTTGAGGGCATCGAGGCGGCAGCGAAGGAGGTGGGCTTCAGCTTCGAAGGCGTGAAGAAGGCCACCGCCGGAAACACAGAACAGGCGTTCGAGGGCGAGTTCATCACCACCGTCACCAGCAACGACGAGGTGGGGGAGGACGCGCAACTTATCGCTGGCACCGCTTGGCTTTTTGCAAGAGAGGAGCAAGAGCTGGCGCTCGACGTCCTGTTCGTCGATGAAGCTGGCCAAGTCTCGCTAGCGAACTTGGTGGCGATGGGCACTGCGGCACGCAACATCGTACTCGTAGGCGACCAGCAGCAGCTCGGTCAGCCAATCCAAGGTACGCACCCGGAAGGCACTGGCGTGAGCGCACTGGAACACCTGTTACAAGGGGCCGCGACTGTGCCGCCGGACCGCGGTATTTTCCTCGACACCTCCTATCGGATGCATCCGTCGCTCTGCGGGTGGGTGTCGGAGGCTTTGTATGACGGTCGTCTGCGAGCGCACCCGAGCGCTTCACGGCAGGCTCTGCTGTTAACGCAAGACGCGCCGGTGCCGCTTGTCCCACACGGCTTGCGCTTCCTGCCCGTGGTGCACACGGGCCGCACCCAGTCCTGCCCGGAGGAGGCGGATGCTGTGGCGCGGGTATGGCATAGCTTGATGGAGCAGCGCTGGACCGACCGTGAGGGCAGGGAATGCGTTATTGGGCCAGAGGATGTGTTGGTAGTCGCCCCCTACAACGTGCAGGTTAATCTGATCCGTCGCCTGCTGCCGGAGGGAGCGCGCGTCGGCACCGTAGACAAGTTCCAGGGACAGGAGGCGCCTGTCGTGTTGGTTTCCATGACTACTTCTTCGGGTGAGGACCTGCCGCGCGACATCGCCTTCCTCTTCAGCCGAAACCGCCTGAACGTCGCGGTCTCCCGAGCTAAATGCCTAGCCGTGCTATTTGCGAGTCCGCGGCTAATGGAGATCGAGTGCGGCAAAGTTGAGGAACTGGCACTTGTGAACACCCTTTGCAGCGCCTTTTTTTGGCAGGATGTGACGGGAGCGCAGCCCAGTTGGCGAACAGCAGACGCCACCTCGCCTGGGTCCGCAGGGAAGGGAGAGATGATAGTCTGAACCCTGGTTCATGCTGCGCGCTGGGTTCCAAGAGACAGCGAAGCCTTGTAGCTGCAGTATATTGATAAGGTACTTGCCAGCGATTGCGTTGAGCGAGTGGGTATTTTTTCAGTTGCGCAACATTAGTCTGGCATTCAATTGCAAGGGGATGGGGTAGCAGAACGCTGCAGTCGCCAGCGCATCAGCGGGATGACTGACCGCCGTCCGGCAGGCAGAGAAGGTTGGCCTCCAGTTCCCACCTCCCGCGTAGTGTATGTAGTCACTGGACGGGCCCCGTTCTCCAAGGCTCCAGCCTGGAGACCGCTTGTACCTGGTCGCACCTCCTCCGCCAGTTCCCATACGAGCCACGCTCTCCGCCTGATCGACCGCCGCGCTGAGTGGCAGGTTTCCTGGGGTTTTCGGACCAGACCTGTTGACTGCCCCGACGCGGAGACGGGCGAAAATTGCTCTCCGGAGGCCAATTCTCTCCGGACCTCCTGACTTGGGCATTTTAGTACGGAACTCAAAAACCTAGGTAAAAGGCCGGTTTCAGCGCGGTCGAGACTTGTACCGGTTCGAACCCCACTTGCCCGAAATCTGTACTTCGAGAGCGAACACTTTGGTACGGAACCGCCTCACTCGAGCACATCCCGCAGGAATTCCGATTCGGGCGTCACCCCAGAGACCCAAAGGCTGTCCCGCGCCCGGGTGCAGGCGACGTAGAGCAAGTGACGCTCTGTCTCGTACACCTCCACCAAGTCGGCCTCATCCGTCACAGCCTCGACCCGCTCCTGCAATGGCAGCACCTCGTCATCGCAGGCCATCACCGCCACCGCGCGAAACTCCAGCCCCTTCGCCAAATGCATCTGGCTGATCGCCACCGCCCCCGCGGTTCCTTCCACCTTTTCGTCGAACTCCACGGCCTTCGCGCCAGCAGCCTTTACCGCTGCCCGCGCACGGGCGACCTGTGCCTCTGATCGCACCAGGACGCCGACTTCGGACGGCGCATAGCCCTCGCGTAACCGCTCAGCGATCCAGGCTCCGACAGCAGCCCCCTCGGCCGCCGCATTCTTGAACAACTGGATCACAGGCGCCGGCCCGTCGAACAGCGAGACTGTGCCGCGGCGGTTCTCCTGCGTGCCGTCCACATCCGAGACCATGCCCGGCAGCAGCCTATCCGCCTGGATCCTTATCTGGTGTGTGGTCCGATAGTTGATCCGTAAGCTGTGCGACCGGCCACGGACATCAATGCCCATCGACTTCCATGAAAATGGCTGTTGGAAGATACGCTGGCCCAGATCGCCGGCGAAAAACAATCCGTCTGATTTGCTGCCCGCCATTGCCGCCAGGAAGCGCGCCTCGGGCATGCTCAGATCCTGCGCTTCATCCACAACGACGAAGTCGTAGCCTAGGCTCTTCCCCCTCGCTGCTTGCTCGGCCAGCCGGCCAAAAATATGCGCCCAAGTCACCATCTTCCGGTCCTGCAAGCCGGCGCCCACCGCCTCGAAGATGGACCATAGCACCAGCCGCTGCTTGTCCCCGAGTCGCGTCTTGCGGCCGAGGCGCGGGGCATCCCGATACGCCTCCCAGGATGCTAGCTGCTGCGCATCCACAACCTCGGTCCATTCATTGACCAAGAAGTGCTGTGGGAACTTCGCATCCTTCACCTGCGCCGCCGCCGTCCGCATCAGGGAATGCACGATGGTGCCCGACGCGATGTTGGGCTCGCCAAACACCTTGCCATAAAGCTGGTAGGCGGCGGCGGTAAGCGCCTGCACGTCGATCCGAGCAGCAACGGCGGGCTCTCCGTCCACCAGGCTGGCAAGCCTGGCCCCCAGCGCCTTCGCAAGCGGCTTGGAGAAGGTGGTCAGCAGCACCCGCGCCTTCGGATACCGACGCGCCAGATGCACTGCGCGGTGCAGCGCCACGATGGTCTTGCCGGTCCCAGCCGAGCCGGTGACGCGCGCCGGCCCTGCGTATCGGCGCTCCACCAAATCGCGTTGCGCCGGGTGCAAAAAGACGGCCCAACGGTCCCAGGGGAAATCCAGCGCGCGCCTGAGTTCGTCCCCGTCATGCAGCACGCGGAAGCGCCGCTGGGCGTCCGGATGGGCGAAGGGATCGGCTCCGGGGTCGGCCGGGGTCGTCTCTGGCACAGCCGGCTTCTCGCCAACGGCTAGGCGCAGCAGGGCCTCCTGGGCTTCCTGTGGCAAATGCGGCAGCAGGTCGAATAGCGACGCCTCGGTGGCCTCGCGCACGTCGTTCACCCATTCCTCAGGCACGCCGAAGGCCATGAGTTCCAGCTTGCGCAGTCCGGCAAACAGTTTCGTCCCCGGCGAGCCAGACGGCGCGGCCGCGACTGGCTTCAGGGGCAGTTCCTCGACCCGCTCCCGCACCTCCACCAACTGCATGGCGCCGGTGGTGGGGTGGCGCTCGATCTTGCGGCGCTCGGCCCAGCGATAGGCTTTGTCGTGATGGTCCACAAAGGCCAGCAGCAGGCTGGAACCGCCGCGATGCACAATCAGCCGAATATCGGCATTGACTCGAACGGACCAGAAATTCTTGTCCACCGCGCGGTCTAGCTTGTGGAAGGACATGCCGGGCGCCGAGGCGTCCATCTGCAGGTCGAAGGCGGTGGTCTTCACCGCCTTCTGCTCCTGCGCTGTCAGGCGCCCAAGGCTGTCCGTGAAGGTATCGGCGATGCGGAATTCCATGGACAGTTTATCCTTTAAACACGTTCTCGCGGTGCCACCGCAGGAACATCGGATGGGGGGCTTGGTCCGCACGACGCGTGGGAAGGAGCACCCGATCAGGGTTCAGCAGCCGGCTTGCCGCTTCGGGGACATGCCCCTTGGCTAGTAACAGTTGGTGGTCATCCGCAACGGAGATCAGCCCCCGGTCAAACATCCAGTGGAAGGTGGAGCAGAGCGCGATGCCATTCCTCAGCGAGTCCGGCCCCGCGCTTGCCACCGGGCGGACATGCGCCGCCTGGACCTCGCTGCGCCCGCCGCCATTGATGATCTTCAGCCCTGTAAAGGCGCAGGTGTCGTCATAGGCAGCCTTGACCGATCCAGCGAAGGCCGCCTCGCGGAAGGGGCGCGTCACCACGCGCTCGATCAGCGGGCGCTGGAATTCCTCCACCTCCTCGGCGAAGCCGACGATGGGCTCGCGTGTCGTTGCCGCAAAGGATGCCGGTGGGGCCAGGATCGTGGCGAAGGCGGCCTGCAGGATCGCGTCATACTCTGCATCCGGCAGGGTGCGCACCGCGCGCCCAAAGGCGCCCTTGCTGGTGCCGCCATCCTCCCGCCGCAGCGCTGATTCGTAGTAGTGGCTGCCCTCCTGGAACGGCACCGCCCTTGCGAAGTCCAGGTAAGAATCCATCAGGGCGTAGAAGTGGTCCGGCATCGTGGGGTCCGGGATCACCTCGCGCACGCGGGCAGTTGCGAAATACGCTTGGCGGCCACCTCGGCTGGATAAATCCGCTGAGGAGCGCCGCGGCTCGTAGTAGATCACCCAATCCTGCCGCGCGGCTTCAACCTGCCGGAGATAGGTGCGCGGGAAGTGGTAGCGCTGCTCGGGCAGGTCGTCGTAGCTGGGGTCGACCCGGGTAGTGAAAACAGCCCTGGCCATCAGAAGACCGCAACGGCCATCACTACGGTGTCTCCCAGAATGCAGATCGGGAGGCTGTGGGCGATAAGCTGTTCCACCGGAATGCCCTACTGCCCTTTCTCGGCTGCCAGGAGTTTAGCGGCGCGACGAACGATACCGAGAATGAGGCCGGATTCAAAAGCACCCAGCACCGCGCC
>Ga0136644_10002953_pt1 | contig 12802 bp, 15 predicted proteins | sample C_130820_EF_Meta_FD_94780 | JGI IMG/M metagenome (GOLD analysis project Ga0136644, IMG submission 94780) | Freshwater microbial communities from Lake Croche, Canada to study carbon cycling - C_130820_EF_MetaG (v2) (version 2) | ecosystem: Environmental > Aquatic > Freshwater > Lake | place... | reverse complement strand
CGACGAACAAACAACCACAGGTAGTTAATTATGAATTTCTTGACTAATTCGCATAGTCTATGGCACGAGCAAGCGGATGTTTTCTTATTCTTACCCAATCAAAAATTGAGGCAATCGCTGATCGTGCAGCTACGCTACTCATGGAAGGCAAGACGATGATGAGTTATTCAGACTCAGGCACATCGGTTACTAAATCTTTCCCGATGGATGTTCAACAGACTTTAATCGAGTGCAGATACGCACTTCAAATCAAAGACCCTGAGCAGTACGGTGCAATCGACCGCGTCAGAGTGTATAACGGCCTGTGGAATTTCCGAGGACTGTAATTTATGCCATCCAACAAACGACCATCAAAGGCTAAACAATTTATTAAGGACGCTAAGGCTAAGGCCAAGAAAAGCGATTCCTTGAAGGCCAAGTCGTACGGTGGCGGTGGTGGCACTGGTATCTTCTCGCAATTCGAGGGAGCCAAGTATTCTAATAAACGTAATTGGATTCAAACACCGTGGCCTGCTGACTTTAAGCGCACGATGACCACGTTTGACCGTCAGGAGTTAACGCGTAAGATGCGTTGGCTCTACGTCAATGCCGGACTAATTCGCCAGATTATTAACGACATGAGCCTTTATAGCGTGGGCGATGGTATCAAACCACAAGCCGCATCGGGTAACGGATCATGGGACATTCAAGCGGAAAACTATTTCAAGAACTGGGCAAGCAAACCTTGCGAGATTACTGGTCGCTATAACTTCGCTGAGGTTCAGCAAATCGTTTGCAAACTTATTGACCGTGACGGCGAAATTTTCGTATTAAAAACTTACGGCAAGAATGATAATCCTTTATTACAGCTCATTGAGTCTCACCGCGTAGGTGTTTCGCAGGATGCGTACGGCACTGCGTCGGGAATGTTTGACGGAATTTTATTTGATAAGTACGGCGCCGTTCAAGGAGTGAACGTAATACGCTCCGATGGCTCTGCTCGTCTCGTTCCTTCGTCATCAATTTTACACGTTCACCATCCTGAGCAAGTATCTGGTGCGAGAGCATATTCACCACTTCAGCACTCGATTAACAACCTCATCGACATTCTCGAAATCGTCTCGCTTGAAAAGGTAGCGATGAAAGTACAGGCAGATGTTGTCCGCACTATCACACGCGAGAATCCTCAATTTGACGGATCACAGTCCGACTTCGAGGCCTTCGGTATGCGTCCTCAAGATTATCCTGGTCAAGTCTACGACCAGCCTTCCGAGACTGGAACATTTATTGGCGGTAAGACTTTATCCTTAGCACCAGGTGAAGACCTTAAAATGGTTGAGTCAAATCGAGCCAGCCCTAACACGGTCGGAGCGATTGAACACTTAAACCGCGACTCATGCTTAGGCACACTGCCTTATGAGTTTGTGGTCGAGCCTAACAAGTCTGGCGGTGCTATGCGCCTAGTGGTCGCTAAAGCCGGTCGTACTTTCAACGCTCGCCAACAGGTCTTAATCAATCGCTTACTTATCCCGACTTGGGGTTATGTTATCGGCAACGCAATCGCCAAAGGTGAACTGCCAGCAAATGATAACTGGCACCGCGTATCTTGGGTAACTCCTAAGAAAGTCACTGTCGATGCCGGCAAAGAAGAAGCAGCGACATTCAAAGCAATTCAGCTCGGACTTAAATCTTTCAGCGAATACCACGCAGAAAACGGTAACGACGCGCGCGATCATGACCTTCGTCGTGCAGCAGACATCCGTCACTCTATGGATGCGGCAGCCGAGCAGAACATTCCTTACTGGACGATGTACAAACCAGAAAACACATCGAACGCAGACATCTCAATTACCCCCGACGATGATACACCAGTTGACGAAGCTGATGTACCAATGAACGACGGCAACGAACCCCTCTAAAAAAACAAAACAAACACTTTATGAAAAACTTAAACAAAGACATTAAGTCTCACCGCCCAATCTTAATTCAGCCGGCTCAAGCTGCGGAGTACCTAGACCGCGTCGCTCAAGTCGACGTACCACTCAACGCTAAGGCTTCCGACGTGGAAGAATTTATGGCGATGGTATTCGGCAAAGTTGAAGTACTTGAGAAATTCCCACCTTATGCCGTGATACCAGTAAAAGGGGTCATAGGTCGAAACCTGTCGGAACTCGAAGCAATGTGCGGTTGTTGCGACATTAACGACGTTCAAGAAATGCTCGAAGATTGCGAACGCGATGCAACCATCACAACCGTTATTCTTAACATCGACTCTCCTGGTGGTGTGTCCGTTGGTGTTCCTGAACTCGCCGAGAAAATTAAAAACTACTCCAAGAAAGTAATTTCATTTACCAGCAACGAAGCCTGCTCCGCCGCCTATTGGATTGGCTCACAGGCCTCAGAGTTTTACGCAACTCCATCCTCTACGGTTGGATCTATCGGTGTGTACGTTGCTTTCCCTGATATGTCCGAAGCCTTCAAGATGGACGGTATCAAGATGGACGTAATTAAAGCCGGCATTTACAAGGGTGCTGGAATCCCTGGTACAAGTCTCGACAACAATCAGCGCAAGATGCTTCAAGACGAAGTCTTAGAAATTCACGCTGACTTTAAGAACGCAGTTAAGTCTGTCCGCTCATTCGTGGAAGATTCCTCGATGGAAGGTCAATGCTTCTCTGGCAAACGCGGTGCCGAGGCTGGTTTAGTTACTGGCTTAATCAATGGCTTCGATGAATTGATGGAATCGCTTGATACTGATGTTCACGCTCAAATGGAAGCGGACGAAGAGAACGACGCGCGCGAAGAAGAAACCGAAGAAGGTGAAGAGTCACACGGCGGTGGTATCGGCGAGAACGCAAAGTACATGAAGAAACTCTCCGCAGCTGATAAGGCTTTACTCGGAGTAAATCTTAAGAAGGCCGACGATAAAATGGATGCCGAAGAAGAAGAAGGCGAAGACGAAAAGGGCTATCCTGCACAACCCGAAGACCGCAAAATTACTCCTAAGATGGAAGACGCGGAAGAAAAGAAATCCGAAGACGCGGAAGGCGAAAAGTGCGAAGAAGAAATCGCCGAAGAAGAGTACTGCCCTAAATGCGGTAAGCCTCATGACAAGCCTGAGGGCAAAATGGATGACGAAGCCGACAAGTGCGACCCAGATGATCCAGACTACGACCCTGAAGACCCAGATTGCGACCCAGACATCAAAGCAGACGATGAAGTTTCCGAAGAGGCTAAAAAGAAAGCCGATGACGAGGCCGACTCAGGCAAGCGTCCTATTGACACCGACGAAAAGCACGACCGCACCGGCACTAATCGTCACCGATAATTCAGCAATCACTTGACTCTTTCGCATAATACAAATGACGCTCGAACAATCTCTCAAGGCTCTTAAAGAGGCTTTCACTGGAAAGTCTAAAGAAGCTGAAGCACTCGCAGAAGCACACGCTAAAGTCGTTGCATCAAACGAAGAATTATCTGCTAAAGTTTCTTCACTCGAAGCCGAAGCCGCTAAAGTTTCTGACCTCTCAAAACAGATTGAAGAACTCACTGCTAAATTGTCCGAAAGCGAAAGTCTTAAAAAGGCTGCGGTAACTCAAATCGAGTCCGTTGGTAAGAAGTCAGCCGAGATTGCAGCGTCCGTTGGTGTCGCTCCTGTTGAAATCAATCCTGCTACCGAAGCATCTGCTCCTAAATCGAACGCAGAAATCTGGGAAGCATACATCGGCGAGAAAGACTCCGCTAAGAAGCAAGCCTTCTACAATGCTAACCGTGGTGCTATCATGGCACACCTGGGCATTAAATAATTTCCCTCACTCACTCACTCATAATATACTATGTCTAACTCCGTATTAAATCAGGGTCTAGCTCCTCAGTTTGTCGCTGCCGAAACGCTCCGCACTCTGACTCCTATTCTCGCTCCTCTCACTAAAATAGCCGTAACCGATTTCGGTTCCTACGTTGGCGAAAAAGGTCAAGTTGTACACACTCGTTACGCTAACAAATTCACCGCAAGTGATTATGTAGCTGCTGACGGTTTCCAAGCTGCAACCGCTACCTCCACCGACGTTGCAATCTCACTCTCCGATCACCGCTACGTAATGACTTCTTTCACTGACACTGAAGTCGCTGCAATCTCACTCGACATGCTCCGCCGTGTGTTCATCGCTCCTATGGCGAACGCAACTGTTAAGAGCCTCTTCGATGACGTTGTAAAAAGCACCATCACTGCTAACTACTCCGTAGCTGCATACTCTGGTGCTAAGGCTGACTTCAATCGTGTAGCCGTTGCTAACGCTGCAACCAGCCTCACCAAAGCAAACCTTCCTTTCGACGGTCGTGCTTTACTCTTAAGCCCAGACGCATTTGGTCAACTCTTACAAGACGCTTCAGTTGCTCAGTATCTCTCCATCGGAGACACCTCAGTAATTCGTGACGGCAAAGTAGGTCGCTTACATGGTCTCGACATCTACGAGTACAATGGCTTCCCAACTTCTGGCACTGCTTACTCTCAAGGTCTTAATGGTATTGCTTCATGCCGCGAAGGACACGTTGTTGTCACTCGCACTGTTGCTGCTCCTACCACTGGTGGTGGCGAACAAATCAACGTAACTGATCCAGACAGCGGATTCACATTCGCTCTCCGTAGCTGGTACGATTGGACACGCGGTAACACCAACATCTCTGCATCCTGGTTAACAGGTCACAGCGTTGGTAATCCTGACGCAGCTCAGCGCATTGCCTTTACTTCGTAATCCCGGATTAAATAAGAACGAAGAGAGCCTCCCAGAAATGGGGGGCTTTTTTTTGCCCCGAAATAATTGACTAACTCGCATAAACTATAAATGAGCATCCAAGACGAATGGGCATCTGATGCCTCGCAAATTCTAGCCGAGATTCCTAAAGCCGTCACCGTCCGCCGTGGATCAGGCACTGCTACCTCGTTTAATGTTTTAATCTCACCGCCTATGGTCAGTCAGGACTTAGAGACTGGTGGCTTCATGAACTCGACCTCGTTCGATGTTAAATTCCTACGCTCGGACACGGAAGCCCACGCAGGGGTCGTAATTTATGGCAATTTGATTCATTATAACAATTTAGACTTTAGAATTGTGGCAGTTAACGACCGTCCGCCTTCGGCTTGGATTATCGTCAAGGTACAATCGAAAGGGGAGCCAGCCTAAAGGTGACTGCTAGAAGGGGTGTTTTACCCCTCTGGCTTGCCTTCTGGGACGCTTTGATTGTATGGCGGTAAAGACTACCTTTGACGCTAAGATAGACACCTCAATGCTTCAAAAGCATTTGCAGGACTATTCTCGGCTTATGGGCAAAGAAATGGGGGCAGTTATTCAGAATCAAGCCGCCTTGTTTTGTAAGGATATGTGCAAATACACTCCAGCCTTTGACGGCAAATCGCCGGGAACTGGACTCAGCTCAGGAGCCAAGAAAGAAGAGCAACAAATTGTAGCCCATCAAATCAGAAGTATCTTTAAGCCCCTCGACAAGGCAAACCCTTCTCAGGTCGCTTCACTTGGATCAGAGGAAGTCTACCGAAAATGGATTACCTTCCACAAGAGCGAATCGGTCGACACATATTTCAGAAGCAATAAAAGACACTTCAGTTGGAAAGTATTTCAAAACAATTTTGCCGAAAGTGCAGGCGGTCACAGAATTATTACGTCGATGTCTGACATGGAGCAAACTCACTTTGGATTACGATATAAGGGCTACGGTGGACTAAAGAAAAGTGTTAGCGGTACGCAAAACAAATGGCGAAGCAGTCAGTTTTGTTTTATCGTCGAGAAGCCTAAATTGATTGACCAGTATGTTAAAAGAAAAGTCGATAATGTCGGCTATCAAAAGTCTGGTTACTTTTATTCCGCTAAAGGCATCGGAGACAAAACCGCAACTTTCCCAGCATGGGTTAAACATTCCGCAGCTGAAAAACAAGCCATTGCTAAGAATGAATTATCCAACTCGGTAACCCCATCGGTCACTGTTGGTAATCAAATCGGATTAGTCGTTTCCGCTCAGTATCAACGAGCATTAGACGCACGTGCTAAAAATATGCGTAAGCAAATGGTAGCATTTATGAAGTCTAAAAAAATCACTTTATGCGATGCCATCCTCGCAGGTAAAATTTACGGCACTGCTCCACTATTCTCAGAATAAACTTTATGCCTACACTCTACGGAATCCGCACCATCACGGAAGAATCACTCTTAGCCTGGTTCACAACTAACATCTCGGCTCTGCCCGGCATTCAGATTGTCAAAGGCCAGACTGCCGACATCCGATCTGTCCCGATTATCATTCTCCACGCTGAGACTGCTACGGCTCACCGCGACTTTGGTGCCAAGCCTTCGGGCAACTTCGAAATCTCGGTTAAGATTTATATCTATTCATCCGCCGACGATAACACACTCGACCAACATCGTGCGCGCGTCGAAGCAGTGCAAGGCATCATGCAACACTTAGACGGCCTTAAAGCTGCGTGGACTCAAGGTTCACTCTACGAGGGTTGGATTAACTCTGATGACGAAGGGGTGTCCGACCGCCGTTATGGCAATGTCCTGTCCTACACGCTAGTCTGCGTCTATCCGCCCGAAGCCGTTTAACCCTTACGGCTGACTCTTGACTCTTTCGCATAGATTATAACTTACAAACATGGCCGACACATCGACTACTTACGGAGTAACCCACGCTTACGGATTAAACGGAACGCTTTCTTTTGCGACCATCCAATCCGATGACATTTCAATCAAGAAAGCACTTGATGTTGAAATCATGGACGAGAACGGTGTGGTTATTACAGACCGCCTCGATGATGATCGCACTGAGGTATCCGTTAGCGGTGTATTAAAAGTAAAGTCTACCTATCCTACAATCGGTACGCACTTCACTTACGACAGTATCCAATACATCATCAAAGACGTAACCGATGCTGGTACCAACAATGGTTTCCGCAAAGTAGGTTTGAAACTGGTTAAATACCAAAACATTACCTAACCCTGAAAGGGGTTTTCCCACTGTGGCTTCCCGGTGGACTCAGGCTGCGACGATTTTACCGCCGACTATTAAGGTTTGCGGTAGACGTCTTTTGCCGTTTTGTCTCCGTCATCGTGTAGCACTTGAGGCAATTAATTCGCCTGTCTTAAACATTAACGCTTCAGTCGGTGCAACTGACATTATCAACGCGGTGCGTATTCTTTCAACGCATGACATGGCAGAAGCTCGAAAGCCACTTGGATTTATTGACGGTTTTTATTATCGTTCAATGCAATTAAGCCGAAAGAAATTACAACGTGAGGCTAACAAACTTTTAACATACTTCACCGAGCAATCTCTTTGGCCTCGTTTCTGGGAGGAAAGTAAAAACCCACGCGATCGTGGCATCGACTGGCCTTTAATTGTGGTCGCCAATTTGACCAGGAACGGATGTTCGCTTAATGAAGCATGGACAATGCCTGAAGCCGAAGCGGTGTGGATGCACATCGCAAATTTAGCGCAAGATGGTGCAGATGTAAAAATCGTTACCGAGACTGAATGGCTGGCGATGGAAAATGAAAAGAGAGAACTCGAAGAAGAACAAAGAAACTTAAAACAAACCCCTCAACGCTCAAACTAATTAACCATGGCAGACGACGTAAAAGTTAAATTTGGTGGCGACTTCACTGATGTTCCTAAAGGTGCAGAAGCGGCAGCTAATGCGGCAGGAACTAAATTAAGCTCTTGGTTCAATCACGGGATTGAAGGTGTTATTTCTTCTATTGGATCTGCATTAGCTGCACATGCTCTATTTGATAAATTAAAAGAAAATTTAGAAAAAGCATCGGAGTACTTTAAGGAATTAAATCACGCTATTAAAACTACTGGAGCAAGCGGAGATGAATTTCAGCGCGTAGCATATTTAGGTAAAACTGTAGGAGTAACAATGGAATCAGTCGGTCGTGCGATGGGATTCTTTGCCAAGAACATGGGTGCAGCATCAAAAGACGCACACGGTCATGGAAAGATTTTAAGAGAATTAGGTTTTACTAATGAGCAAATTACATCAGGTAACATTTCGGCAACTGAAGTATTGGCGGCCTTAGCAGAACAATTCAAGAAAACTGGTAATGAAGCTATATTGGCAAGCAATTCTATGTCCTTATTTGGTCGTGGAGGTCGTGAAATGTTGCCAATTATTCAAAAGGGAAAAGACGCAATCTTAGAACAAGCCAAGTCTCTTAAGGTTTATTCCGATATGGAACTTGAAGCCGCCGAAGCATCGGAACGAGCAGGAGAGCAACGTTCAGCAGCATATGCAAAATACTGGAAAGATTTAACGGTATTTATGGGAAAAGGTGATGCCAGAAGAATTGCCAAAAATGTCCTAGAAGATGTTAGATCTGACATGCTTAAAGAAGGAAAAAATCCTGCTGGTGAAAATTCCGAAGAATACAATCAAAGAGTAATTAAACAATTACAAGGAAAAGGGGTTGGTTTAGAAATTCAAAAATATGCTTTTGAACAATTACAAAAAAATTATGGTGGTGGTCGTTTTCGCCCTTTTGAATCAAAAGAATTTCAAGAATCATTTCCTGGTCTTATGAAAGAATTAGAAAAGACTAAAAAGGAAGAAAAACCAGCAGAGGTAAAAGCTTCAATTGTATCGAATGTCGCCGCACTTGCCGCTTCATCACTTCAGCAAATCGGTGGTGGCGATATAACTTCCGTAATGTCTGGCTTAACTAATAACGAAATTGCAGACAACACTCGACGCACTGCCGACGCTACCGAACGCATCGCAGGCAAAGAAGCACCTAAACCCGGCCCACAAACTTTAAGATAATATGGCATCATCAACTTTAATCAAATACGGTAACTCTCTAGATACTGGGACAATACAACCAGGTCGAACTTTACACGTCGACGCGTACGGCCTTGCACAAGCACAAGTGACTTATGCTTTTGATGCCTCAGCTCTTAGCACTCTGGTAGACGCATTAGAAGCCAGTATTGTCCACCCAGATTCTTCAACGCTCGGATTTACGATGCGGTCTTACAAGTACTCATACGTAATTCAAAAGGCTAGTGTTCTTATGGTGACGGTAGACTTCGCTGGTGTAGATCGTACAGCAGGATACACAGACGCACAAATTAACGGTGTTTCTACATCAAGCGCGCAACCTATCGAGACGCACCCTAACTTTACTAAAAATACCGATACAACTATTGGGCCTTCTGGTAGCATCCTCGCTGGCACTCCTGGAGCGATTTATAATCGTGCAATCTTTAACCCTGTAGACACTGGCGGTAGCGGTGGTGTTCAATATACCTTCGGCGGTTTCGGTGTTGAAACAGACACAACCCAGCCACCCAATAAAAAAGCCGGTGTTCGTCAATTCCTTCGCCCGATGTTAACCATACGCGGTCAAATGTTCTTTGACTCGGCTCAGGTAGCCAGAGCAAGCCATTTAATCGCAACAATCGGAAGAACATTTAACAACGATTCCGACGTAGCAAAACTGATTGCACCATTCAGCTCGACTACTTATCCGAAAACTAAATGTCTGTTAACCGCAGCCAATGTTGAAACTATTGGATCACCTATTACTGGCAGAACCTGTGCGTACAAAGTAAATTACGACATCATGCTTTCGCCTTACGATTGGGATTCTGACATTTACGGCAGTGGACAACAATCAATCTTCTAAGCATGGAAGACCTAGGATTTGATGGTTCTGGCTCTCAGTTTGTAAGCTCAAGATTTAAGGCTGGTGATCCTGTATCCGCTAAACAATTAAATCAGTTAGCCGCGTCGGTTCAAACTGCATTACCACAACCTTACATCGGCGAAGGTAATCAGGTATCTTTTACAGGTGGTGGCTCGCTTATTCTGGGCAATCAATCGACGCTATCTAGAACGCTCTACCCATTCACAATTTACGTTACAAAAGTAGAATCGGCTTATAAATTCACCGCTCGACCAGGAACGATTAACGGCCTTGTGCCTTGCATCAACGGATCTACAGGTTCGTCAAAACTTTTAACTGCTACCCCGACTCCGACAGGCGATTTATCATTCGATGGTGACGGCAATTGCTGGGTCTACCTAAGAGCCGGCCCTAAGAGCGGAACTAGCAAATACTGGCCCAATGATAACATCACTGAAACAAGTTATCCCAATGTCATTGCTTCAAATGTAATCCTAAGCGATACGGATGACTTCGGCTATATTCTTGTCGCGTTGGTCACTAAGAACGCATCGACTGGAATTGTAGCTACAAATCAATTCTTAAAAACCAACGTCTGGTCGCAGCGCAACAAGTACACATTGCCTAATTCATCGGTCTACTATTTCTGGCCTATTTAATATGGAGCAGATAACGTCGAGACAGTTATTTGACGGTGTTAGATTTTATGAATTTAGTGGTTATTCTACCTATGTAGATACTACCGATACTGATCCGTATCCTGGGATGACTTTTTATATTGGCTCTCTCAGTGCCACTGCTTCTGGTACTAATACACTCGGTATAGGTTCAAAATCATTTGATTATATAACTTCATCGCCACTTGTAACGGTTGGGCAGTTAATTAAAATAGAATCAACCTCATTATACGTTCACGGATACATGCTCGGGGCTGTTACCTCTGCCTATATTGATGGTGCCGGAATAACGCATATAAATGTTGATACTTATGAATTTCACGGCGAAGGGGTAAGCACTCAATGGAACATAACTTTACAAATATTAAATGGCGGTGCAAATGCCGTTCAAAATCCCAATGCACCACACGTTGCTAAATTAGTCGTTGCTGACGCTCAACTATACGCTCCATCAACTTATGTTGCTCAAGTTTTAATTCCATCGCAAATTGATAACACAGAGACAATAACATCAAACACTCCAACGCACTACGCTGGTTATACATTCACAAAATGGAAAAAACAAATTAACGTTTTGGAAGATTTCAGCGATCTGCATAAACCGTGGTTAGGAACGACAGTTACAATCAGACTTAAAATTGCTAAAACAACAACCACTTTGGCAGGCAGTACTGTTGTTTATGAATTTAGGGATTACAATCACACCTTTACGGAGTCTAATTTTAGTACTTCAGCTGGAGGCTTTACACCTGGTCAAACTTATCCCAATTACCCGACTCAGTCGCGTTGCACTACATACAGTGACGACTATATAGATAATTTCACTTCCACATTTGATTATGTTTATAATTCTGATGGTGAAATAATAAGTCAGACATTAGTTAGTTATAGTTTCCCAGAGGATGGAAACCCTGATAATCCTCAGCCGTGGTCTTATGTTAAAGATGTCTCCCCCGGCAGTTTCTTCGAGCCTCCGACCCCATAACCCAATTTCTTGACTCGGTCGCATAGAATAGGTCACTCCTAAACTATGGCATCACAAGTAATAAATTGGAAAAGAGCTTCAACTTTTGGGGCTACTGTAACATACACGCCAGAAACAGGGTGGCCTACTAATTTAACAGGGGTTACGGTTACATCGGACATTCGCGACGCTAACCGCAAACTCTATACCTGTACTGTAGTCATCACTTCACCGACTACTTTCACGGTTACAAATTCATCGACTGACCTCTGGGCGGTTGGATCAGCATATTGGGACATTAGATTTACGAAGAACGGCACCGTGTTCTTTTCGGACACCGTGGTCATTAACGTAATCGACAACGTCACAACCGCCTAATCCAACGACCTAAGAAATGGCACTCGAAATAACAGTCTTAACAGGGGCAACTCTCACGGCAACCGTTGAGGGCAACGCAATCTTAGCGAGCATCATCGCATCGTCGGCTACATTGAATGTGTCGATGGGGATTCCCGGCCCTGCTGCGACTGTGCAAGTCGGAACGACTACGACTGGTATTCCTGGCACTGATGCGTTGGTAACTAATTCGGGTACGACTTCGGCGGCGATTCTTAACTTCACGATTCCGCGCGGTGATGTCGGAGCAACTGGAGCAACTGGAGCAAAGGGTGATAAGGGGGACACTGGCAGTGCAGGGTCTTCGGCGACTGTTCAGGTCGGTTCTACGACAACGCTTTCGGCTGGATCACCAGCAACGGTGACTAACTCTGGCTCTACTTCGGCGGCCATTTTCAACTTTGGAATTCCTCAAGGACTCAAGGGAGATAACGGCAGTAATGGTGTCGGTGTTCCTACTGGTGGCACGACTGGACAAGCTCTGATTAAATTATCAGGCACGAATTACGATACTGGCTGGGCGAGTATTAACTCCGCAACATGGGGTAACATTACAGGTACGCTATCAAATCAGACGGACTTACAATCAGCGCTAAATGGTAAATTGTCCTTAACTGGTGGAACGATGACTGGAAACATTACCATCTCGGCAACGGCAAGTAGTTTTACTTTAACCCCTCTAGGTTTCACTATTTATAACGACGCTGGCTCGGTTGCTACTTTCTTTGGTTATAATTCAAGTGAGGCACAACTTCAGTTAAGTGATTCGGACAGAGCTAATGGCACTGTTATAAGCTCTTCAGGTATTCAGTTTAATGATTTAACTCAGCAAACAACCGCCTACATCGAAGCCCCAATCGATGGCATAACCTACGGACGTAAAGACGGATCATGGAGTGCTATCAGCTCTGGCGGTGGAACTTGGGGTAGCATCACCGGCACTCTCAGCAGTCAGACGGATTTATATAATGCTCTTAACGGTAAATTAAGTTTAACTGGTGGCACGATGTCGGGGACAATTTTCCTTCCCTCGCTACGCAATTTACTAAACACCGATTTAACGGTCACGGCTTACAATGACACAGGTG
>Ga0136644_10002952_pt1 | contig 12802 bp, 12 predicted proteins | sample C_130820_EF_Meta_FD_94780 | JGI IMG/M metagenome (GOLD analysis project Ga0136644, IMG submission 94780) | Freshwater microbial communities from Lake Croche, Canada to study carbon cycling - C_130820_EF_MetaG (v2) (version 2) | ecosystem: Environmental > Aquatic > Freshwater > Lake | place... | reverse complement strand
GTTGTTTTTCCATTGGTGCCAGTAACGCCCACTAAAGATAATTTCTCAGTCGGATGCTCCCAAAATCGAGATGCAATTTTACCTACAAGGCCACGAGTTGAATAAACTCTAATTAAAGAAGAATTATCTGCCCCTTGATAACTCCCATCGACAATGGCGATTGCCCCTTTTTTGAGAACCTCATTAACAAATTGATTTCCATCGTTCTGGGCGCCTTTTACGGCGATAAAAAGGCTTCCGGGCTTAGCAACTCTAGAGTCTTGAACAATCTCCAAAATCGAAGTTTCAAGGCTCAGTGAAGTGGCTAAAATTTCGTTCCGATTTAAAAGTTCTTTGAGGGGTTTCATCACGTTTTAAGGAATACAGGCAGATTCGGATTCTGTCCACTCGGCTTTCGTTAGGGATGAGACTAGGTATTTGGGGAAAAATGCAGACTGACTTCACTTTTTGGGGAAATAACGGTGCCCGATTCAGGGTGTTGCTTATCCACAAACCCATCGCCAATAATTTTAACTGCGGTCACATGTTCACCCATCACCCTCAGAGCCTCCCGCATACTGAGCCCTTTTAAGTTGGGCATATACCAGACCCCATCAGAGGCGACACGAATCTCCGGCATCGGAATCAAAGCAGGTAAAGACTTAGGAGCAGGAGCTTTGACAAGGTTTTTAACAACCGTCGTCTTGGGAGCTTTATCCAGTATTTGGATTGATCTCTCCGCAATGCGCTTAAAAACAGGCGCTGCGGTAATGCCACCATAGTAAGGGGCCTTTGGCTCATCCACCATTACACCAATCAAAAGTTCAGGCTTTTCAGCAGGCAAAAACCCTATGAAAGATGACAAATATTTTTTGCTGTCATAACCTTTTCCCGGCTCGTATTTTTGGGCGGTTCCGGTTTTTCCGGCGACTCGAATCCCTTCGATTCGAGCTTTTACCCCGGTTGCTTTTTCACCCTCAGTTACCGAAACTAAAATATCCCGCATCGCTTTCGCCGTTGCGGGGCTAAGAACTTTTCTTTGGGTACTATTGTGAACTCCAGGAATCTCGACTTCGCTCAGCATGATTTTAGGTCTAACCCAATAACCGTCGTTGGCAAAAGGAGCATAGGCCATGACCATTTGTAACGGAGTTACGGAGATTCCCTGTCCAAAGCCAACGGTCGCTTGATAAAACACCTTCCAAACATCTTCACTTTTGAAAGAAGCAAAAGCTTCTCCAGGCAAAGATATTTCTGTTTTTTTGTTTAGATTAAACTTCTCTAAAGCATTCTTTATGCGTTGGGGACCCAAAGCGAGAGCAACTTTTGCAGCGCCAGCATTACTAGAATGCTGAATAACTTCTCCTAAAGATATTTTTCCAAATCGATGATTGGCTTCAGCTTCATGAATCACCATGTTGCCTATTTTAAGATGTCCCATCTCACAATCAATTTTTGAATTAGAATTGTACAAGCCGAGATCAATCGATTCGGCAGCGAAAATTGGTTTTAAGGTCGATCCCGGTTCATATAAATGACTGGTCCATAGGTTTGTGGAATTGGACGAGGGGAATTGATTGGGATAATTAGAATCAAAAAGAGGCCTTTGCCCCATAGCAATAATTTCACCAGTAGTTGGGTCTACAACAATCGCCATGATATTTTTGCCACCATGCTGGAGCTGAGCTCGTTCGAGCTCTTCATCCACTACGTGCTGAATTCTTCTGTCTAAAGTGAGACGAATTCCATCTTTTGAGTCCATCTCGCCATAATTTTTTTCTAAGTAACTTAAGTTCCCCTTTCCATCTCTTGGCACTGCCATTTTGCTTCTTGAGTCGATAAGCTGTTTATTGAGATAGAGCTCAACTCCCGCAATTCCATTTCCATCAATATCAGTGAAGCCTAAAGTTTGAGCTGCTAAAGTTGAGTTAGGATAAAATCGATGATTTTCTGGCTCTACGAAAATTCCCGGTAATTTCAATGCCGTTAGCTTCTTAGCCAGATCCTCGGTCAACTGCCTGTGAATCCACACAAAGCTTTTTTTCTTATCCAATTTCTGCAACCACTTCTGAGGAGAACCCCCAAGAACTTTACTGAGCGAGATGGCTGTTTTTTTTCTTGCCTTGATCATTTTAGGGTGGGCAAAAACAGATACGGAAGGCATGCTAACAGCAAGCTCCTCCCCATTGCGATCTAGGACAGGTTGTCGGTATTGAACCTTCTTATTTACTTTAAGATATTGTCTTTGAGCAAGTCCTTCCAACCCAGAATCTCTCCAAAGCTGTAACTGAAAAAGACGCAACCCGATTAGAATAAAAAATGCAACAAAGCAGATGTAAACAAAACCCAATCGTATTTTGAACCATTGACCCATTTACAGTTTTTTTCCTTCTGGATTTTGGGATTTGAGTTTTAGATTTTGGCCTACCTTGGGAGGTTCTAAACCTAATTGATTAGCTAATCCTTCAAGTTTTTTGGGCGAAGTCAATTTTAACCATCGAACTCGCAATGCTTGAGTCTCTTGTTCTAATTGACGATATTGGCGTTCTTGCCCAACAAACTGATAAGTTGATTTCACAGTTAGTGCGCGAACCCACACTAAACCTGCAGCCAAAATAAAGAGGGAAACTAAAAGAAAACTCAGCTCCCGCTTAACGGAGTTTGATTGATTCATGGAATTTTCTGGTTTTAGGAGATTAAATTAAAGATATCTTTATTTTACGTGGTTATTTATATTTTTTCAACGCACCTAAGTTTAGCACTTCGCGCTCTAGGATTTTCTAAGAGCTCTTTTTCAGACGGTTCGATAGGTTTTTTCGTGACGAGTCTAACTTTTTCTTTCTCACGACACCGACAAATGGGTTCATCACAAATGCATCTTCCAGCGAGTTTTAGAAAGATTTTTTTTATGACTCGATCCTCCGTCGAGTGAAAAGTAATAACCACCAATCTTCCACCCGGTTTTAAGCAATCAATTAAGGCTGGGATGGTTCGCTCCATCTCGTCCAGCTCTTGATTTACCATCATGCGTAACGCAGTAAAAAGTGCCGTAGCAGGATGAGATTTTCCGGGTATTTTAGGGCCCGCAAGTTTCGCCAACTCGACTGTGTTGTTCAGTTTTCCTTCTTGAAAGGCTTTAATGATTTTGCGAGCCAGACTTCTTGATTCTCTAATTTCTGCATTACGGTACAGCTGGTCTGCCAACTCTTCTGGAGTTAGTTGAGATAACCAAGTGGAAAGCGGCTCCCCCACTCCAGGATTCATCCGCATATCTAAGGGGCCTGGTTTCATTAGAGAAAATCCTCTTTCAGCTTCCAAAAGCTGCCGAGTGCTCACTCCTAGGTCAACCAGTATCCCATCGAAAAAAATCCCCTCTGTTTGGGCCTTAAAACCTGAAAAAGGCCCTTCCACAAGCTTAAGTCTAGGGTCAGTTCGGTATTTCCCCTCTTTTCGATACCTATCCAAAGTGCTCAGATCCCGGTCATTGCCCAACAAAAGTTTGATGTTATACCCTAACAAAACATCGGAATGGCCCGCCTCTCCGAAGGTTAAATCAGCATAGATACCACCATCTTTTAAATCAATATTTTCAACGACTTCTGATAGCAAAACCGGCCGATGAAGCCTTTCCATACACCCTCTTTTACGCGTAGCGCATTTTTTCCTAAAGCCTTTTGACGCAATGCCGATAAAGACACTGTGCATCCTAACGCGTTGCACTAATTAACCCATTTATCAAGTTCTAACCCAAAGGGAAAGAACTAAAGGAGCTTACCATGGCATTAACAATTTTAACCAACCTGGCGTCGCTAAATACGAAGCGCCATCTCGAGGAGTCATCCGAGAGCTACGCTAAGTCTGCAGAACGCTTGGCGACAGGAAAACGGATCAACAAATCTGGTGATGACGCTGCCGGACTGTCTATTTCAACAAGTATCGAAGGACAGGTTCGAAGTATCCAGCAAGCTCACCGCAATGCCCAAGATGCACTCTCCCTCATGCAAGTAGCTGAAGGGGGAATGAATGATGTGAACAACATGGTGATTCGTCTTAGAGAACTTGCCATGCAAGCATCAAGTGACAACGTAGGAGATTCAGAAAGAAAGTCGATTCAATTTGAAGTTGAACAGGTGAAACAGGAAATAGATCGCCTATCCGAATCAACTAAGTTTTTTGATACATCGCTACTGAACGGAAAAGGCCGCAGTTTCTCGTTTCAAATCGGGCCGGATAACAATGAAGCTAATCGTCTTGAATATGATGCCTCAAAATTAAATCTGAGCACATCATCTTTGGGACTCTCGGGAGTCGACCTGTCGGATATCGACTCAGCCCGAAACTCTCTACAAGCTATAGACGATTCGGTTAAAAAATTAACAGAACCGAGAGCAGAGTTGGGGGCACTACAGTCTCGACTCTCTTCAATCTCAAGTAGCTTGTCGGTCTATGAAGAAAATATGTCGGCAGCTAAATCACGGATCCTAGACGCAGACATGGCAAAGGAAACTGCAGATGCCGTGAAAGCACAGGTCTTACAAAAAGCTGGGGTCGCTGTATTAGCTCAAGCTAACATGGAACCGGCCATGGCTTTGAAACTATTGGGAGATTAAAGCTCTCTTAAGTGTAAGTGAATAAATGGGAAAAATCGGCTTACTCTTTAACCGGAGTAAGCCGATAACTCTATAGAGGAGTCTTCCCATGGCTGTTAACCCATTACAACCTGCGATGGCGTATTCAATCAATGCCTCCAACGAGACATCTGATAATACTCGTCAACGCCAAGAGAAGAACTCTACAAAAGAGGATCCCTCAAACCGATCGAAAAATGAAAAACTAAAATCGGTTTCTAATCCCGATGAAACAGCTACAGATGTTCCCGAAGACAAAGTTGCTCTTGAACTGGTCAGTCAAATTGTTGACAGCCATAAAGTCATCGAACTACTCGCGCATCGCCCCAAGTACAAGAGATCTGCGAAAAATTGTTTTTCAAACAAATCATCTGGCAGAGAAAACAGCCAATTTTCTGACGTAAAAAAAATTAATAAAGCCTTTTAATGAGTGGTTTTTCGCAAGTTTCAGCATTGATTTAAACCCGTCTTAATTTTATACTTAAAGAGTAAATTCAAAAGTTCCCAAACTACTTTTCCTCGTTATTTTTTTCTACAAAAACTTAATATTAGTAAACTTCAAAGGAGCTTGGTGTGCCTGGCATATCAATGGATTCAGTCTCTAATTTGAGCCCAGAATTCCAAAAGGCGTACAGCTCCGCCGTCCAAGCTGAGCGAAAGCCCATAAAACAGCTCGAAGACCGAAAAGAGATTATTGCGTCGAAAGTAAATTTACTTACCGATTTAAACTCCAAAATGGAGGGTCTCAAACAAATTCTTCCCGAAGTCGGAAGTCCCTTTGCTATTAGAGAACTTTCCTTCTTAAGCGATGATGAGAAAGTTATTTCCGGAAGTGCAGACAAAAGCGCTGCTGACAAAGGGAAACACAGCATCGAAGTATTACAACTTGCCGGTTCAGCTTCAGCCCTTTCGAACGCCCTGCCCGACAAAACTGAAACAAAAATTGGTACTGGATATATCACCTTTAATACAGCCGCGGGAGAAACGCAGGAAATCTTTATTGATGACGACAACTCAACACTGGAAGGGGTTGCGAAGGTAATAAACTCCTCCGGGTCCGGCCTTAAAGCAAGTGTCATAAATGACAACTCGGGTGAAGAGCCCTCTTTTAGGTTGTTACTGAGAGCAGAAGGAGTAGGAACCCAGAGTGATGTAAAATTTCCTGAATTCTACTTTTCCGGTGGAGAAGAAGAACTTGTTTTGGAATCGCAGAGAGATGCAACCAATGCAGTCATTCGCTATCAGGGATATGAGATACAGAGCCCCACCAATGAGCTCAAAGATATCATCCCAGGAGCGACTCTAAATTTAAAAGGAATCACAGAACCGGGAAAACCTCTAACCGTAACGATCGAACAGGACGTACCTAAAACTCTCACAAAAATGAAGGATGTTGTCGAAAAGCTTAACCAAGTATTCACTTTCATCCAAAGTCAAAACAAGATGGATGATAAAACCGACACCTCCAAAACTCTGGGTGGCGATTATGGAATTAGACTCGCTGAAGACAGATTAAGAAATGCCTTACAAAGCAACATTATCGGTGATGGTTCCAAAAAATACCGCTCTCTAGGCGATTTGGGGATTGCCTTCAATAAGCAAGGAACCCTAACTTTTGATGAAAAAAAGTTTCAAAGTGCTTTGGAAGCAAACTTTGAAGATGTGGTTACCTTGATGACAGGCAATGAGGAAACGAAAGGGATTATGCCCGCGGTGCTAAGCGCCGTTAATACAATTTCAAGTGCCGGTGGAGGAGTCTTAACAAACCAACTCCAAAACTATAACAATCAGATCCGAACCATTGATAAAAATATATCCACGAAAGAGAAACAGATCGAACGCAAAGCAGAACAACTCAAAAACCAACTCTCTGCGGCTCAGGGTGCTCTGAATTCAATGAAAAGCCAATCTAACTATTTCCAGGGAGCCATTGGCTCAATTCCGGGAACGGGCGGCTAAACTGGAGAATAAATTATGAACTCAGCTAACAAAAAAAACGCCTACCAAAAGACGTTAAAAACCTATAAGAACACCGAGATTCTCACAGCTAACAAAGAGGCTATTTTGCTTCTTCTTTATGAGGGCGGAGTTCGCTTTCTAAAACAAGCTATTCAAGCCTGTGAAAAAAAAGACATCTCTGAAAAATCGCGACTTATAGGACGTGTCCAGGACATTGTGAATGAACTGAGAGCCACTCTGAATCACAAAGAGGGTGGAGACCTGGCTGCTTCCTTGGAATCGCTTTATGATTTCGTTACTGAAAGACTTATTGAAGCCACAAAAGAAAACAGCGTTGAAAAGCTGAATGAGGCTTTAAAAATCCTAATGACTTTACATGAAGCCTGGCAACAGGCCGTCGCTTCGTTAAAAACAGACAACAAAGTTTCCGAAAATCGGTAAGGGGGAAAAAATGGAAGAAGTAATTCAATATTTGCAGATGAAAAATAAGTACTATGAAAAGTTTTTTTCTATTAGTACGAAATTTCTGGAAGAAACTAATAGTGACCGTTGGGATAACCTTAGTTTTTTCGTTGAAAACCGGGAAAGACTGCTCAACATCATTCGATCACTAGATCAGAAAATAGCCCGAGCTTTCAAAGATTCGACCACTACTGAAGATGAACTGAATAGCTATCGGGATAGCCTTAAAACTCTGTTCGACAAAAAGAAAAGTTTAGGGGAAAAAATCATTGCTATCGACCTCCAATTAATCTCCAAGATAGATGCCATGAAGACTCAAACAATAAAAAAGCTTAAATCCAATCTCAAGACTACTCATCACCTGGATAGCTTTGAAAAATCCACAAATACGAAACGACGTCGCACAAAAGACGCATAGTTCCACATTGAGTCAAAACTTTGTCGCCTTGTTCGAGCTTTGACGTCTGAACCAGAACTTGGAATCCCCAAGTACTACTCACTATTCAACTCTTTCACTTTTGCTAATGGCACAGCCCTTGCTCTTCCCTTTAAGTTGCCATGGCAAATGAAACATTTACACACAATATAAATTCACCTTTCTTTAACGTGCTCTCTGATGCAGAGAGCATCCAAGTCAGAGAGGTAGTGCCTTCAACACAGCCAACCATTATGGCTTCTCTTGAAGAAGCTATAAAAAGCTTCGATAAAAATGACCCACAAATCGAAACTCGCAGCTTTTTGGTTACGATAAAAAAACCAACCGCATCAACGCCTGTAGCTTCCACAACAAAATCAAAAGATAATGATGAATTGAGTTCAGTCTTAAACAAAGCTGAACTTCTTTTAAAAAACGAAGATTACTTATTGGCTAGGAATCTCTTCTCTTTCATTTTGAAAAAAGAACTGAAGAACGCAACTGCTCTGCGGGGGCTCGGACAATGCCTTCTCAACTTGGGAGACACTTCTGCTGCGAAAAAATGTTTTAATGCACTCATCGAAATTCACAAAAGCCAGGATGGCTATGTTCTTCTAGGAATAAGTTTAATCAAGGAAAATAATGATACAGCTGCCCACGATTCCTTTACTAAGGTAAACGAGGCTGCTGCATTGCCTGCTGATTTAAGGTTCCAATTTCACAAAGAATTTGGAAATTGCCTGACTCGTTTGGAGAAATTTAACGAAGCCTCAGAAGCCTATCACCACGCGCTTTCACTAAACCCCAGATCTCATATTATTTTAATCAATCTGGGTACCTTAGAGATCCAGAGAAAAAGATTTGAGAAGGCCACTAGATACTTTCAACAGGCGATAGACTTTTGCCCTACGGCTGCAAAGGCATTTTGTGGCATAGGAATCGTAGCCCAAATGAGTGGGGAAAACGATATTGCTGAGATGTACTTCCAAAAAACTCTTGAAGTTGATTGTCTGAACTCTGTCGCCCTTCATCAACTTTATGCCTTGGCGGACAGTGAGTCCGATTTACGGGGGCTTAGAAAACTCATTGTGCAAGCTCTTATCAAAGATCCCGCACATTTAGATAACCGATTTCTATTGGCAGCCACACTATTCAAGCAAAATGATTGGTCGGGTTGTGAGACAGAACTAAATGTTATCTTGAAAAGATCTCCAGACCATACCAAAGCAAGACAATTACGAAACGAACTTAGCCTACACAAACATCGGCAAGGGGGAAATATATGATTAAACTAAGACTGGACGATTCACCTTGCGATTTAAAGTCGACCGAGAACAAAAAAATAGGCGATGCTATAAATGAGGTTCTCAGTGAACTTCCCCCAAATCGTATTTTCACTAAAATCGATGTTGATGGTCGAAGATACTCTTCCACCCTTGAAAATAACATTCTGGAAAAGACCGTTGATTCAGACTATCAAATAGAAATTCGAACTGCAGATAAGTCGATTTGGGCAGCTACTGGATATGATGTATCTCTTTCCTGTATTGAGCGACTGCAAAAAAGCATTATTCGCTCAGCTGAATTTTTCCGCGAGTCGGACAAACTGAACGGAAACAGACTTTTCATTCAATGTATTGAAGGTCTAGAAAGATTTGTTGAGTCTATTACAATCACTAAAATAGCGCTAAATCTAGACTTTACCAAAACTTTCTGTGAGGGCGTTTCTTTGGCAAAAATTGAATCAGACTTACAGCACATTCTTAAATCCGTATTTGGTTTTCAACAACAGGAAGACTATCAAGGGCTCGCCGATAAAATCGAGTATGAACTTCTAACAAATCTCTCTAATTGGGGACAGGCTCTTAAGCAACTTAGAGCACAACAAAACTCTAATGCCTAGAGGTCACTTAGATAGATAGGTTACATCAATGCGAGCACCTTCGGGTGGCGCTTCATCAAATACAATTTCATTGGAACTACTGTCGAACACCCAAGTTAAATTGGTAATCTCAACCCCATTTAAAGAAACGACCACTTTCAGTGTGTTTTCCTGAATAGGAACGTCAATTTTAAATCGTTTGGGAAGCTGTTTAAGTCTAAGCCCATCCAAGCTTATTTTTTGAGAAAAGCTGCCACAAATGCCGCCAGTGTCACCTTTCAAAATCGTTGCTAGCTGTGAAAACCTATCTTGGAATCCAGCTAAATCGATGTCAGCATTATATAAAGTTACGCAACGATTTGTTCTATCAATAACCTGACCGGACTGAAGTCTTTCGTAATTAATCGAGTACACTCTAAGTAAATCTGGGTTGTTATTTTTAAAAGAAAGAAATTTTCTGCCGTAATAACTCACCGCCGATTCTGAAGTAGGAACCAAAGAGTGATCATCCGAATCAGAAATAAAAACTAAAACTAAAGGCACATTAGGCCTAGGTTGAAAGTACTGACTTAAAGCAAGATTCGTAGCCTCAAAAGCCCTGTTTAGCCCCCCCGTATTTCCATTAAATGCAACTTGGGTCAAAAGAGAAGAAAACAAAGCGACTCTTTGCTCCAAAGTTCCCATGTTTTTCTTTAAAATTATTGGATTCGCCACTGGTTGCAGTTTCCCCTGAGAACGAAGCATATCAGAAGTGATAAAACCCATTTGATAACTAGAAGTTGATCCATCTAATCTTGTGAAAAACTTTTGGGCTTCAGAGATGATATTGTTTCTACCTGGAGCATTATAAAATTGAGAGCGATCATCCAGAACCCAGAGGATATCCAATAGGGGCGGATTAAAATCCTGATTAAAACTCAAAGAGGAGTTGGTCTGCAATAGCTTAGATTTATCAGCACAGGCTGATAAGCCTAGCAGAATCACTCCCAAAGCACTGAAAAACAACGTTAAGTTCGCAGATCTAAATATTCTTCGCATATTTTACTTCTAGTCCAATCACCTTGCGTAATGGACCACTCTCCGAGCCGGGAGGATTGCAAGGCTAAAGCCAGCTTCATCACAAAAGATAATTACCTGAAACTAAAAGAATACTAACCTGGGTAGGTCCTTGCCTAACTTTCAGCTGCGTGTGTAGGTTACCGTCACAGGTGACATTTAAGGGCTCTGCTTTAGATCGGCTAAGAACAGTTGAGCTTCCGCCACCTTTTCCTTCAGACGGTACGGGTCCCAATTCTGAGGTTGGAAAGCCTCTAGTTTAGAGGCTGAAGCTACAAATCGCTCTAAATGCTTTATAACCATGCCGGCTGAATATGGCTCCTTCATTAAGACTCTTCCTAGACCATACCAAAGCATGGGTCGAATAACTTCAGCCAGTTGCTTCTCTTTAATTTGAAGAAGAAGTGCCCTACCCTCCTTTTCATCGCCTTTTTCAATTAGAGCTAAAGCAGAAGTTAGTCTCTGTCTCGGAGTCAAACCTTGTTCACTCCGCTTTTCAAACCATTGCACAATTTCACCGTAATCTTTAAAGTGGTAACGAGCTTCCAGAAGACTTTCCGTCCAACGCGTTTTAACAACAGCGATTTCATTGGCTGTTTTTAAAGTTTCATAAAATTTATTGAAAAAACCCAATCTTTTTTCGCAGTTCGCCTTCGCTTCAAGAATTAGCAGATTTCCTTTTTCTAGAATATTTGCTTGGTTCAACAAGGCTAAAGCCTGAGAAAAGTCACCAAGATTTATTTTGGAAACAGCCTGAAAATAAAGACTCTGTGATTCATCTTTAACAAATCGAGACTGAGTCAGTTCAAGCTGGCTCTGAATATTTTTCCAATCATAGGTAGAAATGAATTGCCTACGGTGATTCAAAAAATCCAGCACCGTTTTTTGAGAAGGTTCGTGCCCTTTAAGAAGGAGCTCAAGCTCTGAAACTTTCAACATGGCTTGAACAGAACTCGGCTGAGATTTGTAAACCTCTTCCCAAAGCGAAAGAGCCTGACTGTAATCGTTTTTAGAAAAATAATAGTCAGCTGCAACAGAAAGCGATGGCAAAGAGGTCGTATTTACCGCGACCGCTTTTAAACTTACTATTCCCCAAAAAATCCACCGCAATAAATGCACTTCTTCCGAACTCTCCTGATGGCTTCTTAGAACTTCAAACTAGCTGTAGTTCTAAACCCGAATACGGTATAGGTTGTGTCTAAACCCATCGAAGATAAAATTCCCTTTCCTGGGAATAATACGCCCACATTCACACCGAGGTCGAAATTTTTATAGACGCTGTAATCGGTCCCCAAGTCAACTTCGGTTCCTAAAGCTCGATTTTCTCCGTTTTGAACCGAGGCCTTTTCAGCGTAAACAAGCTCGAGCCCTGAGGACAATGAAGGAGACCAATCAATTCTCAAACCAGGTCGGAAAAAGTAAATTCCCGAGAAAGAATCTTGGTTTCCGTAAAGAACCATGCTTCCATTACCCACTTTGCCAGGATCCGTTCCTACACTGGAATATTTTCCTAGGAGCTCGCGTCCCAAGATAAAACCGGCACGACGATTTGGGTGAAGAGAAACAAAACCTGTTAACTCATCATTATTCAAATTGGAGTCCCCGCTCGCATACAAAAACTCTAGAAAAGCTTTCACTTTATGGTATTCGTAAGTGGCATTTAAAGTTGCTGCTAAAGCGTTGAGATTCGCATTTTTACTAAGAGCATTTTTGTAGTTATTCGCTTCTCCGGTCATCCAACTCACTTCTCCACCCAAAGTGAAATAACTAACCGTTTTTCTCAAGTAGACATCCACCACATTATTATTCAAAGGATAAGGTGTGTTGGCTGCCAAATAACTACCGGAGTAATAATTATTGGGGTTACCCGTTGCAAGCTCTGTTCCTTGGGCATTCGAACGAGTTTGCTTTTCATAGATTACCCCACCCTCTACGTCAGCTTCGGGGTTGTCATACTGAAGATAAAACATAAAAAAATCGGCATCATTTTTATGACCCCAAACCGATTTTTTTCTGGGTTTGGAATAGGCTAAAGCACCGACGATATGTCCCAAGTGAAGTCTATATTCTAAGCGGTCAAGAGTCGTTCCATAATCGTCCCATTTTCCTCCCGCATCCCAAACTAAACCGTATCCCCACGAGAAAGGCATTCTTCCGAGCCGAACTACCCCAAAGTCCGAACTCCATTCAAGCCAGGCACGATTGAGCACTAACGAGTCAGTATTTGGATCACCGTAAACGAAACCACCTATGCCTGTTCCTAAAGGTTGAATCGAAGGAGTACTGTCAGGAGACTCTAACAGTGACCACTGCGATCGTACGGTGAAATGGTCGTCCACTACGATATTGGGGTCTACCAAAAATCTCCCTCTAATAAACTGCTTTTTTGAAAAGTCGTTGTTGTACCCTTGAGTTAAATTG
>Ga0136644_10002950_pt1 | contig 12808 bp, 11 predicted proteins | sample C_130820_EF_Meta_FD_94780 | JGI IMG/M metagenome (GOLD analysis project Ga0136644, IMG submission 94780) | Freshwater microbial communities from Lake Croche, Canada to study carbon cycling - C_130820_EF_MetaG (v2) (version 2) | ecosystem: Environmental > Aquatic > Freshwater > Lake | place... | reverse complement strand
TCGGGAGTATTTGCCATTTGACCAAGATTTAGCCAATTCGGCTAAACAAACCCGGAAAACAATGATAGATAAATTGGATGCTTTTTTTGTATCGCGGTGTTACGTCCCTATAGAGGCCACTGCACCCGCAGTGTCCGCGGGAAATACCGACCTTATTACAATCGGCCGAAATCTTAAAAAACGCCTAAATGAATCCCTGTCCCCCGACATTCTTGGTCGATTGACCCATATTATCATGGAAAATCAAATATCACCGATTGCCACACGGATGAAGACCATCCAGGGCATGTTGGCGCAATACTTTATACAACATGAGTCAGATTCGGCTAATTCGGCAAATTCAGCAAGTTCGGCTAATCCCCAATATAATATCGAATTTGTCAGCTCTTCAAATAAACTCAAATTTCTGACTAATTCAATCTTAGAAAATGTTGTATTGGAAAGCGCAACCGTCGATTCTAAGAATACATATCAGAAAAACAAGAAATCGGGGGTTTATTATACCGGACTTATTTTAGATAAAAACCCCACCCTCCATTCTTGGAAAACGGCATTATTAACGCGGAAGCGCGACGATTTAGCCGATTGTTTTTTACAGGGGATTTGGTATATGAAACACCGGGGTCTAATTACAATGGAGGATTATGAGATTCGCCTAAAGAGGAGTGAAATGGAATAGTAATATAATTCTTGTGCGTAGAACTTAAAAATAATTAGTGTGTATTCATAATAATAACACACTAATGGAAATAATTGATATTGGACTATCTGAATTGGAGCCGATTACACTGAGTATGGACGATGGTCCTAAACCTTCGGTCAATTTCGGTCCAGGGATTGAACTCTTGATGAACGATAAAAAGAAATCGTCGTCGTCCGGAATAAGTATTGATTTAGGCGACTTGGACACTCTAGAAAATGAACTGAATGAATTGTCGGGTGCAGCTTCGACACCACGCGAGACTAGTTCAAGTGGGTTCGGCGGCGAAACAAAGACATTGAGCGGTTTCGCTTCTAATTTATTCGGATTCGGCAGTTCGAGTAAATCGGAGCCAAAGGAGAATGACTCGAAGGTGGGTCAGGCGACAGCGGAATCTGCGGGCGGTTCATCGAAAACATGGGATGGTTTCGCTAAAGTCAATGAAATACCCCTTGGTCAGTCATCGGCCAAAATGACGGAGCGCGAAAAACGCCGAAAAATGAGGGCAATGATAAAGAAGCTCGATGAATGGTATGAGAAGGGCCTCATCAAGAATAATTCGCGGTTCAATATGGATTCGTCGTATGAGGAGGTCGAGGACGAGTATGAGACCGCACTCGAAGACAAGCGTAAGAAGGACAGTGTCAAACTCCAGGGGTGGTGGTTTATGACGTTTATCAATTCCCTCGAATACGCCAATACGGTCTTTAATCCGTTCGACCTCAATTTGGACGGCTGGGGAGAGCAGGTCAATGAAGACATTGACAGTTACGAGGAGATTTTCTCCGAATTGCATGAGAAGTACAAGGGAGGTAAATTGTCGCCGGAAATATCGCTCCTTCTAAGATTGGGCTTTTCCGCGGCAGTGGTCAATATCACGAATAAGGCGCTTTCGACGGCCACACCCGGATTCAATGACGTCATCCGTCAGAGTCCCGAATTAATGAAGATGTTTACCAATGCAACGGTCCAGTCAATGAACCAGGCCAGCCCCGGATTTTCTATGGCGAGTAACCTGATGAATAGCGCCGACCGCAATGTCAATACCATGTTCGGTGCACCGCCCGCGCCAGTTGAGACGAAGAATCAGCCCCCACCCCAGAGACCGTCTATGCAATATACCCAGGCACCGAATACACGCCCCGATATATCGGCGGGTCGAGGGGCCATGTTTAGGGAAGACGGGGTCGACATGAGTACGTCGGAGGCCAGATACAACCGTCCTCAAACCCCCGCTCCACCGGCGGCGACCTCACGCCCCGAAATGCGCGGTCCACAGAACCCCGAAATAAACAGTATATTAATGGGCTTAAAAACCCGCGAAGTGAATACGGGCGAGAGCATGGGTAATACAAACGACAACGATTCCATGATTAGTGTATCATCCATGCGGGATTTGCAAAACACCAATATGCCTAAACGGTCCAACCGTCGGAAACAAAAGTCGGACCGTAATATTGTGTCCCTCGATATATAATATTTGTATATCCACCAACGGGCTTTTCAAATCGGCACTTATAAATAATTTCTAAAACTATACTATACTATACAAATGGAGCATCATTGGATGATGGTATTACATTCAATAGTAATTGGGTTTTTAGCATACTTATTCATGATATTTGCGCGAGGGCAACAAAATGAGGTTGCGGAACGTAGAAGTATTTTAATAGCATCGTGTCTTTTGATATATATGCTATTATTTGGTCATGGATTACCAATGAAGTTGAATAAAATTTAGATGAATTTCATGTTGGTTTGAATTAATATGTTATGATAATAGTATAAACATATTATCATATAGTCGAGTATAAAATGGGCAATCCATGTGAATATGTATTACAAATGCATCGAGAACACGTAGAATATGCATCGAATAAAATCGCCGAATATAGTGAAAAGGTGACCGCGTTTTTCAAGGGGCGAGCACTTCTCGTATTTGTATGGGGAATGAAGGTATTCACTGGATACAAGTATATGGCAATCGATTATTATAACCGGTCCCCCGCCCTTCAAAAATGGGGGAAATTCGGTGCGGCGTGGTACAGGCAGTATTTTTGCAACTATCGATTTGAACCCGAATCGAACTATTGGCTAAATGTGTCGACGGCCATTTTATCGCCGGATACGAATACAGTCGTATACGAAGAACGTTATGACCCATTGTCGGATATAGAAGCATCCGAATTCAATGCCGACAATGTGCTTACCCTCTATCATTTGCATAATACGCGCGAAACAATGGCTAAACCCCACGAATACGATACGCTATTTACGATGAAAATGGGTGATAATACGATATATCGTATTCTGCCAAATGCCGATATTTTGGCCGATATAAATATTACTGAGCGGTCAAATAACCGGTTCATTAGCGTCGAATATCGCCATCCCAGGATGGAGGGCAGTATTCTCCTCGATATTCCACCGGGCGCCTATTTAGTGAATAATGAAATATTATCGGCGACCTTTATATTGCGACTCTTGTGTCATCAATACGACGCGTTTGTCTTCGACCGGGATTACAAATTGACGGTGGTCGATGATGAGGTGAATATTATAGAGATGAAATCGTCGGATTATTGCCAGGTATTGGACGGGGGGTACAAAATCGCGAAACGTAACCCGGAAACTAAGTCGACGGAGTCATCATAAGTTTGTCGTATATTTCTTTTGTTCTTACGTGAGTAGGAAGATGGTCGGGATGAATGGTCGAATCATTTTCAAGGGGGTAAGTGAAGAATGGATATTTGTATGTATATGTATTCGTTGTGTGATATATGTATTGGTCAGCGACGTGATTTATCTCGGTCTTTAAAGTATAGGTGTCAGTTTGACTGTCATAAATTTGGTGAATGAACCGCTGTGCTGATTTGCGGTTTATGATATAGGCCAATGTACTATATATGTTACTATTGTTCAATTTGTAAAGGGGTGCATTTATTTCCTCACTGGTAATCGCGATTTGTATAATATCCCAATCATAGGGGGCGTTTTTCATAACCGTCCATATAGATTGCCTCCAATAAGGTTTGTACTCTAAAGTGGCGTCGTCCTCCATAATGAGGGCGATGTCATGCCCCGGCTCCGTCGATTCGGCGAATTGTCGGATACATTCGAGATGAGAAAGTGTGCATCCATATTCTACATCACTGTATTTCTTATTGGTATTTGCTAGTCGCGAATAGATTATATCGGGTTTCTTACCGTCAAATGCGGCCACTCGTACAATATCAATGTCTTCGAAGACGGGGTCAGTGAAAAGACGCTCCATGTTTGCGCCTCGTTCTTTAGAACGGTCTAAATTAATCCAATATATCACATCAACGCCTTTCAAATAGTCGTCCTTGTTCTCATTATTGCATGGTATATTGGCAACGACGTCGACCGAGTGCGGAACCATACCTTCGATTACACGTATATTGGAAATATATAGGACGGTAAAGAATAGGAAAACATAACTAAATAATGGATTCAATTGATAGTAATATACGGTCATTAAGACGGCGATTAAAGCGACCGCGGTTTGGTATGCCATAGTAAATCGTTTTTCTCTTACAATGTAAAATACCACTAAATAGAATACAATAATTAGTATTATATGTTGTACTGTTTCTTCAAAATATTTCGATTTCATATAATAATCGAGATATTTTCTATATTGCCCCCCCCCTTCCCACCAAACCGGGTTAAGTCTTGGTAAAAACCTTGGAAACCACCCCGGATTTATTGACCATTGTATATGTCACCAAGATGAGGAGTCCGATTGGAAGACAAAGTGGTTCATAATAGTTCAAATAGGACCATACCATGACAAATACGACGGGGAAGAGATGCAAGCGCGGAATCATGTTATAACACTCGGCCGTTCGGAAATATATCCATAGTCCGGCACATAGGACGGCAATGAGGACCTTTTGGTCATAGGAGATATATTTATCTAAGAGCATTATATAATGTTCACCGAAATATATTTGGAAACGACCAATCCGACATTGACCCTATATGAAATGTTGGCGCCCACCCTATTGTCCAAAATCGCAGTATCGGTATTATTCCATGCCGTCATTTATACCATTGCCACCAACTTATTTAGCCTTATTTTTTTGGGCCGCGCACTTACGGTGAGTGTGAATACGCGATTTATAATGGCCCTCGTCATCATTATGACGGTGGGATATTTTGGCAGATTTTACCATATTAAGGATATATTGAAGGGATACGGTGGAAATATGGAGAAAACGCGGCGTCATATCGACCAACATTACAACACGTGGGTTTTTATCGCATAATTGATGTCCGCTTCCTATAAAATTGAAACGCTTTTTTGCTAATGGTCGTATGGCATTACCCACACACACAATATGGTTTCTTATACAGCATTGATGAAAATGGCCGGCATTATTGCAAATACGGCATATATGATGAACGAATATATCTTATTTAGTCGGTCGAATCAGGCCGTTATTCAAGACCTCCAATATGGCAAAATCGGACAGGTGTATGGGAATGCCACTGAGATTTTGGCGGGATTCGCCTCTTCCCATGACTGTTATGCCCTTGCTGCCAACAAGACGCGGTCCAATACGGCGCAATTCTTGGAAATGGGATTGGACCGCGAGGCCGCTCGCACGTTTCGCAATATAGAGCATGTATATGACTGTCTACAGAATCCGTATGCGGTGATGGCGATGACGGAGCGGATGGCGTGGTCTAATATCGGGTCGGTAATGCAAGACGAAGTGGTCCAAGACCAAGACCAGGTCCAAGACCAATATCCAGTGACAGTAGCGCAGTCGACATCGGACTCGATTATAAGCCTGACTACCTCGATACAAGATTTAGTACCTTTTATCGAAGATAATGCGGCATTTAGTCGCGGATTAGTGCATATTCAGGACCGCTTCGTGGCCCGTGTCCACGGCAGTAAGCGCAATGTCATCCAATACAAATCGGGCATCAAGTATCTGGAGCAACTGGCCGACCCCGACAATGACGAGCTGGCCCAAGAATTGCTAAATTCCGACGATTTCCGGAAATACAAGGCAGAGGTCGAGCGCATGAAGGTGGAGGCGGCCAAACCCGATAATATATTGAATACGCAATCCGTCGATTCGGGGTCGAGTTATTATGCCAAGGGCCGTATTATTTTGGGCACGGTCTACGAACTGTTTTATGCAAAGTCGAGTCATACCCCATTCTTAGACCTCATTAACAAAGTCCGGGTCAAAATCTTGGAATATGTCCGTAAATTGCGTGACAACTATAATTACTATAGTGATATGATACAGGATACTGGGCGCGAAATGGAGGTAATTGCTAAGAAGACGGCGGTTGCATGGGACCGGGCAAAATGGCTGGCGGCAAATGGGGGCTTATTGGTCGCACAGATAGGCGAAGTATTGGTCGATGATGTCGCCCCACTCGCCATCGAATATGTAAAATATATAATTTAATTGAATGGATTTCGGTTAGGTGTATTTACGCGTAAATAATATAAAGATTTTTTATCATAATAACCCATAGGGCGTTTTCCATGAGCACTAATAACAGACCGTTAATTGGTAAATGGAATATGTATTACCATTTACCACATGATAAACAATGGGATTTGTCGAGTTACAAGATAATTATGGAAGATATAGATACAGTCGATAAGTTAATCGCTCTAAACGAGAAACTCCCTGATAATGCAATCAAATTTTGCATGTTGTTTGTGATGCGTAATGGTATAACGCCCCTGTGGGAAGACCCACTTAATCGAACCGGTGGCTGTTTTTCGTTCAAGGTGATTAACAAGGATGTCCCATCGGTCTGGCGGAATTTGATGTATGCCCTTTGCGGCGAGACGCTTTTTTCGGATACGAAAACCCATGATTATGTGAACGGTATTACGATTTCGCCTAAAAAGAGTTTTTGTATTATTAAGATATGGTTGAAGGGATGTGGTATGCAGGACCCCCGTATTATTATACCTATTATGGGATTACCCAAGGAGGGTTGTTTGTTTAAGAAACACGAGCCCGAATTTTAGCAATATTATTTACACGACATTGTGATTATATTTTATAATGATAATGTATAATGCCAGGAACAAATTATAAAAGAAGTAGAGGTGATAGAGATGATAGAGATGAGTTAAAACTTTTTAAAGGAGATGATGGAGTTGGTAGAGATGTGTCAAACCCCGGAAAACATGAAAAAATGGATGTAGTAGATACACCTCAAGCTATTGAAGAACCGCGCATTACAATGCAGTATAACATCATTCAAGGTATGATTCAAGGTATGGAAATTAATATTACCGAAATATATGATTGCAATCAATCTACAAACCAGTTTATTGTAGGAAACAATGAGGGTAGAATTTTAATGGCCGTAGTTATTAAAATTGACACTACAAGCCATGGGCGTAATCACGATAAAATATCAGTTATTCTGGATGCAATTGAAGAATATAGTCGAGATGTAGAACATAAAACACCCGTCAAGATACACGGTTATGTTGTTTATGTTACACACGTACCCGTACCAGGAGGAAGAGGTAAAATAAACATGAAATCGAGAAAAAATAAAAATCGCCACTCAATAAAAAAAATCAAGTCATGAATTCATGAAGCAATTAAAGTTTTTTATCCGTTAAATCTTAGTATATATGGCAATAAACGGTTTAATGCTCTATACTATTTACTGCGATTCCATATAATGAGACCCAGTACTACCAAAAACACAACATCCAATAATAAATGAAATGCATAATAATCGGCTAAAATCGACAACGCCGACTTATTGTCGCTCTTGAATAGAGTATAGACAAATAGAAATCGCGCGGCAATAATGAGGAGAATAAAAAAGCCAACGAAAAAGAAAAAGCTGGATTTCATTATATAAATAATCGATATTTTTATAATGTCTGGACATCCATTTAGATTTTAGACCGACACGTCCGGTTTCGGCGGCGTTTTTTGGTTTTGCGTTTTTTAGAGCCACCTTTCCATGGTTTATTATGTCTGGATTTTGGCGATGGTGTCATTCCGTCCGAAAACTTTTTTGTTTTCCTTCCTCTTGATGAATGTGTATCAATTAGATAGTTTGGTGACTTTGGTGACTTTGGTGAATTTGATGAACTTGGTGAATTTGATGAACTTGACATCGAACTTTTTATATTATTATCGTTTAGCTCATCCGGGTGCGTCAGACTCAAATTTGGTTGTGTAAATGTCAAATTATCTGGTTGTGTAAATGTCAAATTATCTGGTTGTGTAAATGTCAAATTATCTTTGTTGATACGGGTTTTAAGATGTGGCTGGTCTTTAAATGGCTTGATATAAATTCTATATTTATCTCCATATTTTAATTCTTGGTCCCCAGTTTGACACTTATCGGATAATTTACATAGTTTATTAAAAATTTCTTTTTTATTGGAGTCTTCAAATAGATTATTATCAAACTCAAATAGTTTATTACCTCCTGCTATTTTGTGTCCTTCAATATTTTTTCCTGACTCTTTGTCTTCTGACATTTTGTATTTAAATTCATCACCCGATTCATGTGTAATAACAACTTCAATGTCATCTCCCAATATACCAATTAATCTATATATTTCAAAAATAACAACTCTTGACGAACCACCGAAAGCGTACCATGCGGTTGTATCGGTCGGTAAGTAGATTATGATAGGTGTATTTTCATTTGTTACATAATACTTGACAAGAGAATCAATTGCAAGTGAATTTACGTCTTGACTCCATTCTATATGAGCAAACATTAAAAAAGGCAGTTCAAAATTTGGGGTTTTTTCTTCAATTTTTTTTTTAATCTCTTTTACCTTTTCCATTCCAAGTTTTATATCTTTTTCAGTTACACTATCGTCAACTACATCCCAATGTGGGTCCATAATTATTTTATTTTTTTCTAATGGCTTGATAACCTTTTTTTTTTCATTTTCAACACGTCTAAAACAATATACCATATGTGGCAATAAATACTCGGTTGCACCAAGTAATATTGTTCTGGCGTTCGGTTCACTTTGAATATCTTTTTGTATTAATTCTGTTGTCTTTGGTAAATCTTCACTATTAACCGGGTCTAAATTAGAATAGAGTGATAAAACGACTGGTGTTTTTCGCGATTCAATTGAGAAGTCATTGGCTTGTTCGATAAAAAACTTTAGTTTTCCCCTACTCCAATAATCTAAACTACTGGTATTATTAGCGTATTTTCGATTTCGTAAGTAAAATGAACCATCAACGTCATTTACATCGGCATCTTTTTTAAATGGTCTTGTCCAAATGTCATAATTGGCTTTGATTGAATCTTTTATATTAGGCTCTTCATCGTCGGGTACAAATTTAAACATTGTTTCTAAACATATTTTTAAGTTTTTTGCGTTGTCAGGTGCTTTGTCGTGTTCGTTGTCAGGTGCTTTGTCGTGTTTGTTGTCAGGTGCTTTGTCGTGTTCGTTGTCAGGTGCTTTGTTATTGAAAATTAGACCTTCGATTAACTGTCGTCTTTTTTCTATACCGAGTACTTTTTTGACTTCATTAACAACTGCTTTTTTAACCTCTGTATCGTGTTCATTACCTTTAACATAGTTTTCTGTCCTCCATTTTTTTTCATATTTTTGTTTAAATTCTTCAGATACTTCTCCATTTTCGTTTGAATCAATATTTGCCTGGTTTTTACGAAAAGAATCTCTTATTCCGGTAAATGTAAATTCAACGAGAGTCTTACACTCTGTAAATTTTCGATGGTCTACAACATGCTTATCTTCTTCAAAACTCTCGAAAAACGTAGCCATATATATATATCAATGATATTATTTATTTTGTATGTCGTGGTTTTACACCAATTCTCTTTCAATGTTCATTAAAAGGGGGTGAAATGAATAAGATTTGGAACTCTTACCTTGTGGATATTTGATGCTAAAATGTCTATATGGTAAGTTCACTATTTGGGTCTACACCCACGGTTCCGCTTATTTACGATGGTGGCAAAGGCGCCAAACACAGCTTAATCTCACCCAATGACGCCACATCGTACTTTACAATGAGTGGCAAATCATTCCCTAAATACATTTCCAAATGACTACATAGGGGGGTACATTTAATGAAATGCGACAACGACTTCAGCGAAAACTCACCCTGAATCACCGTGGCGGCATCGGGCTTTTGAATGAATTCCATATAGCCATCCGATTCCGAACGATAAATCCGCGAGCTTGCGAAATTACCCTCGCATGAAAATATCAAATCATTGCCTACCGACTTGATTTCTATACGGTCCGATATACCATTCAAATCGCGAATGATTTTCTGGAAATCCGATGTGGGCAAATTGATGACCGTCGAATATTCGACATCGGGCACCACAAGCTCCTCTGCATCGGGCTCGATTAGGCGCAACTTCTGACTATAGCATTGTTTGATGTCGCCATTGTCATATTGGAGTCCCAAATGCGATACAATACCGTCGTGATAGTCCGCATTTTCGATATACATGGATAAAGTGTCGTCGTTCGACATGGTCGAAATCACCTTGAATAAATGGAGTGTATTGGTGCATACAATGATTTTATCGGGATGGCACGTATATTGCTCGAACTTGTGAGCGTCTAGGACCACATTCACTAAGATGGTATGGGTTTTATCGAAATTGATGATTCGGAGACCGTCCTTAGTATAAGTTATTGTCGCGTCGGTCAAAATGTCCTTGATTGCAGTAATCATATTGCGAATCGGTTGGATTTGGACCGTCTTGATAGTCAGGACATTGTTACTTTCGTTCATTTGAATCGATATATTATATATTCAAGCGTGTTTTTATATATTTATACGCTTGAATAATATTGTTGTGTGGTGTTATTTCTTAGATTTACGGGATTTACCTTTTCCTTTCTTTGATTTATGTTTACCTTTGCTTTTATTTCTTTTATTTTTACCCGTATGGCGTGTTCGGGTACCTCCTATAGCTCTTGAATACATATGTTCAACAATAGGTCTTGGGACATCAGGTAGTTTATTACACCTTTTTACATTTCAAACTTTTACGAGTAGTCATTATAATAATGGTTTATTATTTTATTAAAAAATTGATTTGAAAAACTAATTATAATAAGTATGTAATATACAAACAAGCAGAATGGAAGAACAATCTACCAATTTATCTAATAATGATAATGATGAAAATAAAATAAAATTAAAACATATGTTAGATACTTCAAAATGTAATCATAAAATAGAAATAATGAAACAATCCAATATAAAACAAGCACATATATATTGTAAAATACACCAATTATCAGGTCAAGTATCAGGACCTTTAATAGAACATTATATAAAAAATAAATATGGAATGATAAAAAATAATTCGTCGTTATGTAATGGCGATTTACAACACAATCAAACTAATTTTGAGATAAAAGTTTCAAACGGTGGTAAAGAAAACAATAAATTCAACTATGTCCAATTGCGAATGAACCATAGTTGCGAATATATATTAACTGCTTATTATATAAATTATGATAATGTTGAAACAGAAGGAGAATTGTTTATTTTCAAATTAACTAAAATAAATATTAAAACAATAATATTAAAATATGGGGGGTATGCTCATGGAACAAAACACAAATTAGGAAAAATAACAAAAGATGATTTAGAAAATCCAATAAATGATAAAGAATACGCTATTCGTCCAAAATATGGCGATAAATGCTGGAATGAATTATTACAATTTAGAGTTCAAGAAATCTAAATATAAAGCAACTAATTCTGCTCTTCCCATAGAGTTTTGTCTGGCAGTATTTAAACTATTTGAATAGTCTAATTGGTTAAATCTATCAATAAGTATATTTTTATCAATGTTTAATTTAAACCAATGCCAACTTTTAGGTCTTAATTTATTTAATTCTTCTGTTTTTATTTCACCAATATTGCCTCCATACGCACGCATAGCAAAATCGGCATTTAAAGGGGGTGTTGGTTGTCCGTTTGTGTCGATTGGACCTAATTTTAGAAATTCCCAATCAGTATGTGTGGTTGGTAAATCAATAAATGGTCTTTCCGTTTCTTTTTTTTCCCATATTTGAAAGCAACATTTAACCATCATTTGTGGTGAAAAGCAACACGGATTATTTGGTATTTCTTCATCATATACCAAATGAAACATATTATCCAGTTTATTTTGAACACTTATTTTTCTAAAAGTTCTTGGAATAATAAATGCTATAACATTAGCCCATTTTGCGGAATGATTAAAGAATTTAATTGCTAATGAACTAACTCTACCAAATGGTGGATTGCCTATGACCAAAATATTTGTTTTATTTGACGGAGGTGAATAATCAAAGAAATCTTGTTTAATTATATTTGACTGTTCTGGTAATATATCGATGCCAATTTTATTATTACTTGGTATTTGATTTAGAAAACTACCATTCCCAGCGCTCGGTTCAACAATTAAATCCCATTTTGTAATATCATATAATTCACAAATTTTGTCTATACATTTTTTAGAACATGTTGGTAAAGTATAAAACTTATCAAGACCTTCTTCACGAATAATTTTTACTTCTTTTTTTGATTGTTCTTCTACTTTACACTCATCGTCATTTTCAGTCTTAATTAATTCATTTATTTTTTTAGCAACAGCATTTTCAATCATTTCTTCAATTTTGCTTTCAAAAACACAAGGGTTTTTTTTGGTAGTATGTTTAGTATAATGCCCCTTTTGGGTAAAATCCTTTCCGCATTTTTCGCAACTATATTTAACCATTTTTCGTTGTTATAATATAGTGTAACATTATATTTTTAAATCAATTTTTTATATAATTAATTTTAACCATTTTTAGTTAATATCCCTAAACATTCTTGAATTTTGAAATATATAATAAAATGTATTATATATTTTTATAAGAACTAAAATCGGCGTTTGAAATGTAAAAAGGTGTAAAATAATCTTTGATAACATGTGGGTCGGGTTCCAATACAAACTTTCTTACATTCGATGGTGTTGTTGCAGCTGATGGTGTTGTTGCAGCTGATGGTGTTGTTGCAGCTGATGGTGTTGTTGCAGCTGATGGTGTTGTTGCAGCTGATGGTGTTGTTGCAG
>Ga0136644_10002948_pt1 | contig 12812 bp, 10 predicted proteins | sample C_130820_EF_Meta_FD_94780 | JGI IMG/M metagenome (GOLD analysis project Ga0136644, IMG submission 94780) | Freshwater microbial communities from Lake Croche, Canada to study carbon cycling - C_130820_EF_MetaG (v2) (version 2) | ecosystem: Environmental > Aquatic > Freshwater > Lake | place... | reverse complement strand
TTGCGGGGAGACGGCTCCGGCTACCTTCCGCACCGCACGCAAAATTATGAGTCATGGATCGCCGACGATGTCCCCGCGGCAGTTATGGAAAACATCCTGCAGGTCAGCGGCGCATCGCCGCGCTTCATCGCCGGACTTTCCATGGGCGGATACGGTGCGCTGCGCATCGGTGCGAAATACCCCGAACGCTATGCCGCAATCTCCGGCCATTCCTCCATCACCGAGGTTACGCAAATGGCCCGGTTTGTGGAAGAACCGCTGTCCACCTACGAAACCGATTTTAATTCAAGCGTTCACCAAGCCATCCTCGGTGCCGGCGCCAAGTTGCCGCCCCTGCGGTTCGATTGCGGCGTTGCGGATGAACTGATCGACGCCAACCGCACCCTGCACGGACAGTTGAACGCTGCCGGCATCTCGCACACCTACGAAGAATTCCCCGGCGGACACGAGTGGCCCTACTGGGCCGAGCATATCGCCGATACGCTGCGCTTCTTTGCCGCGCAGGTGTCGGGCAGGACGGTGGAGCTCAGGTCATAGAGCCTTCATATTCAACGGGGAAAGGAGGAGCGGACAAACCTTCAGGATGGCTGGCTTAAGAAATATTTTAAAGAGTGTCCGAGCTGATTTTTGGTCTCTTCCGAAAACGAAGTAAGGAACTCCCCTTCCTGGACCGCCTCAATCAGGTGAAGAGTGGTTCCGCCAAACCCGCCGCCGCTTAAGCGGGCGCCGGACGGGCTTCATTAGGTGAGCTTAGCAACCTCGTTTTGAATCCAGGCCATATCGGCCTCACTCAGGCATTGGGTTTCTGTTGTCAGATTTTGTTCTACTTGGCGTGCATTGCGGAATCCTGGAATCACGCATGCGACACGTGGATGATTGAGCACGTAGCGCATGGCCACCGCCGCCAACCGAGCCAGCTCGGATCCGAAACGCGATTTCATGGCCTCTAAAAAGGGATTTAACCGATTTAGCTCGGGACCTTTGAATTTTGGATCCTGACTGCGGATATCCCCCGGCTCAAACACCGGTGGACAATGTGGATTATATTTACCAAGCAAAACCCCCTGATGCAGCGGGCTGAAAGCCACGAAGGACATTTCGCCCGCCTCAAGCAATCGTCCCACGGAACTGTCCGGCAGAAAAAACTGGGGACAAAGTATGTTGCCGATCGACTGCAACACCGCTGGACGAACTACCGGTACGGCACGGGCGAAATGCTCTGAGGTGTAAGCGGATTGTCCCTTCACACGCACTTTCCCTTCTTGGACGAGCGCATTGAGGGTCGCAGCAGCCCCGTCCAACCATTCTCCCTGTGGGCCGAAATCCCCATGGTGCAGGTAATAAATATCGACATATTCCCTCTGAAGATTTTTGAGGGACTGCTCAAGCTGTTGACGTATGTGAAGGGGGTCGTATGCGTGTTCCGCTGTCCCGCAAAAATGTCCCACCTTGGTGGCGATGATGTAATCCTCCGAACGAAGCCCCAGTTTCTTCAGACAGCGGGCTAGCATACGCTCGGCCCGGCCGTTTCCATAAACGTCGGCATTGTCAAAGTGGTTGACGCCACGATCCACCGCTAATTTCAGGGCGGTTGTCACCTCATCCTCGTCCACGTCCGCCCACCCGTTCATGTGATTCTCCACCCAGTTCTTTCCGCCCATGGTCCAGCATCCCAAGCTGATTTCTGAAACCTGAAGGTCGGACCGACCCAACCGACGGTAGTTCATGGTGACAGTGAAAGACCAGAATGAGGATCAAAAAAGTGAGTTTGGGTCATGTCCGCCTGAATCCGGATCTTTTTCCCCTCGGGCTGATTCAATTCTGAGCGGGAAAGGCGGGCGACCAGGCGGTGGCCGCCGGTTTGGAGGTAGAGAAGAGTCTCGGGAACCACCGACTCCACCCGCAGCAAAAGTGCCTCGAAAGTCCCACCTTGTTCAGACATATCTGCCTTGAATTCATTCAAGGACTCCGGCCGCAGGCCCAGGATGACTTCACGGCCTTGGTAGCCTTTGATTCTTTCGGAGATGTTGCCTGGCAGGACCAAAGTAATGGGATCTGTTTCAGCGGTTTCCCGGAATCGCCACTGGCCGCCCGAGTTGGCCAAGGTGCCCCTGAGGAAATTCATCGGTGGGCTCCCGATAAATCCGGCGACAAAACGATTGGCGGGCCGAGCGTACAGCTCCCGAGGTGTAGCGATCTGCTGCACCCGACCCTGGTTCATGACCACGATCCGGTCCGCCATGGTCATGGCTTCCACCTGGTCGTGGGTGACATAAACCATGGTAGCGCCGAGGCGACGGTGCAGGCTACTGATCTCGTTGCGCATTTCCACGCGCATTTTGGCGTCTAGGTTAGAGAGAGGTTCATCGAACAGAAACACCTTGGGTTTACGTACCATCGCTCGGCCCAAGGCGACTCTTTGACGTTGGCCGCCAGAGAGAGCCTTCGGTTTGCGTAGCAGGAGATTATCTGGGGAAGTCAGGCCCAAGACTGCAGCGGCTTCCTCAACCCGGGATTGGATCTCCTGAGAAGGCAGGCCACGCAGAGTCAGCCCAAATGCCATGTTCTCAAACACGGACATATGGGGATAAAGGGCATAGTTTTGAAAGACCATGGCGATGTCACGATCTTTGGGTGGCACATCGTTGACCTCCTTGCCGCCGATCGAGATCTTTCCTGAGGAGATTTCCTCAAGCCCGGCAATTAACCGAAGGGTGGTGGATTTGCCGCAACCCGAGGGGCCGACAAGCACGAGAAACTCCCCTGATTCCACCTCAAAAAAGACATGATCCACCGCCAGCTTTCCCGTGGATTTCTTATCCCCAGGAAATGTCTTGCACAAATTCTCAACCAGAACGGCGGGCATGCGGAACTGATAGCCTTGCCCAGCTTCTAGGAAAAATCGAGGTTGTTTCCCTGAAGATTCGGATATGGAGATAGAAAAAAATGACATTTCCCCGACCCCATCGCTCTGGAATAATTTTTATATGAACCTCAGCCATATTAATTTAGTCAAAAAATCTCTACTTATCTGTCTCTTGGTCGTTGAGCTCATGCCTGGAATCACCTGGTCGGAAACCGTTGCCCACTGGCGTTTTGATGAGGATGGCTTCCCATCTGGCACATCCGCCCCAGCCATGGTGGACTCTTTCAAGGATAGTTCCGGAAAGGGAAATAGCATGAGAAGGGTTGAGGTTCCTCAGCCTAATCAGTATTCCTCCGATGTGCCGGCACCCCAAGTTTCTGCCTTAGGTAAGACCAATGAACTTTCCCTCCATTTCCCTGTGAAGGGAGAGTGGCGCGATATTTTCACCGAACCCACACGTGGGATTAACTCTGTTGAGTTTCCTGAGATGACAATCGAGGGTGCCTTCAAGTGTGAAAGTGCCGGAACTTTCGGGGCAATGGTTTGCAAGGAAGGCCAATCCAATCCTTCTTCTCCCTTCCCCCCGATCCAAGTTGTTTTTGCCCGCAAGGATCCAGATCCTAAAAACTTGGGAGAACATCTTCTCGTTCAATGGACAGATGGCAGTGGAAAGGAACGGATGTTAAAATCCTTAAGTCCTCTCTCCTTGAACAAGTGGTATGCTTTTGCCGTGGTAATGACGAAAGATAGTGCGTCCATGTATCTTCAATCCGAACGGGACAAGGAATATCAACTTGAACAAACGGCTCCTATTGAAGGAGGAGCTATGACTCAAAGCATGGGAAGCTGGGTGTTAGGTCGGGGTTTCTGGAATGGTAAAATCGATAATCCCTATTGCGGATGGTTGGACGAAATTCGCGTATCCAACGAGGCTCTTCCCAAAGAAAAGTTTCTTTTTTCCAAACCCTAGGAAAAAACTCTGGGAGCTTGTGAGATCTATGAAGCGGCTACTGATCGCCACTCTTTGTGTAGTCTTGCCATGTGTCGCTCCTGCCACTCCATCGAATATTGTTGAGGTAGGAGACCCAACCATCATCCGGGAGGGGGATTGGTACTACGTTTTTAGTAGCGGTACCGGAGCCTCCATCCGGCGCAGCAAGGATTTGGTCGACTGGGAGTTGCTCCCCCCTGTATTTCCGGGGCCCTTGCCAGGATGGGTTAGGGAAAAGATTTCATCCCCCAGCCCGGCAATCTGGGCGCCGGATATTCTCCGTTTTCAAAACAAGTACTACTGTTACTACTCTTATTCCACGGCAGGAAGTCAACGATCGGTCATTGGTCTGGCGATGACCGATTCTCTCGACCCGGATAAACCCGAGGCCGTTTGGAAAGACCAAGGCCTGGTAGTCGAGTCGACTCCCAACAAGGATCCTTACAACGCGATTGATCCGGCCATGCTAGTGGATGAGGCTGGAAAACCGTGGCTGGTCTGGGGCTCCTACTGGTCGGGGATTTATCTGGCTGAATTAGATCCATCGACGGGGAAGTTATTGGAAGGAGGAAAAAAGCACCGGCTCGCTGCGAATCCGGCCGCAAATATTGAGGGTGCCATCCTCCGCTTTCGGGAAGGTTTTTACTATCTCTTTGTCTCTCACAACGATTTCAAGAACTACAACGTCAAGGTGGGCCGTTCGAGGCAGATTACAGGTCCTTATTTGGATAGGCTAGGGAAGCCCATGACCGAAGGGAACGGGACACCGCTGATCGCTGGCTACGGCGATTCGGTAGGACCCGGTCATTGCGGAGTCCTCTTGGGAGATTGTCCTTGGTACGACCTGCTCGTTCACCATGTGCTATCGGAAGGTGCCCGGGATGCGAGGCCTACGCGAGATTTGCAGATTCGGCCCTTGTTTTGGGCGGCGGATGGTTGGCCACTTGCTGGCGAACCCATCCTGCAGACTCCTCCTGGGCAACCCAAGCCACTGGAAGGCTGGTGGCGTCACCGGGTCGGTTTTGGGGATGTCCATCGGGTTCTTTTTCGCGGTAATGGCACACTCTCGGCTCGATCAGGGGCGCAAGGGACATGGAAGCTGGAGAATAAAACACTTACGCTAAAATGGCCTCGACCGGAGGGGGGGGAGGTGGTTGATGTCTGTGTTCTTCATCCTGATGGCAACAGCTATGTGGGTCGCAATGTTGTCGACAGTGACATACGGGGAACCCGGGAGCCGGCATCCACTGATCGCAATCCATGACCGTGGCTCGCAAAAAAAAGGGGCCTCCGCTACTTCCGCCGGAGGCGCACGGCCGGCCCGTTTTCTCCCCGCTTTGGGAACTCCCCGATCCAACAATTTCCAAAGACGGGGACTGGTATTATGTCTACGCGACGGGTCAGGGGATCGAAGCCCGACGTAGTCGTGACCTCATCGAATGGGAGGTGCTTCCTCCGGTCTTTTCCGATCCCGTCCCGGCTTGGGCGAAAGAAAAAATTCCCGGGGCCGATTCAATTTGGGCTCCAGATATCCGAAAAATCGGGAATCGTTGGCATATGCACTACTCCGTTTCCACTTTGGGAAGTCAAAAGTCTGTCCTCGGGTTGGCTACGGCGGAGGCCCTCGATCCGGCTCATCCGAAAGGCGGATGGAAGGATCAAGGACTGGTGCTGTCGTCCGAAGCGGGCAAGGATCCATACAACGCCCTAGATTCCAGTGTTTGTCAGGATGAGACAGGCCGGCCTTGGATCGTCTGGGGTTCCTACTTCTCCGGTATCTTCCTTGCAGAAGCGGATCCGGCGACCGGCAAACTTGTTCCGGGTGCCCGCTATCACCATGTGGCCACCCGGGCCCCGGGCAACGGCCAACAGGGCAATCCTGGTCCGGGAATTGAAGGACCGGTTATCATTCATAAACACGGGCGCTTCTATCTTTTCGTTTCTCTGGCGGATCAGATCAACTACCACGTGGTGGTTGGGCGGGCAGACCGCATCACCGGTCCTTATTTGGACCGGATGGGAAAACCCCTCATGGGCGATGGAGGCACAGCGGTTATCGCCCCTTACGGAAAAAATCGTGGCAATGGTCACAATGGAGTGCTGGTGGATGAGTGCCCTTGGTTTGATATTTTCGTCAACCATACGCTGATGGAGACCTCTCGGGATCTACAGGTTCGACCCATGTTTTGGTCGGAAGATGGTTGGCCTCTTGTGGGGGAGGTTTTGGCCCGGCCTCAGCGCCAGGTGAAGCCACAGATGGAGGGTGTCTGGATCCATCAGGTCGCGTGGCAGGACGCCCCAAGGGTGGAATTTCAAAAGGACGGAACCATCCGAGATCTACGAGGGGTGCACGGCCGCTGGGAATGTCGCGGACAGGTTCTTCAAGTGCAGTGGTCTTCAGGTCAAAAAGAGCAGTGCTTCATTCATCCGGATGGGGACAGTTATGTCGGGAGGGATGAGCGGGATGCGGACGTCCGCGGTTGGCGTATTTGAGTTTTTTTTAGTGGGTCGGACGCGACTCGAGTAGGCGCCGTCGATAGTCCCGCGGACAACAACGATATCGACGGGCAAAGAGCCGATTGAAGTTAGACAAATTGTTGAATCCACTTGCGTAAGCGATTTCCGAGACTCGTCCTTCATCTTCGATCAGGCGACGAGCCACCCTGCCGAGTCTTACCTCAACCACGTAATCCTGAAAGGTCGTCCCCATCTGTCTGCGAAAAAATCGGCTGAGGGAGCGCGGATGCATTTTCACCCTACGGGCTGCCTCCTCGAGGCGAAGCGGTTCCGTCCAGTTGTCTTCCACATAGTGCAATAGCTCGTGCATCTTTTTACCCGTGCTTTCTTTCACGGGTTCGGCCCGATACCCCTTGCTGGCCAAAGGGCGTCCCGCGCCGGCCCTCGCCATACGATCGAGTAGTTCCAGCAACAACCCGATCCGGAGAATTCCGGGACGAACCGTGTAAATTTTGGCCATCAAGGCTTGCGCCTCCTTGGCCGTTTTTCCATGGAAAGAGAGGCCGCGCCGGGATTCGTCCATCAAGCGGCGAATTCGGAAACACTCCGAAGTGGACCAGAGGTCTTGGCCGAAGACATTCTCCCGAAACTGGATGTAACGCGAATGAGCGTGTCCGGGTTTCCAGTTCCGGTAGAGATGGGGGAGGCCGCTGCCGAATAAGGCTAGGTCGCCGGCGGCGAAACTGCTCCACGAGTCCCCCGTCATGCGCTGGCCCTCGCCGGCAAGGATCCAGATGATTTCCAATTCCGGATGGTAGTGGTAGGGACATTCAAACTCGGGTCCGCGGAACTCGAGGCAGGCGAAGGATCCGCCATCCTTGGAACGCACATTTTCAAAAATCGGCCTCATGCCGACATATCGTATCTGGCACATAAAAAGCGAAAAAGACTAAAAAAAAGTGATCTTACCATCAGAAAAAGGCATCTGACTTGTAGTGGTCTGGTTTACTAGGTGGAGAATAAGTCTCAGATGCTGTTTTGCTAAGCCATATGGAGTTGCTCCTTTCTTCCGATTTGCCCGCAAAGGTTTTGGCCGATCTTCGGAATCTGGGCATTGAGGCGGAGATCGACACGGGCGCCTCGCTGGAAAAAAGCGTCGAAAGGGCGCGGCGGGAACAGTCCGTCCTCATGGTGCAGGTCCAAACTACGGATTTCCAGCCGGAGGTTTTGCGACGGGCTCCTGGAGTGATTGCGTTGGGAAAAAAGGCATTCGATCGGTCAGGTCTGGCTGGTTCGGTGTCGACAGTCCTGCGTGGGTTTTATCCCGAGCAGTATTTGAACCATTTTTCGATTCTCCACGGATCTGGGCCAAGCCAAGCCGTCTTTCGAGCTTACGAAAATCTCTCCATGCAGGAGGGCATCACCATTCCCCGGGGGAGCAATGAGCAGTTTCTCCATTTCGGAAAATCTGGGATGGAAGAGTTGCATAGGGTGGGAATTCTCCTGGGCGGCTTTACCCGGACGGGACGGGGTTACTTTGTGGAACGGCGTGCCGGTGAATTTCATATATTAGGTATTATCCTTCAGGGGGTATTAGATATTCATCCTGAAGGGCAGCATTCTATCCAGCACCGCGCCGGCTCATGTTTTTTTATTCCTGCTGGCTTTCGTGGGTTTTACCGGGCCAATCGCCCAGCAGAATTCTTTTGGCTTCATATTCAGCCGGGTGCTTTTGGTCTTTCGATGGGGGGTCCAGCTAGAAAAACAAACTCCTTTCGTGCAACAACGTTTGTGCAAACTGCACGCAGCTTTTTAGAGGAAACCCGTTACTCTGGAAGGGATCGTTCCCTCGTGCTGTTGCGGCTTGTTCAGCTGATGGAACTGCAAATTTACCGCTTGGCTCGTGATTTTGGGCTTGGCGAAGACGAGGACGGTGAGCGGGAGAAACTTCATCAGGCCATAAAAAAGGTGGAAGAAGACATTTCCGCGGAATGGTCCGTACCGAAGTTGTCCCAGGTGGCAGGTCTCTCCGTCTCTAAGTTATATCGTCAAATCCGGCTGCATTACCGAAAGAGTCCTGGGTCTTTGGTGGAGGAGATTCGAATCCGTCAAGCTTCTGAGCTTTTGTTGCATTTTGATCACAAGTTACAGCAGGTGGCCTCGATGACTGGTTACGCCGATTCATTCTCCTTTTCCCGTGCCTTCAAGCGGGTCATGGGCGTCAGTCCCAGCAATTACCGATCCCAGTTTCGGTCCGAAAATAAGTAAGATGAACTCTGATATACGAAAAAATGATTTAGATATCCCCGGAGCTGGCAGGGAGGGACAACTTGCCTGCGTGAAGGTCACGCCCCAGTCGATCCTGTCGAAAGGCTTTACCCTCGTGGAGTTGTTGGTCGTGATCTCGATCATCGGTCTTTTGGCCGGGCTGGGAATTCCGGCCGTAAAACGTGGGTTGGATGCCGGTCATTCTGCAAAATGTTTAAACAACCTAAAGCAGATGAGTGTCGGCTTTGAACGATTCGCCGTTGAGAATAATGGGTATATCCCAAAAGCATGGGCGAACGACGGTCCCGCCTTAGGAGCCAGCGGTTGGGGATATCCGGCAAACCAGTACTCTGGGTGGGACCGGGTGGTCGCGGATTATCTTGAAATGGGCACCGTAAAGGCCGACGGGACACGGACCTTCACGGAGAAAACCGCTTCGATATTTCGTTGTCCAGCGGACAAGTCCGGAGGTATCTTTAAAACGGTCAACTCGGGATCCGACCAAGGTGAAATTCCCGGATCTTACCGCTACAATGCCTCCAATCTGCAGGATGGCTTTTTGACGGCTATCAAGCCGATTCAACTTTCCTTTCCTGCCAAGAGTATTTTGGTCTGTGAGGGAATTTTTAAAAATTACCATCACGTTGCCACGACTGATGTCAGTGCCTCAGGACGCATCTCCCGGACCTTCACCAACAACGTCGCTTGCGCCCGGCATTCTGGTTTGGCCAACTACCTGTTCTTGGACGGTCATGTGGAAAGACTAAAATGGGCGGAGACATGGGATTCTACGCCACCTGGAGTGGACCCCTCTTGGGGCCTCTGGCGACAGCGTTAATCGAACTCAAATCAAATTGGAGAGCCCAGGACACCTTTCATGGCAAAATCTTTAAGAGGCATGTCTGAATCAACGTATGGCGAGGAAATGGAACTGCTTTAGAGTTTGATTATGCAAGCAAATCCACGTCAGTGGCTTGCTTTGATTGTTGCACCCGCGGTTTTTGCCGTCGCGGTTGTTGGCAACCGACTTTTTGCGGAAGAAATTAATTGGGGAGATCCGTCCAGCGCCCGTCCTCCGGTCGTCCTACAAAACATGGGTGACCCCACCATCATGAAAGAGGGCAATTGGTTCTACCTGTATGCCAGTGGAGCGGGTATACCTGGGGCTCGGAGCACAAACCTGGTTGCTTGGGAGGCCTTGCCGAGAGTTTTTCCCGTCAACAACCGGCCCGCTTGGTCTCCCATCACCAACGGCGTAGCTGTAAACGAATTCTGGGCCCCGCAGATCACTAAATATGGATCGCAATACCGGATGTACTACAGTCACTCCTCGCTTGGGAGTCAGCGGTCGGTTATCGGCTTAGCCACTGCCACAACTTTGGATCCGAACAACAGTTCCTATGGGTGGACGGATCAGGGGCTGGTGCTGGATTCGGTGGTGGACGACCCCGGAGGTTACAATGCGATCGATCCGAAAATGCATGTGGAAGTATCCGGCGAAAACGGGGTGGGCGGGAATAACGTCAACAAGAACTGGTTGATGTGGGGTTCTTATTGGAGCGGGATTTTTGTTGCTTCGTTGGATCGCGCGACCGGGAAAAGTGTAGGGACTGGAAAATATCAAATTGCCTCCCGTGGTCAGACGAATGGGCCTGGTCCCGGTATTGAAGGTCCCACCGTGGTTTGGAAAAGTGGATACTATTATCTTTTCGTGTCGTACGACGGGGATGTGAATTACAACGTTCGAGTTGGGCGTTCGCCCAACCTTAACGGCCCTTTTCTTGATCGTCTAGGGCGCTCGATGACAAGCGGCTATGCCACACCCTTGCTGGCTCCGTACGGCAAATATCGTGCAACGGGACACAACGATGCCCTCATCGGTCAAAGCTCCGGCTATGATCTGTTTGTTCATCACACTTGGATTAAGAACAACGTTCGTGCCCTCCAAGTACGGCCGATGTTTTGGGATGCCGATGGTTGGCCTCTGGTGGGCGAACCCATTACCCAGTATCCGTCGGCGGCTGCCACCACTCTACCGGGTTCGTGGATTCATCAGACCGGTTGGAGCAATACGACCTATTTCACCTATGCGGCCAATGGGTCGTTTCTCACTTCTTTCGGTGCCAACGGAACGTGGCAGACCAATAGTAACCGGCTGACCCTTACGTGGTCGGGTGGCCTGGTGCAGCAACTTGCCCTGCATCCGGACGGCAATAGTTACGTGGGCCGCGCGGCGGATGATTCCGACATCCGCGGTTGGCGCGTTCCTGCCACGGCACCGGGAACCAACGGGAGTTTCAATCTTGCCTCGCGGTGGCAGGGGGGGGTGATTCCTGGGGTGGGCGACGTAGCCATCGTGGAAGATGATGGCACAGTTTCCATGTCGGGCAGTGACCCGAACTGGCGCCTTACTGATATCCGGGTTGGTTCAAGCATGGGAAGTCTGGGTGCCATGTCGCAAACTGGGGGAAAGGTCACGCAGGATGGCTGGATGCGCATCGGAATCAACGGCACCGGTTCCTTGGAACAGTCCGGCGGGACCAACCAGATCGCAGGATTCCTCACTGTGGGGGAAAACCAGGGATCCTCCGGTTTTGTGAATCTTCGTGGGACCGGAACTCTCACTTGTGGTGACCTTGCAGTGGGCTGGTCCCACTCCACCTCGAAAGGCGAAGTCCTCATGCAGCAGGGGACTTTAGGCGTGAGCGCGGCCACCTTTATCGGGCTAGAGGGGACGGGAACGATGAGCGTGGTGGGGGGAACAATGAATGTAACGGGGAACGGGTGGGGTGCTTTCCGGATCGGGAACTGGCCGAATACCAACTCTATGGGCAGCGGTACTGTGAATCTGCTCGGCGGCACGGTGAACGCTAACAAGACCACCACGGTAGGTGGATTTGGAAACGGGGTTATGAACGTCAGCGGGGGGACGTGGAACCAGAATGCAGGGAATCTGTACGTCGGGGAGAAGGTGGATGCCACCTATTTCGGGAGTGGGGAAGTCAATCAGAGCGGGGGAATCCTGAACTCTTGGTACGTTTTTCTACAACAGGGAAATTACAACCTGAACGGCGGAACCCTGTCTGTCGCCGGGGTTGGAGACGGGGCGGCCAACGCGACCGGAGTCTTTAATTTCAACGGGGGAGTCCTGCAGGGCACATTTTCAAATGCTAACTTTCTCGCCGTTGACACAGCCAAGGTTCAGGTCGGCGGGGCCATTCTCGACACGCAAAGCAACGAACTCACGATCAGTCAACCGCTGGCCGGTCCGGGGGGGTTGACGAAGCGGGGGACGGGCCGGCTTACACTGTCCGGGGCCTTGGCCTATCTCGGTTCCACCAAGGTCGAGGCTGGCACCCTTGAAGTCCCTGGCCCCAATTTTAAGGCCTCGATCGGAGCCTCCACCATGACCGTAGCTTTTCTCAGTCCTCCCCCCGATGGGGAGTACGCGGTTCTGCCCGGGTCGCTGAATGGAAATCCAGCCTGTTCGTTTAGTGGCTTGGGAGCATTTCAAACGGCTTCATTTACACCACTCGGAGGTAAGGTCACCGTGGCTACTGTTTCCGGATTCAACTACTGGGCTGGGACAAATATGCCGATGACTCCGGAACTCCTTTTGGCCTACGGGGTGGGTGGAGCGACGGCTCCCGGTCAACCTGCTGAGCAGATTGCTTTAAGTATTGTTTCCGGAGTCCTGCGTCTGACGGCCGTGGTAAGAACCAACGACCCGGCCGTAAGTGTCTCGGCACAGACCAGTACCAATCTTTTGTCGGCACCCGCTTGGGTCGACGTGGTTACGAATCGGTTTGGAATTCCTTCGTCTAACACAAACGGGGTTCCCACAGGCTGCCAGCGCCGAATTTTTGAGACTTCCATTCAGGGTGAACCTAGAAAGTTTCTGAAATTAAATATCACAATCCAATGAAGGCAAGTAACTGAACGATAGATACCTGTAAATAAATCCAATGAAAGAAAATGCCATCCTTTTGAAACTTGGTGCTATGGCAATTTTTGCAATCTTTGGCAAAATAATTTTTGTGGAGAATTTTTTGTGACTCACCTCTTTTTTACGCTTCTAAGTATCGTGGTTTTTGCAATTGCCTCAGCTCACTCCGCGGAAACCGTTTGGATTGGTGGAAGTAATAATTTCAACAACGCTTCGCGCTGGCATCTGGGTGCTGTTCCTGGAGTTGCTGACTATGCCTATATCGATGCTGGTGAGGTGCAAGT
>Ga0136644_10002946_pt1 | contig 12814 bp, 15 predicted proteins | sample C_130820_EF_Meta_FD_94780 | JGI IMG/M metagenome (GOLD analysis project Ga0136644, IMG submission 94780) | Freshwater microbial communities from Lake Croche, Canada to study carbon cycling - C_130820_EF_MetaG (v2) (version 2) | ecosystem: Environmental > Aquatic > Freshwater > Lake | place... | reverse complement strand
TATGTAGATGAAATTGAAGGCTTTGAAGACAAGTTTCAATTGAAAATGTTACATATTTTCCTAAACAAGGGTGTTAAGGATGATATCTATTATTGGAGTGAGTTAAATAAAATCATCAACCTATATTGCCAGTTAAAGAAAATCTGTCCAGAATTAGACAGTATTAATATTGGAGGAGGCTTTCCTATAAAACATTCCTTAGGCTTTGAATACGATTACCAATTTATGATTAATGAAATTGTTGGTAATATCAAGAAAGCTTGTAATAAAGCCAAAGTTCCAATGCCCAATATTTATACAGAGTTTGGGAGCTTTACAGTAGGTGAAAGCATGGCCCATATTTATAGCGTATTAGGTCAGAAAATCCAAAACGATCGTGAGTGTTGGTATATGATAGATTCCTCTTTTATTACCACTTTACCAGATACCTGGGGCATTGGGGAGAAATTCTTAATGTTACCCATTAACAAATGGGACAATGAATATCACCGTGTTGTGCTTGGAGGAATTACTTGTGACAGCCATGACTATTACGATTCCGAGGAGCATATCAATGAAGTATTCCTTCCAAAGCTTATTGCAGATGGCAAGAAAGAAATAGAGTCAAATAAAGAGCCATTGTATGTAGGGTTTTTTCATACTGGCGCTTACCAAGACCAAATAAGTGGTTATGGTGGAATCAAGCACTGTATGGTGCCTTCACCAAAACACGTGATTGTAGAACATGACAAAAATGGAAAACTAATTGATTGGGTTTACGCCAAAGAACAAACATCGGCTAGTATGCTTAAAATATTAGGTTACCTTAGATAAGTTTACATACTATTTGAAAATCCGCTCAGAATTGGGCGGATTTTTTTTGTACTAGTATTTGTACATATAATATTTAAAACTTAATAATGAAAAAGCAATCCTTTTTAATAATATTGTCCTTTTTAATATTTCATCATTTAAAAGGACAAACCCCTACTGATTCTGTTAAAAATACGATCAATAATTTGTTTGTAGCAATGAAAACAGTGGATCAAACTTTATTAACCAGTTGTTTTGCTGACAGTGCTATTTTACAGACTATCACAAAAAATAAAACAGGGCAATTAGTTATAATAAATGAAAAGATTGCCGATTTTGCCGCATCTATCAGCAGATTTGCAAAAGATGATTTGGATGAACAAATCAGTTTTGAGATAGTAAAAGTTGATGGAGATTTGGCAATAGCTTGGACCCCCTATAAATTTTATCTAAAGTCTTTGTTTAGTCACTGCGGCGTAAATTCCTTTCAATTAGTCAAACAAAAGAATGGATGGAAAATTCAATACTTAATAGATACTAGAAGAAAAACAAATTGTGAATAAGTTAGTTTTCCTGTAAATCTTTTATGCAATCTTTCAGCTCTAGTACATATTTGCCATATATTTTGTGCAAATACCATTTAGTAAAATAGTACATCCCAACACTGAAAGAGATGAGATACACAAAAGAAATAGTCAGTATTAGTTTTATGCCCAAATGACCTTTGACAATTAGTTGATCAAGTTCAGGAATTGGAGTCTTTTCATGATATCCAAGCCAACCTGCAAAAAATAAACAAATGGGAACCATGGCCATGGTAAACTGAAAATAGCGTTTCATGTATTCTTCAATGAGGACCACATAATTGTTCAGATTGCTAATGACTGGTTGACTCACTTTGTTTAATTCCGATGTTTTTTTCAATAAATAAATCAATAAAAAGAGAAAGACAAAAATAAAAACTGCAGCCACTCCAAAATAGGTTCTAACCGAATAATATTTAGTACTAAATGCAAGAACAGCAAATAACAACGTACCAAGAAATCCAAAAAGGATTTCATACAGAATGCTTTTTTTCAGCTTTTCAATAACTGAAAAAGTTTTTTTACTAAGCATTTGTGTAATATCTTCTCCAGACCTACCCTGGTGGTCTGTGGAGAGTTTTTCGTTGAGTTGATGCTTGAATTGATCTAAATCCATCATAATTATATTTAGGATTGCTCCAATTGTTTTTTTGCTTCTTCCTTTAATTTGATTTTAATCCTGTTCATTTTCACTGCTACATTGTTTGCCGTTATTCCCATCATTTCACCAATATCTTGATAAGGATAGTCCTCTAAATACAACATAACTATGGCTTTGTCAATCTTACTAAGCTCTCCAATTGCTACATACATCGCTTTCAACTGCATTTCTATTGGGTCTAGTCCGTCTTCCGAAATAGACTCAGGAAGTAAATCAGACGTAAATATCTGAGGGCTTCTTTTTTCTTTTCTATAAAAAGTTATGGCCGTGTTTAAGGCAACCCGATAAAGCCAAGTAGAAAATTTGGCATCTCCTCTAAAGCTTGGAAACGCTTTCCAGGCCTGTAGTGTTATTTCCTGAAAAAGGTCTTCCCTTTCACTATGTCTATCCATATAAAGGTTGCACACTTTGTGAACAATGTTCTGGTGTGTTTTTAATAAGGAAACAAAAGCATTCTGGGAACTCATCTAGCCAATTTAATAATTAATGGGTTTTAATTGGTAGCCTTTTTTGCGTAACAATGCCAAAACCCCAGATTTGCCCCCAAGATGTCCTGCGCCAACTGCAAAAAAACTTGGGTTTTCTTTCATGGCTGTCATCATTTTAGGTATCCAGTTTTTATTTCTTTTGATTAACATGTTAGATTCAAAATTATCATTTACGCCTTTTTCCTTCATATATTGGTATAAAGCGTTTACGTCTTTTTTCAAATAAACTTGAATCATTTCACTCATCACTTGCTTGCTACTATCAAAATTGTTAACCATTTTGTGCATAGCCGCTAATTGGGAATCTATAGGTTCCTTATTTAGAAGATTCAATTGTTGTTCCATGGTCTCTAAGCCAAGAACCTCTATTTGCTTTTTTTGGGCCAAATGCATTAATTCGGTTTCGGGTTGCACAGTGGCGGAACAGGGAACAGATTTTAATATAAGAAAACTCATTCCTAAAAAAGGTTTATACTCTTTAAATAGCATTAAAGACATGCCTGTTACTGATTGATACTTTTTGTCAAATGCGGCAAATTCTTTGGGTTCCATATAACTATCAATAGTTTTGCCATCTTTTAGTTTAGCAAATTCCTTCATGTTTTCTTGCATTTTTGGATCATCCATATCTAATTCCCCATAGTATTTTTTACAGGATAATAGTGCGTCTTCCATGGGTTGGGAAATATGAAATTGATCCTTGCACATCATGTGAAAAGTTCCAAAAACATAGGATGGTTCTTTTAAGCCCTTGCCGCTAATTTTCCATAGAAGGGATTGTGTTTCATTTTGAGAAAAACTAAATTTAACTAGTAGTAGAAAAATGATTAATAATTTCTTTTGCAACATCATTACATATTTTATGACCTATAGGTAGTTTAATTGTTTAGATTATTACATTTAGTGGAAAAAAAATACCCCCTTGTAAAAACAGGAGGGTAAACCAAAACCAACTGCTGTGAAATAATCACAGGTTACCTATTTATGAAATACTAATTTCTTTTGATGAAATCACTGATTTTTCAATTCTGGGTAAAAACAATTTGAGAATCCCATTTTCATAGGTAGCTTGAATGCCATCCACTTGAATTTGGTCATCTAAACTGAAGCTTCTTTTAAATGCTTTGAATTGGAATTCTCGGCGAATGGTTTTGAAGTTTTTTTCCTCAGTAGTTTCTTTTGGCTCATAGGTAACAGTCAAAAGGTCTTTTTCCAATTTCAGTTTAAAATCTTCTTTATTCCTTCCAGGGGCATTCAGTTCAAGATGGAAACCATCATTAGTTTCATGAATATTCACTGGAGGCACTAAATGGGGTGCAGGATAGTCTCTACCCCAAGAAGTTGGGAAAGTATGCAATAAATCATTTAGCAGGCTGTTCATTTGTGCGGGGTGTTGTCTTACGAATGTCATTGTATTGATTTTTAGGTTTTAAATTTCTAATTGTCGTTCAAAGCCTATACCAACCCTTTTTTACCCTTCAATAAATGATAAAATGACTTTTTTTAAAAACAAAAAGTGACATAATGCCAGTTTAATTATAATATAAATGTCATAATGGCAAAATAATTTTAAGATTTGATGTTTCCACTTTTACTTAATTTTGTGTTCAACCAATAAAAATAATAGATTATGTATCCAGCTGAAATAGTTTTACCCATGAAGGCAGAGTTGACCGAAAGTGGTTTTGATGAGTTGCTAACTGCCGCAGAGGTTGATAGTGCATTGGGTCAAGAAGGAACAACTTTAGTAGTAATTAATAGCGTATGTGGCTGTGCTGCAGGTACTTGTAGACCAGGTGTTGTAATGGCTGTAGAAAATTCTACCATTCGCCCAGACCGTTTGACTACCAGTTTTGCAGGTTTTGACATAGAAGCAATTAATCAAGTTCGCAAGCATTTGCTGCCTTATCCACCTTCATCCCCAGCTATTGCCCTCTTCAAAGACGGACAATTAGTAAGTATTGTAGAGCGTCATCAAATAGAAGGAAGGCCAGCTCAGGTAATTGCACAACACTTGATATCTGTATTTAACGAGCACTGTAATTAATATTTTTAGTAAATTTGTTTTTAGATGGGTTAGTAAGTATGGGCCTCACGAAAGTGGGGCCTTATTTTTTTTCCTCTACAGGTAGCCATTTTTTATCAGTTTTTCTGTTTAACATTGTGCTTTAACAGGCCATACGCTTTCACAAATAAGTAGACTTTCATGTATCCAAATCTTTATTACGCTTTCAAGGACCTTTTTGGAATTGAGTTAAGCGGGTTAAAATTGATTAATTCTTTTGGCTTTTTTGTAGCACTCTGTTTCATTATCAGTGCCTGGGCACTTACCCTTGAATTAAGAAGAAAACAACAACAAGGTTTGTTCAGTTTTACTGATGAAAAAATAGTCATTGGAGCCCCGGCTTCTATATTGGATTTATTTTTAAATTTTGTTCTTGGTTTTGTTTTTGGGTACAAAATTATTGGAGCTTTTACCATATCGGATGCATTAAATGATCCCCAATCATTTATTCTCTCTTCTCGTGGAAATCTTTTGTTAGGAATTTTAGTAGGATTGTTTTTTGCGTGTTTGAAATGGTATGAGAAGCATAAACAGCAATTGGATAAACCTGAAGAAAGGATTGTTAGAATTTGGCCACACGATAGAGTAGGAGACTTATTAATTTATGCGGCTGGGTTTGGTTTTTTAGGAGCAAAGATTTTTCATAATCTTGAAAATTGGAATGACTTTTCAAAGGATCCAATTGGAGCGCTTTTGTCTTTTAGTGGTCTAACTTTTTATGGAGGATTAATTTGCGCAGGAGCTGCTATAATGCTATATGCTAAAAGAATTAAATTACCTATTGTACACTTAGTTGATGCTTTTGCGCCAATTCTTATGTTGGGATATGCCATTGGTAGAATTGGATGTCAGATTAGTGGAGATGGTGATTGGGGTATTGCAAACCTTAAACCAAAACCCTTTAACTGGTTGCCTGATTGGCTTTGGGCTTACCAATATCCACACAATGTAGTGGGTGAGGGATTACCAATTCCTGGTTGTACGGGACCTTATTGTAACCAATTGGTTCCAGCAGTATACCCTACAGCACTCTATGAAGTAATTCTGTGTTCACTTATTTTTACTTTATTATGGTCTATTCGTAAAAAAATTAAAATCCCCGGACAATTGTTTGGCATTTATTTAATGTTTAACGGGATGGAGCGTTTTTTAATTGAAAGCATTAGGGTTAATACCAAATATGAGTCACTTCCCTTTCAACCTACTCAGGCACAAATGATATCTGTAGTTCTTTTTATGGCAGGTATAGTATTAACATTTAGTGCAAAAAAAATGGTCAAGTCTGCTTGAGCCATATTCATTTGAATCCACCAATTCCTATTTATCTTTGCAAAAAATAATACCATGCCATCATTTGATATTTCTAGCAAGGTAGACTTGCAAACTTTGGACAATGCCATCAATACCGTAAAAAAGGAAATTAGTACGCGTTTTGATTTTAAGAATTCCCCTGTAGAAATAGAATTGAATAAAAAAGATTTTATTCTAAAGTTAGAAGTTGAATCAGATATGAAAATGAAGCAGGTTATTGATGTGATTATCAGTAGATCTATGAAACAGGGCATTGAAGCATCGGCGTTTGATTTTGAAAAAGATGCTTATCCAAGTGGAAAAACAATCAAAAAAGATGTACCAGTTAGAAATGGACTAAAACAAGATGATGCTAAAAAAATAGTTAAATTAATAAAGGACAGTGGTTTGAAAGTGCAGGCCGCCATTATGGACGATATTATTAGGGTAACGGCTAAAAAGATTGATGATTTGCAGGATGTGATTGCACTTTGCAGAACTTCAAACCTTGCAATTCCCCTTCAATTCATCAATATGAAGAGCTAAAAGGTCTGTTTTAGCCCTTTTTCATGAGTAAATCCCATTTTCATTTGGTATTCCATCTAGAACTGGTTAGCTTTGCATTCCTAAAAAATAACAGTACGGCAAAATCCGTACTACCTAAATCAAATAAAATGAAACAAGGTATCCATCCAGAAAATTACCGTTTTGTAGTGTTTAAAGACATGAGTAACGGGGAATCGTTTTTAAGCAAGTCTACTGCCAATTCTAAAGAAACTGTTTTGTGGGAAGACGGAAAGGAATATCCAATCATTAAATTGGAGATTTCCAATACTTCACATCCTTTTTATACTGGAAAATCTATGTTGGTTGACACTGCCGGACGTATTGATAAGTTCAAAAAACGTTACGCCAAGAAAGACTAATCTTCTTGAAAATATCAAAAATCCCGTCCCGAGTAATTTGGACGGGTTTTTTATTGGGTTCTCACCAGTAACTTTACATTATAAATCTTGATCATGAAATTGCAAATATTGGCTATAGGCGTGCATCCGGACGATGTTGAATTAGGTTGTGCTGGAACCTTACTGGCTGCATTAGCTGAGGGCAAGAAAGTGGGGATTTTAGACCTCACAAAGGGTGAGTTGGGTACAAGGGGTACCGTTGAAACTAGAAAGGTAGAAGCCAAAGAAGCAGCAGCAATTTTGGGAATAGAGATTCGTGAAAATCTAGGCATGGCGGATGGCTTTTTCCAAAATGATGAAGCCCATCAGCGATTACTAATTAGGGCAATACGCAAGTACCAACCTGATATTATTTTAGCAAACGCTCCGGAAGACAGACATCCCGATCATGGAAGAAGTGCTAAACTAATTTCTGACGCAGCCTTTCTTTCTGGATTGAGAAAAATTGAAACCCAATTGGATGGCGTTACCCAAGAGGCCTGGCGCCCTGCTTATGTTTTCAATTATATTCAAGATAGGTTTATTCAACCCAGTTTTGTAATTGATATTTCTGAGCACATGGATAAAAAGATTGCATCTGTTATGGCATATACTACCCAATTTTACAATCCAGACTTACAAGAACCTCAAACTTATATTTCTTCACCTCAATTTATTGATTCAGTAAAAGCTAGAGCCATGATGTTGGGTAAAAGAATTGGGGTGGAATATGCTGAAGGTTATATTTCTGAAAAGATGATTGGAATTAAAAGCCTTGATAATATTATACAACTGACTACTTAATCATTTTATTAATTCTTTTATATGTCAAAAGTTGCTATTGGATTGGTTCAAATGACCTGCTCTGCTTCCAAAGAAGCAAATATGTCCAAAACCGTTCTTAAAATCAGGGAAGCTGCTACAAAAGGAGCACAAATTATTTGTCTCCAAGAGTTGTTTACCTCTTTGTATTTCTGCGATGTAGAATCCTATGAAAATTTTTTGCTTGCAGAAGCCATTCCTGGACCCTCTACAGAAACCTTAAGTCAATTAGCCGCTGAATTAAAAGTAGTGATTATTGCTTCACTGTTTGAAAAGAGAACAGAAGGTTTGTATCATAATACTACGGCTGTTTTAGATGCTGATGGGGCTTATCTGGGTAAATATAGAAAGATGCATATTCCAGATGATCCGGCTTATTATGAAAAATTTTATTTTACTCCTGGAGATTTGGGCTATAAAGTATTTCAAACAAAATATGCTAAGCTGGGGGTGTTAATCTGTTGGGACCAATGGTACCCAGAAGCTTCTAGAATTACAGCGTTAATGGGCGCTGAGGTCTTGTTTTATCCAACTGCTATTGGTTGGGCAACCTCACAGGATGAATCTACCAATACAGAACAATACAATGCTTGGCAAACCATTCAAAGAAGCCATGCGGTTGCAAATGGGGTGCATGTGGTAAGCGTCAATAGGGTAGGATTGGAACAAGACGGTGCCATGCAATTTTGGGGAGGATCATTTGTAAGCAATCCATTTGGAACGCTTGTATACAAAGCTCCACATGACCAAGAAGAAATTGCCGTGGTAACAATAGATACCAAAGAAACGGATAGGTATAGGACCCACTGGCCTTTTTTGCGTGATAGAAGAATTGATTCCTATCAACCCATTACCAAACGTTTTATTGACGAAGACTAAAATATAAACATGTCATTAAAAGATACTAGCGGCATACTTCCTGCGTCTTTGGGATACAAATTCCCGGCTGAGTTTGCTGCGCACATTGCAACCTGGTTAAGTTGGCCACACAAGGAGGCCAGTTGGCCTGGTAAGATTGATAGCATTTATCCTAACTATTGTCAGTTTATCAAATACTTGACAATAGGTGAAGAAGTGCGGATTAATGTGGAGGATGAAGCCATGAAAGCCTTTGCTATTGGTCATTTAAATTTAGCAGGAGTTGATTTAAACAAAGTTGCTTTTTTCATGCATCCTACTAATGATGCTTGGTGTAGAGACCATGGACCGGCTTTTTTAATTAATGAAGCAGCACCAGAAAGAAAAGTAATTGTAGACTGGAATTACAATGCTTGGGGTAATAAATATCCTCCTTTTGATTTGGATGATGTCATTCCAACATTGATTGGCAAACATTTTAATCTTCCCGTATTTCATCCAGAAATTGTTATGGAAGGAGGTTCTGTGGAATTTAATGGCAAAGGAACATTGCTTACTTCTAAAGCCTGTTTGTTAAATGAAAATAGAAATCCACATTTAAACCAATCGCAGATTGAAAGCTATCTCTGTAATTTTTATGGGGTTAACCAAATTCTTTGGGTAGATGATGGAATTGTTGGGGATGATACAGATGGTCATATTGACGATACCGTTCGTTTTGTAAATGAAGACACCGTGATTACCGTTGTTGAATCAGATGTGCAGGATGAGAATTATGGGCTATTGCAAACCAATTTGAAGCAATTAAAAGCCATGCGTTTAATCAATGGTAAACAATTAAATATTGTAGAATTACCAATGCCAGATGCAGTGGTATATGAAGACCAACGTTTACCAGCCTCTTATGCAAATTTTTATATTAGTAACAAACACGTGATTGTTCCTACTTTCCGTTCAGAAAAAGATGACAAGGCTTTACAAATTATTGCGGAATGTTTTCCCAATAGAGAAACCGTAGGAATTGATTCAACCGATATCATTTGGGGATTGGGAAGCTTTCATTGTTTAAGTCAGCAAGAGCCAATATAAATCAAAAGTCAAAAGTCAAAAGTCAAAAGTGAAAGTAGAAAGTAAAACTAAAAAGTAAAAAGGCAAAAAAAGTAAGACGTTGAAAGTTGAAATTTTAAAAGCAAAATATAAAAAGCAAAAATATAAAAAGCAAGTAGGCTAATAAACTGCTTGCTTTTTTCTTGCAATGATAAAACATTCATTCCCCATTCTTTTTGGGATACTATTATAACAAGGTTCAAGTGTTTTAATTTGGAAAGCCTTTTCAAATAGCATTTGATATTCCTCTCTACTTCCACCAAATGGAGGACCATCTTGGAATTGGGTATCAAACAGCAATCCCGATAATTTTCCTTTTTCAGTTAAGAGCTTGGACATATGTAGTACATAGTTTTCTCGCAAACTGGGATCTAGTGCACAGAAAAAAGTCTGTTCAATTATCTGATCATATTTCCCTTGGTGTTCAAAAAAATCTCCGAGAATTAAGTGTAATGTTTTGCCAATTTGCCCCTGAAATCTTTCTTCCAAAACAGCTAACGCTTTTGGAGCAATATCTAAAATACTGATATTGGTAAAGCCAAGAGATAGCAAGTATTCCGCTTCATGCCCATTACCACCCCCTGGAATTAAAATACTAACTTCTTTGTTCTGTAATTGTTCAAAATAGGCTTTCAAGGGCGTTGAAATAGTTCCAATATTCCATCCGGTATTACCTTTTTCATAACGGTCATTCCAATATTGCTGATTCAATTCTTCCATCTTAATTGCCAATGGTACTATTCTGACGAGGAACTAAGAGCAATTCTTTTTGTCTACCTCCAATAAAACGGAATCCTTTTTCGCTAAAAAAGCCATCTTCTTCCAACATGATGCGAATGGTCTTTTTCCATTCTGGAATTTCTGTAGCTGCATTTAATTCAATACTATAGGCGGTATTATAATGTAAAGGGAAATCGCCACTACCAGGTACCCCATTTTGTTGATCCCAAAGACCAATTGTTGGCCCTGCTGCGTGTCCATGATAACCAATTGGGTGTGTATAAATGCTTGCTTCAATTCCCTCTTTTTTTGCTTGGTCTAATGCTGCCTTTAATATTTGATTGCCCGTTCTACCAATTACATATTGACTTGTCAAAATATCTTGAAGTTGATTGGCTTTTGTAAATGCTTTTTGCAGGGCAATAGGTGCGGCGGTTTCTCCAGGTTGCAACACATACGCATGTTCCTGAACATCTGTATTTAAACGCAAATAGCTAATGCCAATGTCAACGTGTAAAAGGTCGCCAGGTTGAATTAATTCAGCCTTTGGTCTGTTGGAAAAAGCTCGTAGGTGTTCAAAATTCTCTGGATCATTTCTTTGAATGGCCACAGAAGTATGAAACCAAGTATCCAAACCTAGGTTGCGAATTCTTTGACGGAACCACCAAACAAGGTCATCCGTTGTTGTTACTCCTGGTTGAATTACTTTTTCTGAAAAGCCTTCTGCTATAATTTGGTGGGTAATTTGAATTAGTTGGGGGTAAAGCTGCATTTCAGGTTCCGTTCTAGTTTCTAACCATGCTACACCTAATTTTTCGGCGCTTACAAGCTTGGTTTTAAAACTAGCTGGTAGTTTGTCTACAAAGATTTTTTGTTCTGTAAACGTAAGTCCATCTGCATGGGCAAAATCATTGGAATAATTCAAACCTATCTTCTTGGGATTTCTTTTGACAATCAAATCAACTAGCGCATCCCATTGGTCTGGGAATTGTTTCATATCCCATGAAGCTTTGATTTGCTCTCCAACATTATATCTAGCTATGGCCAATTGCTCATTCACTTTTTTGGTGCTATCATGATAAAATACAATCATGGTTCGTCTTCTTGCAGAAAGCCACTCGGCCGGCAACATGGTTTTCAAAATGGGATCTTCATTATATTCTCTACTTACCAATACCCACATATCAATGCCTTCTCTTTCCATTAGTTTGGGTAATAACACGGTGAATCGCTCCGCGTTTATCTCATCAATTAAACTTGCCTGAGATCTAAGACTTAGAATTTCTTGTGCTTGCGTAATGCTGCAAGTAAAAAGCATTAATGCGAAAATGATTTTTTTCATAATTGTTGCTAAAAATGGGTAAAAAAAGAGGCTATAATATTGGGATTATCGGGTTATACTTCCTGATACCTGTGCTTGTCTGGGAATAATAAATGTGATTAAATCTTCCAAGAGAATACCAGCACGATTAGCGGCATCCTGAATTTCCTCTCTAGAAACATTTGCTGCAAATGATTTTTCTTTTAGTCTTTTTTTAACGCCTTTTACATCCATTCCTTCATAACCACCAGGTCTGAGAATAGAGTAAGCATGGATTAATCCAGATAATTCATCAAAAGCAAAAAGCATTTTGTCCATATTGTTTTCTGGTTCAACCCCAAAATGAGCAGGACCATGTGATGCAATAGCGTGCATAACTTCAGGGTCAATTTCTAAGCTTTCTAAGTGCGCTATGATCTTTTTACAATGTTGATCAGGCCATTGGTCCCAATCGGCATCGTGTAACAAACCTGCCTGCTCCCATTTCCAAATTCCTTCAGCATCAAGCCCCTCTTTTTCTCTGGCCCAGCACTGCATTAAATGGGCTACTTGTAACATATGTACCTGCAATTTTGGGTTTAAAACCCATTCTTGAAATAAGGATATGGCAGCATCCCTAGTCATGAGTTTACCTGAATTAGCTGGGTCTCCGAAACTGTTTCTATTCAATAATAATGACATCTGATTCCTTTTATCAATTTATCGCCTTAGGGACTTTGTTTTTCAGTACTTTAGTCCTGTTCTTCCACCATAAATGTAATTGAACTATGTTTAAAAATCGCGTATTATTCACCGGAATTTTATTAGCCGGTCTCTTGCAAGTAAATGCACAAACTGCAGTTCCTGCTACTAGTACAGAAACCAAGTCAAAATATGACCAACACGCCTTATTTGGGCCCTTATTTTATCCGTCGGCCGGAAATGAATATAGGACTGCAACCGGTGAGCCCGGTCATGCTTATTGGCAGAATAAGGCAGATTATAAAATTGCTGCCAGTCTAGATGAACCAAATAATAAAGTAACTGGTTCTGTTACCATTAGCTATAAAAACAATAGCCCCATTGAATTGCCATATATCTGGTTGCAGATGGACCAGAATTTGTATAATCTTGAATCAAGGGGACAAGCAAAAATGCCAGCTACTGGCAGAAGCCGATATGG
>Ga0136644_10002943_pt1 | contig 12822 bp, 15 predicted proteins | sample C_130820_EF_Meta_FD_94780 | JGI IMG/M metagenome (GOLD analysis project Ga0136644, IMG submission 94780) | Freshwater microbial communities from Lake Croche, Canada to study carbon cycling - C_130820_EF_MetaG (v2) (version 2) | ecosystem: Environmental > Aquatic > Freshwater > Lake | place... | reverse complement strand
TTGTTGCGGCGGGACTTGCGGGACGCGCGGCGGGACTTACGTGACGCACGGCGGGAGCGGCGGGAAGCGCGGCGAGTAGAGCGGGCCCTTTTGTTCTGATTACGGCGGCTATTTTTATTCTTACGCATGTAGCCACCACCCGTTGTAACAGAATACTGGGCTAGATACGGGTTGCCAGTAGAGGGGGTGCCCGAAACAGGAAAGGGGGCAAGATAGCCGCCCGCCTGACCAGGTAGCCGGGGAGCAGCTGCCCCTAACGCACCGAACAAACCGGTGACCGCACCGGTTGCCGCGCCGACCGTATTGCTTGCCACCTTACCAACACCGCTGACCGCATTTGTCGCCACGCTGCCAACACCGCTGGCAACGTTTGTTACACCCTTACCAACCGAACCAACTGCGCCCTTCACACTTCCAAAGAAATTGGGCACCGGTGCAACATTTACCGCCGTAAACGAATTATTCATTGAATTCTTTAGCGGAGAGCTCTCGGGATCCTGGCTTGCCGGTAGGTTATTACGCATAGAAGCCTTTGCCCGATTTGTTACAGGCGCGTAGTTCTTCTCCACATTAAACGCACGTTTCTCATTCTTTGCTGCCTTAGCACCGTTTGAGCTCATCTTCTATTACAGGTGCGTAAATTTTAACCGCAAAAATTGAGTACATAAAGGTGTATCCTGTGTTTCTAACAAAATGAAAGTGTTGTACTTTGATACCGAGACAAATGGGCTGCCAAAGATCCGGGGTGCAGCGGATACTGATATAAAGAATCATCCTGAGCCGGTAGAAATCGCTTGGCAACTATGGGAGGATGGGGTATTAATAAAGCGCCGGTCTATACTTATTAAACCGGATCCAGACACTGTATGGGACGCAGGAAGCGCAATGATTCATAAAATCTACAAGCCATTTGCACTTTCAAATGGTACACCTGGGGCGGATGTCTTTACGGAATTCAAAACGGATTGTACTTGCTGCGATGCGATTATCTCACACAATCTTGCGTTTGATTTGCCCGTTGTGAAGTGCGCGTGCCTACGAATCTGGCCTGGCGAAACTGACTTTTCGTGGCTGCCGGCTAAGCAGATTTGTACTATGAAACTTACTATTGGGGTGTGTAAGCTACCATTTGTAAATTCCAAGTTTCCGCGCCGTGAGGGTGACTATAAGCAGCCACGGCTTGCCGAACTTCATACGCATCTCTTTGGTAATGAAGGTACCTATTTGGCACATGTGGCGTCCAGTGATGTAGATTGCCTTGTTGCGTGTGCTCAAGAACTTATACGCCGTAATATCCTTGTACTATAATAGGGATGTATCTACCGCTCTCACACGGTCAAATAATGTACTACGAAGTCCACGGAAAGGCGGACGGACCTGTAGCACTTGTGTTACATGGTGGACCCGGTTCTGGGCTTTCGCCGCGGTCCGTAAATCTTTTTGATTTGAATCGGTGGTGTGTTATATTATATGATCAGCGCGGATGCGGCAAGTCTTTACCGTTCGGTGTTCCGTCGCTTTCTCATAATACAACCAATGATTTGTTGGATGATATGGAACTGTTGCGAGAAACATTAGGAGTGAAGAAGTGGTATTTAACTGGTGGCTCTTGGGGCTCTACACTAGCACTTGTATATGCCGAAAAGTATCCTCATCGTGTGAGTGGAATGTTGCTGCGGGCTCTATGTTTAATGGACGATACAGAATCGGCATGGCTCTATGAACCTAACGGTGCTGCGCAAGTGTTTCCCGCTGAATACGAAAAGTTTTTAGCACCGTTAAGTCCCGCCGAACGCAAGGGAAATATGCAAGATATTTTGCGAGCGTATCAACAGCGTCTTACCAGCCCCGACAAGCGCGTTGCTCTCAAAGCGGCTGCCGCTTGGACTGCTTACGAAGACTCTGTAATTGCTTTGATTCCTAAACCACCTACTTTTAAAGGAAAGAATGACATATCCGTGGCAATTATGGAAAATCATTACTTTATTAACGGTGGATTCTTACGCCCTGGACAAATCCTAAAAAATGCATATAAACTCAAAGGAATTCCGATTGATGTTGTCCACGGACGCTACGATATGATTTGCCCCTATCGCTCAGTCCAAGAGTTGTCAAAAGTATTGCCACAAATTCGTGTAAAACGTGTAGAGGACGCCGGTCACTCCGGTTATTTTGGCGATGAACTAGGGTATATTCGTAAGGTAACCGACGCTTTTGCTGCTGGACGTCCGCGTAGCCGAGAAACTTTGCGTGCTGTACGGTCAAAGAACCTATCTAAATTGAAGACTCGTAAGAGGAAATAGAGAATGAGTAGCGGTCGCGGATTACGTATCTGTGTGCTATCAGGCTCGTCGCGCACTGTTGCGCACGCTTACGGTCTCAGTCAGGATGCTCGTATTATTGAACAAATATTACGAGAAACCACTACTGGCGGCTCTATTAAAATAGATTCCGTTGAGCACGGAGACGCCTATACATACGGAACAGGGAATAGGGCAACGGGAATGGTGGATATTAATATTCATTTGGAGGTACCGTGTCGTATGGCGTGGCGCTACGGACGAGTAAACATCGTTATTGTTAATCAGGAATGGTGGTACAAAGACGAATGGAAATGGGTACTTGAGTCGCGCGAAAAGGGTGGTGCCGACATTATTGTATTCAAATCCAAGTATGCTCGCGATATGTTTCCTGAACTGGAGGATTCGCGCGCAAAAGTGATTTCATGGCGTGCCGGTCCTGAAATTTCCGCCGGCTTATCGGCACTTGGTGGAAAGAAGCGCCGCGAGTTCCTATATCTTGTTGGCGCATCCGCAAATAAAGCGGCGGCAGCAATGATTGTAGTCGGTTCCTGGAAAGCGGAATGGCCGCGGCTTCGTGTCTACGGCTCCAAAATGATTATGGATACTCTACGCATGAAGTTTTTTGATGCCGGCACACGGGGCGTTGAACTCTTAGATACCTATTCAACTGAAACCGAGCGAGTGAAGGCACAAGCGGATTACGAATTTCATGTGGTTGCCTCGGCTGCCGAGGGATTCGGCTACACATTTGCGGAAGCGGCGGCGGTCGGCGCAATTCCCCTATGGACCGATATTGGCGTTTACACCGAACTTTATGGAGATATTTTGGGCACAGTTGGCAAAATCGCAACGCGTACTATTACTGATGCCACAAAATTTCCCGATAAGCCGGCACTGTTTGGAGAAGCGGATGTTGTACGCGGAGTTGAATCCATTCTTGCGCTAACCAAAGATGAGCAGAAGACGATGTCTGGCGCTCTACGTCATCTTTCCACAACTCGTATCAAGGAGTTTCGCGCATCGTGCCGTTCATTACTCAAATCGGCGATCAAATTACTGCTTATGCCAACAATAGTGGCAACATATCCGCCAAAGATGCCTGCCGTTGCCGATTTTCCCCATGTTGCCGTTGTGACCCTTACGCACAATCGCCCCAAGTGGTTTCCCAATATGGCAAACAATATCCTCAAATCCGATTATCCACCTGACAAACTAACATGGATTATTGCGGATGATAGTGACAGTGACGGGCGCGTGGACGGAGCGGTTGCCAAGTTTCAAAGCGCAAATCCTTATATCCGTGTTCGCTACTTATCTATGCCCAAAAAGTTGCCAATTGGCGAAAAGCGTAATAAAGCATGTCTTGCAGCGCCCTCCGATTGTTCTATTTTTATGATGATGGACGATGATGACCATTATCCTGCAACTTCTATTCGTGCGCGTATGGCGTATTTGAGCGATGCTGGAGTAGAATGCGTTTACTGTTCTACTTTGCCGATGTACGATTCCAAGCGGTACATTAGCGCGATGAATGTGCCGCCGCTCAATTTATCGCCCGCTGAGCGTATTAGCGAGGCGTCATTGGCATTCAAACGATCATTCTTTGATGCCGGTCGGTTTCCTGCGTCCGTCAATGTTGCCGAAGGCGAGGGATTTATTGTTGGTCGCGAAGCGTTAACTGCCGAGATTTCACCACGGGGAGTAATAGTATCGTTTCTACACGGCATGAATGCAACATCACGTCGTGTACCTGAAAGCACTCCTGACGGAGTAAGAACTGAACCCAATGGATGCCATTACGGATTCAGTGATGAGTTTTTTACGTATATTTCGGAGATTTCTCTATAATCAAAAATCTGCCGTTGAAACCCAATCTTTGTTTAATTTGGGACAAAAAGCCACGTCGGTAGCAGCTTTAAAGGATGGATATACAGCAGCTTTTGTATTAATGTTATCAGGAGTCAATAATTCCTTGGCTCCTGACACTTGTGCTAAATAATTGCCTGGGCTTGTTTTTGTATAGCCAGGACCTGGTATTCCAGCGGATCCACCGTTGAATGCGAGGTATCGCGCAAGAAGCGCAGACATTGCCATCTGAACCGTAGTATCGGCAGTTTTGTAAGCCGATTTGAGTTTATTCAAGTAGTTTGGTTGTGCGCCACCTACCGAATAATTACTTATTGCGTACTGAATATCGGGGGGAATTAAGGATAATACTAGTTTTGTGTTGAAAGCGGAAAGCGGTATTTCATTACATGGGACGGATTTTGTGGAGCTGCCAGTTTTGGTCGCTCCACTTATATCTTCAAATCCTTCGTTTCCTTTGCCAATTATTTGTGGTCGTAAAATGGTGTATGCTGATGCAAGAAACACGCATACTCCAAATACTGCAATTACCTTGCGAATCATCCTCTTACTTGAATAGAATATTTGCTGTGCCGTTTTGCGGCACTGGTCTAAAACCTAAACAAATTTCAAAGTAAAGATGGATATTTCAGGAAGTTCAACTTTCTTTGGCTTTGCTGCTGCTGCGGAATTTGAGGATGCCGATGCCGGCTCCGGTACAACTATACAAAATATCCAATCCAGCATAGAAAATGTCCTCCAATTTCACATGAATGTGGCATCTACAATTATGCCCGATTCGCGTGATTTTCTACGTCCCTGGCGCAAGCGTCTGCGTGACATTATCTCGAATGAAACTGAATTACTCACAACATTCCTTGAAAAACCATTTGAAGATACCTCCATTGTTCAGCGTCACAGTCATTTCATGACCGCTCTTAATATACCAACATTCAATTCCAATGCATCTTGGCTCAAAGATAAGGTTGAACCTATTTTTGAAAATGAGGTAGTTCTAACGGAACTGGAAACGGAGGTTGGTCGTCCACTCAAGGAGATTGAAAAGGATGTTCACACTGTAATGAATATCTATTTGGATACGTTACAAGAAATGTTTCGTAGCGTACAGGTTCTATCGCTAAAACTTGATAGAATTGAGAAATTAAAAAATCGTCTACTCAGCATTCCTATTGAAGATGGTGAGACGGAAGAAATCCTGAATCTCAAACAGTCGGTGATTACGTATATTCGGTCCGAGTATGATCGCAATAAGATTCAGGATGAGTATCGTTCGTTCTGTAAGCACTATGCCCGCTTTATGGCGCTAAGGTCCGTTATTACAACCTTATCGGTCGCTGGAAATTCCGCCGATGGTCCTATTTGCTCTATTTGTACCACTGAGCGCGTATGCTGGGCTCTAGTACCTTGCGGGCATACCTTTTGTAATACCTGTACGCAAAAACAACGATCACAGTGCTTTGTCTGTCGTACGACCCTACGTGATCGGCAGCGACTGTATTTCGTTTAGTTGATTGTCAATCCACTGTACATTAACCAAGGCTTGAATCATGGTTTCTTTCATCATCTCTGTAAGATTTAGTTTCTCCCTGATTCGTTCTACTAGTGCCGTATAACGAATGAGATAGTACTGTCGTAGGAAGCGATGTGATTCTGTTTCAGTATTCATTGCTGCTTGTTAAATTTGGGGGGTTTATAGGGTTCATTTTTTTACATCACGTGTGAAAAAATGAAACAGTTTAAGACTATAATTTAGAGAATACAACACAATGTCTATCGTTCCTAACACCATGGGCAATACGCTTCTGGCGGCAGGCGGTGCCGGCGCGCCCGCCATCAGTGAACTTCCAGCACTATTGAAGCGTTGGATGACTCTACAGGAGGAAACGGCTGCTCTTCGCGCCGACATCAAGCAGCGCGATACGCAGTCCAAGGCACTCAAGGATATCATTCTTCGCATCATGGAAACTAACAATGTGGTTAAACTGAATGTTAGCAAGGGCGCCGTTGTTCACAAGACGCGTGAGGTGACGGAGAAGATTTCCAACAGCTTTATGCTCAAGCATTTCAAGCAGTTCTTTGGTGGCGATGAAGAGCGCGCAAAGGCGCTTGTTGATTATCTTGAGGAGAATCGCGGCAGCATTATGAAGCACGATCTTAAGCTTCAGGTCCCTAAGCCGGCGGCGGAAGAAAATTAGCTGCCATAAATATAGACAATGCTTGGTGGTGCAATTGCCAATAACATCAATGCCGCAATTTCATCGGTGGCTAGCGAGCCGTTTGAGAACCAGGGTGCCGGCTCTGCGTCGCCCTTCCGTGCGGCACTTGTTTCTAGCCTTACGGTTATTGCGGTGCTCTTACTCCTCCTTTTTGCCGGCAAGTACCTGTGGAACAATGTCCTTCATGTGCTTGTCCCTGGCGTCAAGGAGGCGAAGTCTGTATGGCAGATCCTTGGACTTTCCATCCTAATTATGCTTCTCAGCCCCGGCAGCTGCCAGCACAATTAAGACTTTATTGTAGAGGAATGACCCCCTCCCAAACAAAAACCATACAATGCTTTTTGTTTGTGTTATTTGCTGCGTTATATGGATACTGCCTTGGTAGTATAATCGCTTTTATAATGTATTTACTTGATTAAGTTTTCTAAAAGTACTGGAACTGTCCCTTAATCTCATACGGTCCCTGCTCTAACTCAAAATGAGGCACGTAATAACCGGGATCGCGCGCGCCCTTAGGACGGTCCAGATTTGCCTTGTCCGATAAAGCAATAAACGCAATGTTGTGTGCCGCCTTCACAACAATATTCCGGAACTGTGCCTTCAGCTGTGGTCTTTGCTGATCATCGTAGCTTAGAGTGTCAATCAATACCTGTCCGCGGTCATTGAACTTCATGAACTCTACCTCAATATCACGCGGCTTTACGGCACCCTTCAGGCAACGACCCACAAAGCTTGCCGGCGGCTCAATGTCGTGCTGTGTGGCAAACGGCAGCTGGTAGGTCTGGTAAGGACCTGCACCCAGTCCCGTAACATCCGCATCAATACATAAGATCTTCTCCAGAATGAGCTTGAGCTCATCGTACGCCATTGCCTCCTTAGACGCCGGTGCTACCTGCTTCATAGGATACAAGGTCTTGAGGAGATTCTGCGCCTCAGGACTGCGAGTAAAGCAGCGGGGCATAGTCTCACCATCCAGCGCAATTACGGCAAATCCCTCCAACCCCTCCAACTTAGTGAAGTACTTAGGCCGGAGATACAAAAATAGGCTAATGCCCACCAGAACAGCCAATAGTATAGAGGCGATTTCTAACGGACCCATATCTCTTATTAGCCCTGCGAATATTCGCAGGCGCGACTGATTATGCGGTGGTTGATGGTTTCGCGAAAAGGTTTGCCCATGTTGCCTGGGCGGTGCGGAATCCATCACGAAGCTGGCGGCAAACCGTCGCAATTGCAAGGCGAGCAACACGCTGTTCCTGGTCCGCATCACCCCCATCCGTTTCCACACCAATACGAACAAACATCTCGGGTCGTAAAGGATGCGGTACCTTGTAGCCCGCATAAGTAATCCGCGGCTGCGAGGTACCGTCCACATGGTTCTCAACCAGATAGGTTTCTAACAGATTACCCAGTGTATGCGACTCGTCGGTAAAGACAATATCTACACAAGGAAATCGTGCGTCGCCCTGCTGGACCACCACATTCTTTGGTAGAGTAGCATCCATATCCTCGTACTTACGAACAAGCGCCTCGGCATTGAGAAGTGCAGACGCTACAATCTGCGGGATTGTCTGCGTACCGACCGATTCAATATAGAATGTAAAGTCCGTTGGGTCACCGCGCTCATCCGTAAGATAGCACCGCTGTACCTCCATTGTATTGAACTCACGCTTGAGCTCTGCCAGCTTCTCCTCCGAAATATCGGTGACCTTCGCAATCTTCTTCGTATTAAGCAGCCAATTCGTAAAGACGTCCTCTAGATGCTCCTCATTTGTATCCCGCGTATACTCATACGAGCACTGGCTCACTGGTGACCAACGAATGTTCTCCTGCCCCGTGCTTACCGCTGCCTTTGCCTTCAGTTGAATCTGCTCATTTGGCGCAGAACGATTCCACTGAGGTCGTAGACGCGTGATAAGAACAGTCTCACCCGTAATTGGGTCGGGAGGAAAGAACTGTGCCGTTGGAATCTGTACCGGTGCTTCCAACGGATTCTTGGGATTCTTCATAAATACCTGGAAATCGCTTGCGTAGACATCCATCATATCCTTTGTCGTATTCTCCTTATTGAGTACGAACTCGTAATGAGTAGGATCAAATGTTGCCGGATCCGCAAGAATCGGCACCATTCCAATACGATGCGAAATGATCTCGTTGACAAGCGGAGTTGTATTTACAGTAATCGTCATCTCCGACTTCTCAGCGGGCTCTGTGCGAAAGGCGACCGCTGGCGTGGAGGAGATAATCGCACGGCGAATTGTATTCGCAATCGTTACATTTGCTTTGAGTTTGAAGGTTGCGCGAATCTTACCGGCGGCAGCATTCATTAGCGGCGGTCCTGATTCAACATAATCCGAAAACATGGTGTTGCCTACTCTTCTATATTATGCCTTATTATCAATTTTTACGCTTAGACCGGCGCCGTTTTTACGGCTGCCGGTCCGGCTTCGCTTAGACCGGCGCCGTTTTTACGGCTGCCGGTCCGGCTTCGCTTAGACCGGCGCCGTTCGTTTTTTTAAGGCGTGTTAAATCGCCAGACTCTACAACGGGGAATGAGCAAACATCGCCTCTGGTATAGCACACGCTGCCGGTTTTGCCAAGGATTTCTTGAAGAACTAGCGACTACCCCTTTTGTATCACAGTTTCAGCTAATTTGCATTGATCCTTCTCCGTCTCGTCAACCCCTTCCTAACTGGCTAAAGTCCGTGCCTACCCTATGGGTTGCCGGTGAGGGTGAGCCTCGTGTAGGTCCCGGTCCTGTCAACAATTGGCTTGCCGAAGCCCGTATTAATGGTGGAAACAGTGGTATGAAGAACTCGCAACAAGCAATGGATGATCGTCGTGTTCCTCTTACTGCTCCCGTATACTCACCCGATATGGCGCCTCGTGGTGAAGCAACAGGTCGTGCGAATCCCCGAACTATGGGCTCGCCTGCTGTTAATGGCGTTGGCGGTGGAGGCGCAACTGTAACTAGTATGGGGGCGCCTAACGGTGAACCCGCTGCCTATTACGGCTCCGAACTAGAAGGTGGAATGTGGTCCGATAACTTCTCCTTTATCGGCAGTGAATTTTCATCAGAGAAGGGCGTGAATCCTATTGAACGTAACTTTGCATCACTCATACCTGGTGGAGCGGCAAATGCAGGATCCGCTGCTGCAGCCGCAGCTATTGCTCCCCAAGCAAAGCGTACTGCAAAGGAAGATGCCCTTCTAAAAGAATTTGAGGCATACACTGCCAGCCGCGATCGTGATATCTCAAAACCGACCCAGCGTATGTAAAAAAATGACAAAAGGTTTAGTCCGATGAACATTCAAAACGGGCGCCTTTGGCGCCCAGTTTTGAATGATTCTATCGGACACGCCTACGAATCAATTAGGGACGGGCACAAAGTGCCCGTCTCTAATGTTCGTCGGTCTAAAACTATCCATTAGATTAAAATTTAGGAAATGGCAAACCCGCTGGCGGCATTTAACACAAAGCTCTTCGAATTTGTAGAAGATCTCGCCGAGACATATCCTGAGGAGAAGGATATTGCAAGTGCTCTTCAGGCGCTCAATCTTCTAAAAAAGGTAAATCCCAGACTTATCCACTCCGGTTTTATGGAATACATCTATCCTGACTTTCACGAGCCGGTCATGAAGGAGGATGAATCCGCACTCATTTCCAAGGCACATCAAATGGTTACGGGTGAGCACAAGGATTACGCCGTTGCTTACATTATCTTTGACCGCCACTGGTCTACAATGACAGAAGCGAATAAGAAGGCAATTTGGAATTGGTGCAAGGTAATTGTTATTCTTGCTCGCAAAGCTGCCGGCTTGTAGTAAACATTCATTTGCGTTTTTTTAGTTGTCACAGACTCTTTGTCTCTAACAAGTAAAACAATGTCCGTCTCATTTGCCGCTACGTACGAACAGTTTGTCACCGAACTACTTGGAACATTTCCGGAATACGCCACGGCGCTCAATACTGCAAAGACGAATCCCAAGGCGCGCGAAAACTTCCTTGCTGTCTGGAAAACTCACACCAACAACATTGCTATTCAAAATGATGCCATCTTTACGGAAGCCGGCTTGGAGTTGGTTCCTGGATTTACCATGACGGCGAAACTATGGTCCGAGCTTTCTGACAATAGTCGCAATGCGATTTGGCGCTATTTGACGTCGCTTCTCCTGATTGCCGCCGCTTTTGACGGTAGCTCTAAGACAGACGGTATCTGGGACATTTCGGGCTTTGAGCACGATATGGAGGAGATGATGAAGCGGCTCAAGTCTGGCGAGGATACCGGCATGAAGGATATTTTTGAGAAGCTGTCCAAAATGGCGGAGAACTTTGGATTCAAGGATATTAGCGGTGCCTTTGGTGGTGCGGGCGGTGCTGAGCCCAAGTTCAAAATCCCTGAGCGCCTTTTCAAGGGTCACATTGCCAAGATTGCTGAGGAAATTGTTGGCGAATTCAACCCTGAGGATTTTGGTCTGCCTCCTGAGCTGCTCAATAGCAACGATCCCACCAAGATTTTCACCTTTCTACAGGAGATTTTCACGCAGAAGCCTGATATGCTTATTGGCATCGCGCAGCGTATTGCGAAGAAGATTCAGGCAAAGTTCCAGCGGGGCGATTTCAACCGTGACGAGCTTATCCGTGAGGCGGAGGAACTCATGAAGGAGTTCTCTGATAACGAAGCGTTTTCAGGTCTGTTTGAACAACTCGGCGAAATGCTCAAGGGCGGTGAGAAGGAATCGGGCAATGAGGGCTCGGCGCGCCGGCGTGAAGTACAGGAGCGCCTTAAGAAGAAGGCGGCGGAAAAGGCAGCGGCGAAGCGTGGTGCTGGCGCTAGCGCTGCAGGTGTGACGCCGGCGGCGGTTGCTGCTGCTGAAGCCGCTGCAAATTCACTGCTCATGGAGGAGAATGCGCCGCAGAGTAAGAAAAAGGCGTCTAAGAAATAAAAGATAGAATAAAAACCTTCGTCAAAGTAAGTGAATGAGCTCGTCCCGATGCACTCCATTCTGGGTGAAATCACCCAGTGTATTGTGGGAACACTGGTCCGATTTTTTCCCATTTACCGAGAAAGCTCGTAAGTGTACATCAAATGCTCTTAACTCGTTAACTCGGTTTGGTCTCTATCTTGGCGTATTGCTGGCGGTGCTCAATCGCCATGCCGGTTATCTAGGTATTACTATTGGTATTGCTGTCTTATCTATCGCTGCTTATTACGGAATGAAGGAACGTAATATTTTACGCGAGGGATTTGAGGATGGCATTGTAGGACCGACGTTATTTACAACGCCTGGTTCAACTCCCCCGAACTTTATCGGAGGTATTGATGTAGCAAATAAGAATATTTCTGACGTCATCGGTACTAAAAATCGTACTTACTCTTTGCCAAATAATCCGTACATGGGTGTACTAATCAATGAAGTACTGGATAATCCAACAAAGCCGCCTGCGGTCACTGTAGATACATCCGCTATGGCTCGCCAGTTATCCGATGATACACAGGATCGCCTATATGGAGACCCAGGCGATGTATTCCAGCATATGCAGAATCAGCGCACTTGGATTGTACCGCCGTCCACTAGCATTCCTAACGATCAGGAATCATTCCAGAACTGGCTGTTCCGTGTACCTGGCTTGACATGTAAGGAGGGCAACCTTGCGGTCTGCCAGACCGGCACCGAGGGTGGTCAGATTCCTTGGTTGGCTGCGCCTTGATAAAAAGCACTTGGCTTATTAAATGGCTGGTGGTACACGCAAATGCCGCACCAAACCCTTTTCTTGGAAGACTCGGTCTGTCAAGAAAAGTCCTTTTAAGGCGCTAGCCGCAGCGAAAAAAGCGGAATCATCATACTGGGAAAAGAAGGCTATTGGATTTACTGCCACATCGTCACTGAAAGCGATGGGTAGGATTCCTCGTGCGTCAGGTTGTTATGTACTCGGTCCCAAGTACGCATAGGGTACGGAATAATAAATCCATCCAACTTTACCACTAGAACCCTTCGATAAGGAAGAGTTGTATTGGTATGTGCTAGATTTCTTACAACATAGAACGGGTTACCGCGGTACTCAAACGCAATTGCCCATACTGCCTGAGCCCGTTTACTCGCTAGAACGGTTGCCATAATCATATCCATTGTTGCTGGATAGAGCGGAATTGTGTTAAGAACCTTCTCTTCAAAATCGTAGCGAATACGATTGAGTGCCGCATCTATATTAATAGGATGAAACGCCGTATTTGGTAGTAGTGGATACGGGATATCCTTAATAGAGAGTATAATAACAGACATAGTGACTGGGTGGTGTGCTGGTGGTGTTGGTGTGAATTTTCACTTCACCGAAGGTTGTGTCAATTTTTTTGTCTCGTAGATGGATAGAAGACAATGTCAGTCGCACCGTTTCCTCGCGGGGTAGATGTTGCCAAGAAGGAGTATCAGATCAAC
>Ga0136644_10002942_pt1 | contig 12822 bp, 7 predicted proteins | sample C_130820_EF_Meta_FD_94780 | JGI IMG/M metagenome (GOLD analysis project Ga0136644, IMG submission 94780) | Freshwater microbial communities from Lake Croche, Canada to study carbon cycling - C_130820_EF_MetaG (v2) (version 2) | ecosystem: Environmental > Aquatic > Freshwater > Lake | place: Lake... | reverse complement strand
GGGATTATGTGCGGTGTCGGGTGAGGTACTTTACCGACGGAGCGGTGATTGGGAGTCGGGGCTGGGTGAATCAGGTGTTTGAAGCCCATCGCCAAAGGTTTGGTCCCAGCCGAAAGGATGGCGCCAGGAAGTTCAGGTTCCTCAACGATTCCACCTTGTTTGGATTGAGGGATTTGAGGGTCGAGCCGGTGGTCGCTTCCCAGTAGTCTACCAGTCCATTTTTCCGGTTCACCGAGATTCGAAGATCACCTGCACCACGAACGGTTCGAAGGTGTTATCGAGGAGGTTCAGCCGGCTTGTATCGTGTAACCAAAATGGATTTACGTGGGTATCATTGCATCAGGCAATGCCGACGTGAAACGCACTTCCCACCCGAATTGACCGGGGCGGTCTTCCATCACCTTGCAATAGACACTCTCCCGGACATCTTTGACGCCAGAATCGATGACCAATTTCAGGTCGCAGCGAGCCGAAAGTGGTTCATCTGTCTCCAGAATGCCCGATTGCTGAGACATGACCTTTAATTGTGCCGTGAAGCCATTTCCGGAAACGATTTTTGATTCCAGGAGAAGGCTTCCGTTCACGGCATACTGCCTGGCTAAACCACCCCGTGAAAGATCCGAAGACGGAAGGTCCAGATGAATTCGTCCGATCAGTCCGACCGCGCTCCAAAGCCGAACGGAGCTGGAAGCGCCCTTGGGCCAAATAACAAAGCTTCGATCAGTTCGGAGATGCCCGCCCAACGCCAGAAAGGTGGATTCTGAAACCAACACTTCACCGCCGACGGAAGTCGATTGAATTCTCCCGGCGAGGTTGACCTGAGAACCGATGACCCCGTATTTGGCCCGCTGGACTGAGCCGATATTTCCGGTCACCACCTCCCCGGTGTTAACTCCAATTCCCATTTCAAGTGGTGGAATTCCGAGGCGCTCCAGCTGTCGATTGACCTGCGCCATTTCCAACTGCATTTCCAGGGAACAGGCCACCGCGAAGTCCGCGTGATTCGGGCAGAGCAGGGGTGCTCCAAAGACGGCCAGGATGGCATCTCCGATGAATTCATCAATGGTTCCCTGATATTTGAGGATGATATCGGCCATCGCACCCAGATAAACATTGAGAAGCTCGACCACCCGTTCGGGGTCGAGTTTTTCGGCAAGGGCGCTGAACCCCCTCAAATCGCACATGAGAATGGTGACAATCCGCTTTTGGCCCCCCAATTCGAGGCCTTTGGGATCCTCAAGAAGACTGTGGACCACCTGGTCCGAGACGTAGCGTCCGAAGACCCGTTTGATGAATTGATTGCGCAACCCCAGTTCGTCGGCCAAACGGCGGGTCTCGGTCATCTGGCGGTCCAATTCGGCGTGGGTTTCCTTCAGCTCGAGTTGTGTGCGAACCCTGGCCATCGCGGCCTGAAAATCGACCGGTTTGGTGAGGTAATCATTGGCGCCGGCATCGAGGGCACGCGCCACGTCCGCACCGGCATCCCTCCCCGTCACCATGATGACTGGGAGTTGATTCCTGGACCTCTTTTTACGGATGCGTTGAAGCAGTTCCAAGCCGTCCATACCGGGCATGGTCCAATCCATCAGAATGAGATCGAAGGGCCTTTGATCGACCCAATCGAGCGTTTCCCGACCATCGGCGGCCGTCGTGACGTCGAACCCCAATCTTCGAAGTCGGCGCGCCAGCAGTTCCCGGCTGGGTTGATCGTCATCCACCACCAGAAGCGCCCCCACCAAGGCGTCCCAACCCGTCTCAGCAGGAAGTTCGGCACGCGATTCGCCATCTTCAGTGGGACGATCTTCGCCATCTTTGTCTGGAATTCCCGATGCCTTGTCCAAGTCGGTTGGAATCTGCGATAGATGCCGTTCCATGAGGCCCACCCATTGCTGGGCGGCGGACCGGATGTGGACGAGGATCGCCGGAAGAGTCTGTTGTCCCAGCCCTGCAGGCTGATCTTCCGCCTGTTCCAAGAGGATTTCCGCGTAGCCGAGTATCTGGTTGATGGGCGTCCTCAAATCGTGGCGAACACTTCGCCAGTCTTTTGGTGCCTGAAATTCAGTAGGGTCCAAATGTCGGGAAACAAGCTCCAGCAACTGTCTGGCACTTCGGTGAATTTTCCGGAGGTCATTGGCCGTGATTTCCGGTAACTGTTCCTCTTCCAGGAGGACTTCGCAGTATCCCAGGATATGATTGATCGGCGAACGAAGTTCCTGCCGTATTTCGTCGAGGCTGCGAGGGCTCTTCATGAGGCGGGAGAGTGAGCGTCCGTGCTTACCAACTGGGCGGCAACCACCCGACCAGACTTTGGATGTGACCAATAAAGGCTTCTGTGGGATGGCAGCCAAACAAAATACCTCGAAAACAGGCAGTTTTCATCGGGCTTCGAGCTTGCGCCGCCGCAAGGGGTGGGGGCGATTCGGGTTTGTCGTTTGCGGTGCTGACTTTTGATGCGGCTCACGGTTGCAGAGCCTTGGCACCGCAGGCATTCTTGGCACACCGTATGAGACGCATTCTCCCGATCGCACTGGCCGTGGCCATGGCCTATGCGCCCACTGCATTGTCGGCCACAGGGCCCCTCCGCATCCTGTATGTGGGCGATCCGGTCACCGATTCCTCGAATCACTGCCACGCCCTGATGCAGAAGTGGGGGCGGGATGCCATTTGGTTTGATTACGTGACAGACCTGAATCAGGCGCCTTCGGGATGGAAGTCCACGATGGATGCGGTGGTGTTGGAGAACAGCCACCTCCAACTGGATGCGGATGCACCGCCGACCGTCGTTCCGCCGTCAGGCACTCCCGTGGAGGAGTGGGGCGAACTGTTTCGGACAAAGCTCCTGGCCGCAGCTGGGGAAAAACGGGTGGCGAACTGGCAGGCCGTCCTCGCTCAGCGCGAAGCCGAACAGCGGGAGCCCAATCCCAACGTGGCCAATTATGAGAAGCGCGCCACTGCGGTGACCTACCAGCATCCCTTTTCGGTCAAAGGCAGCGTCGAGCGTACCCAGGTGCCTGTGGACTGTCACTTGGAGCTGTTCGCCGGCGAACCAGAGATTGCCAAGCCGATTGCGATGGCCTGGGACGAACGAGGACGGCTCTGGATTTGCGAGACGCGCGACTATCCCCACGGGGTTCGTTCCTCGGGCGAAGGCAACGATTCGATCAAAATCTGTGAGGATACCGACGGTGACGGGCGTGCGGACAAGTTCACGATCTTTGCAGATCATCTCAACCTTCCGACGAGCCTCGTTTTCGCCCGAGGCGGGGTCATTGTGGCCCAATCACCCCGGTTCCTATTTCTCAAGGACACCGACGGTGATGACAAGGCGGACGTGCGCGAAGTGGTGATTGAAGGCTGGGGCATCGGGGATACCCATGCTCAAGCGAACAACCTCCATCGCGGCTTCGATAACTGGCTATACGGTTGCGTCGGATACTCGGGTTTCGAGGGGGATGTCGGGGGTGTTCACCGCCAATTTGGAATGGGAACCTACCGGTTTAAATCCGACGGGTCGGCCCTCGAGTTTTTGCACCAGTTTTCCAACAACTCCTGGGGGCAGAGTGTCAATGCGGCGGGCGACGATTTTGGCGGAACGGCCAATGGAGCCCCGATTTTCTACGGAGGCATCCCGGCCACAGCGTATCCCGCAGGCATGAAGGGGATGACTGCAAAAAAGATCAATCTCGAGGACAAGGCCCACCCGATCACTTCCAACTATCGGCAGGTGGACGTGTTCGGCGGCTACACGGCTGCAGCCGGGAGTGCCTTTATCTACTCATCCAATCTTCCTCCCCGGTTTCAGGGCAAGGCCATGGTCTGCGAGCCGACCATGAAGTTGATCTCGCTCATGGATGTGGTGCCTCGCGGCGCGGGTTACGTTGCCCGCGACAGTTTCAACCTATTGGCCAGCAGCGACGAATGGATGTCTCCCGTCTTCTCAGAAGTCGGACCCGATGGGGCGGTTTGGATTGCCGACTGGCAGAACTTCATCATCCAGCACAATCCGACGCCCAGTGTTGCGCGGGGTGGATATGAAGCCAAGACAGGGCCCGGCGGTGCCCATGAGAACCCGCTGCGGGACCATGAGCGCGGGCGCATCTATCGCCTGGTCTGGAACCATGCGACGCATACTACGGTGCGGTCATTGCGGGGAGCAGACGGCCCGACGCTGGTCAAAGCCCTGAACAGCGACAATCTGTTCTGGCGTCAGACAGCCCAAAGATTGCTGGTGGAAGGCAAGGTGACTTCTGCCGTTGACGCCCTGCGCACATCCGTGGCCGACCCTCAGTCGGGGCCAGCAGCGGTCCACGCATTGTGGTCCCTTCAAGGTCTCGGACAATTGGACGGTGCAACCCACCGACTCGCCCTGCTGTCGCGTTCGCCCGATCTGCGACGGAATGCGGTCCGGGCGCTCGGCTCGGACACCAATGCTCTCGGGCTTTATTTCAGTTCGGGCGTGGTTACCGATCCCGACCTCGTGACCCGCCTCGCGGCATTGGTCAAACTGGCCCAATTCCCCACCACCAAGGAGATTCAGACCCTGGTTGCCACTCTCTCTCGGAATCCCGTTCACCGGTCTGACGAATGGTTGAACGAGGCAACGCGGATCCTTTCCAAGGTTCACGACGTGCCCTTGTTCCAGGAAGGCCCCAATCTGCTGCCCAACGGTGGATTGGAGCAACTCGCTGCCGATGGTCTTCCCGAGGGATGGAAGCGTCGTGACTACGGAGACCGGGCCGCGAATGCTTCCGCCCATTGGGAATCCGTATCGGGTCCGGGCCAGAGTCATTCAGGCAGTCGCGCAGTGCGTTGCGTGTCCCAGGGAGGGGAGGCCGACACCAGTCTTCATGCAGAGGTGACCTTGAAGCCGAATACCGAGTACCGGCTTTCCGGCTGGGTCAAAGGCATCCAGTTGAGGGGAAAAATCAGTTTCAACGACCATCTGAACCGACCCGAAACCAGCCGGGTAACCAAGGATGGAGACTGGACTGAAGTCGAAGTCACCTACCGCAGCGGAAATGCAACCCAGGCCAGCATCAACATTTTGTTTGTGGCCAGGGGCGAGGGATACTTCGATGACGTTCGATTTTCCGAACTGCTGCCCATCGTAGATGCCAATGACACCGTTGTGGCGGCGGATCCCAAGCGTGGCGAGGATATCTTCTACCATCACACGGCCCGTTGTGTCCTTTGCCATATGGTGAAGGGCCAGGGGAGCACGGTGGGGCCTGCCCTCGATGGCATTGCCACCCGGAAGGACGCCTCCTACATCCGGGAGAGCCTGCTGGAACCCAACAAAGTGCTGGCCGCGGGTTACGAGGCGCTGGGTAACTCGCCGATGCCACCCATGGGCGAAATCTTCAACAACCAGGAACTCGCCGACATTCAGGCCTTTCTCCAGACCCTGAAGTAGCTCAAAGACCACCATCAACACCCGGTCGGTGGCCAGGCGTTTTCAAACAACTGACCTGTCCCCCAGTTTGAAATGCAGCCGGGTTTCGGGAACCCGGTTGCAGGTCAGAGGGCGGCGATGGCTTTGTCGAGGGCAGCGATGAGCACGTTCATGGTCGCTTCGGTCTCGTCGCCCATGTTGGAGATGCGGAAGGTGGTTCCCTTGATTTTGCCGTAGCCGCCATCAATGAGGAATCCTTGGTCCTTGACCAGCTTCTGAAACCGGGCGACGTCAATCACACGGCCACCGGGCTTCGCCCCATTGTTAAAACAAACGAGGGTTTTCGACTCGAAACCCGGCTCGGGAAACAGGGTGAGCCCATGCCTTGCGCCCCAATCCTTCAGTTGCTGGTTGGTGTGGGCATGCCGGGCATAGCGTGCCTCGAGGCCTTCAACGAAGAACTCCGACACCTTATCCGCCAGGGCGTAGACGTGTGAGATACTGGGAGTGCTGGGAGTCATGTTCTCCCGGGCGTTTTTCTCGAATTCGACGAAATCGAAATAGTATCCCCGGTCGGGAGCCGCAGCGGCCTTGGCCAGTGCGGCGGCCGAACAGGTGAAAACGGTCAATCCCGGAGGAAGGGCAAACGCCTTTTGGGTTCCCGCCAGAAGCACATCAATCCCGAGGGCATCAAATTCGATGGGAACGGCGGTCATGGAACTGACGGCATCCACGATAAACGTGACCTCGGGGAATTCCCGCTTGAGGGCGGCGATTTCTGCGAGGGGGCTCATCACTCCGCAACTGGTCTCATTGTGGATGAGGGTCAGGGCGTCGAATTCACCAGTCGCCAATCGGGACCGGATGGCCTCGGCACGAATGGGCGAACCCCAGGGAACCTGAAGGGCCTCGGCCGCCTTGCCGCACTTTTTCGAGACATCGAACCATTTGTCGGAAAAGGCACCACACATGCAGTTCAAAACCTTGCGGCCAACCAGGTTGCGAATGGCACCTTCCATCACGCCCCAAGCGGAGGATGTGCTGAGGTAGACCCATTGCCTGGTCCCCAACAGGGTTTGCAGCTTCGGTTGAAGACCTGCATACAGGTCTTTGAATCCCTGTCCGCGATGACCGATCATCGGGCGACAAAAGGCTTCGAACGTCCGGGGACTGACCTCGACCGGTCCTGGAATGTGCAACTTGACGTGCGCCATAATAAAGACCGGGAACTTTCCACACTCGATCCCGGGATGCAACGACCAAGCGTGACAGGTCTCACCCTTGCCCGGGCCCCTGCCTCTGGCACCTTCACGCTCCTGTGTTGCGTCCAGCGCCCCCCCCATCTCCGACTCGAAAGCCGATTTCGGTCGTCCGGGCGCTGGGGTTGGTCACGCGGTTTCTGGGAAACCGCCCCGGGTTTGTTGCGGTCTCCATCGGTCTGCTGATGTTCAATATCGGCATTGAACTCTCGATGCCGCAGTTCCTGGGGAATGCCATCACGGAGTTGGGTCGACACACCGGTGAAACCGGGTTTCACTCCACAGGATTCAAGGCGCTGAGCTTTTCCGTGGCGCTGTTCTTTTTTTTGGTGGTGGTCCGAACCTGCGTGGGGCTTTTCCTGGGTCCCCTGCGAAACCTGACCGCACAGCGAACCTTGGGCGACCTGCGTGCAGCAGTGTACGATGCCCTCCAACGCCAAAGCTTTGCCTGGCACGACAACGCGCGCACCGGGGAATTGATCTCCCGGAGCAGCACCGACATTTCGCGCCTTCAGGAGTATATCTTCGTCTGTCTGCTGTTTTCAGTCGACGTGGTGGCCGGGCTGTTGGGAACCATGGTCTTCATTTTTTCCATCAGCCTCATGCTGGGTTGGCTGACATTGGTCGCCCTTGTTCCCACGGTCGTGGCCATGGCCTATTTCGCGGTGCAACTTCAGCCGCGCTGGCGGAAGGTCCACGACCGCCATGGCGAGATGAGCACGGTCATTCAGGAGAACATCGCTGGAGTCCGGGTGGTGAAGGCGTTCGCACGCGAGTCGGATGAAATCTCGAAATTCAGGGCGCGGAAGGAGGCCTTCCTGCTGGAACTGACCTCGACGGTCAACTATTGGGCGGCCCGCGTTCCTCTGGCCCAATTTCTCTTTGGCTTGGGCGTCCCCCTGGTGCTCTGGGTCGGGGGACGTCAGGTCATCCGCCATGAATTGGAACTGGGACAACTCGCGAAGGTCATCTTCTATCTTTTGGCCCTGGGAAACCGGATTGGAGTGATCGGACAGATCACCAGTATCATTCAAAACGCCGGTTCGAGCGCCCAGCGGGTGTGTGAAGTGCTGCTCGCGCCCGTCTCACTTCGCCCGGGAAACCGGATACTGGAGTCCTCGATTGCGCCAGCATCGATTCGTTTTGACCACGTTTCCTTTACCTACTCTTCAGAACCGTCACTGGCGGCGGAGAGTCTCGACCCAGCCCCGCCCCGTCCGACGGCTCCTGAGCGGTCGGCCAAACGCCATGCGCTGGACCAGCTCTCCTTCTTCATTGCCCCGGGCGAGACAGTCGCTCTGGTGGGGCCCACAGGCGGGGGTAAATCGACGCTTCTGTCGTTGATCCCGCGATTTTACGATCCCACCACCGGGACCGTCGAAATCGATGGGATCGACGTTCGGACCCTGGACTTTGTCTCCCTTCGACGTGCGATTGGGATTGTTTTTCAGGAGACGTTTTTGTTCAGCGCGTCGGTGGCGGACAATATAGCCCTCGGGAATCCGTCGGCGAACCGGGAGCAGATTGAGGCCGTCGCCCGCATGGCCCGAGCCCACGGTTTCATTTCGGAACTGGCGCAGGGATACGACACCATCATCGGTGAGCGGGGTATCTCGCTCAGCGGCGGCCAGCGTCAACGCATCGCCATTGCACGGGCCCTGCTGAAGGAACCGCGTATCTTGCTGTTGGACGACGCAACGAGTGCCGTCGACCCGGGCACGGAGCGGGAAATTCGGGAGGCCATGTCCGGCCTGCTGGGAGGGCGGACCACCCTTCTGGTCACGCAACGGGTATCAACGGCCCGGCTGGCAGACCGGATCCTGTTCATCGACGGAGGCCGGGTGGTTGAAGAGGGATCGCATGCCGCCCTGATGGCCCGCGGGGGTGCCTATGCGGCATTGTTCCAGAGCCAGCTTGAACCCCGCGCAATTCACTGACCATGGCCACCCACGACGACATTGCGTTGGATGAGGAATTTGCCCAGGCGGAGATGCGGGGGAGTGTCCTGCGCCGATTGTTCAGCTATGCCCGACCGTATCGCCGGACCTACCTGTTCAATATTGTCCTGACCCTGGTTGCCACAGCTTCGGGTTTGGTCGGTCCCAAGCTGATCCAGCTGGGAATTGACCGGCAGTTGACCGGGAATCCGGAACCCGAGAAGGCGATGCGGGGCATCCTCATCGTCAGTGGCCTGTATCTGGCCAACCTACTCCTGGGTTGGGCCCTCTCCGTCGCGCAGGTCAGCTCTGCAATTCGTGTGGGCCAGGGAACAATGAACGATTTGCGGATGGCGGTCTTCGAACACATCCAGGCCCTGTCCCTCAACTATTTCGACAAGACGCATCAGGGACGGATCATCGCCAGGGCCGATTCCGACATCGACAGTCTCGATCGGCTTCTGACCTGGGGTGCCTCCCAGTTTCTTTCGAGCGTGGTCACCCTCCTGGGGGTTCTGGCGCTGATGTTTCACTACGACTGGATGCTGACCCTGGCCATTTGCACGGTTCTACCGCCGCTCGCGGTGGCCACCTACTGGTTCCATCGGCGGGGGCGGGAGGCCTATCGAAAGCTCCGGGGAACCATGTCCCGCCTGACGGCCTCTACGGCGGAGAACATCAGCGGGGTGCGGGGGGTCCAGGCTTTCACCCGCGAAGAGCACAACTTTGACCGATTCAGGGAATTGCACGATGACTTCATCCAGCGATGGGTGGGTTCGGCGAGGGTCTTCCACACCTACATGCCGGCAGTCAACCTCTTCGCCGGCATGTCCACCGCCATTCTGCTGGGCTTTGGTGGGTGGCGGGTGCTTGAAGGGCATCTCACCGTGGGGGCGCTCGCGGCATTTGTGCTGTATCTGGGTATGTTTTTCGGTCCCGTCCAAACGATTGGCGACCTTTACAACGCCGTGCTTTCCTCGCTGGCAAGCGCTGAGCGCATTTTCGGTCTGCTGGACACACCGCCCCAGGTGCGCAATCGCCCTGGAGCCCCTGACCTTCCGGCGCTGCGGGGAAAAGTTGAGTTTGATCTGGTTCGATTCCGCTATGATTCCACGCCGGAGGATCAGTGGATTCTGCACGATATTTCATTTGTAATCGAGGCCGGACAAACCGTCGCGTTCGTCGGCCACACCGGCTCGGGCAAGACGAGCATCATCAGTCTTCTTGCCCGCTTTTACGAACCCCAGTCCGGTTCGATCCGGCTGGATGGCCATGACATTGGAGCCCATACCATCGAGTCGCTTCATCGACAGTTGGGCATTGTTTCACAGGAAAATTTCCTCTTCACCGGCACGGTGCTGGACAACCTGCGTTTTGGCCGCCCGGAGGCCAGCCTGGAGGAGGTCGATGCCGCTGCGCGCAAGCTGGGAACCGACGAGGTGATTCGCCGCCTGCCGGACGGCTACCAAACCCGGGTGGGGGAACGGGGTGGAAGTCTCAGTGCGGGCGAACGTCAATTGATCACGATGACACGCGCCATGGTGGCCGAGCCCCGCATCCTGATCCTCGATGAGGCCACCAGTGCGGTGGATCCCCAGACGGAACGGATGATCCAGCATGCTCTGGAGGTGCTCTTTGCCCGTCGAACGAGCTTTGTCATTGCCCATCGATTGAGCACCGTGCGTCATGCCGACCTGATTCTTGTGCTCGATCACGGTCGGATTGTGGAGCGAGGGACCCACGTCGAACTCCTCGCCCTGGGCGGCACGTATGCCCGCCTGCACGCGGAGTTTGTCCGGGATGTGTAATTCCTTGGGCGGTTAAGACCGTTTTCAATCCGGACGCGGACATCGGATGGAATCCCGGTTGAATTCTCCAATGGATTGGTTTCAGCCCGGGAGTACTCTCGCCCCATGACCGACTTGGAACGGCAGGCGATTTGGGGTGTCTGCCAGCAGGCGACCATGGCCGACGGCTCGGCATCCAGCGCCGAACAACAGGCGCTCCGCAAGGCCACCGACCGACTGGGGATTTCGCCTCCGCCGGGAGGAGTTTCAGAGACGCCGGACCTTGGGGCAATCACGGCTCCGCTGCGAGGGAGTGGACATGAAGCGACGGCGTTGGAACTGGCTTGGGGAATTTGTGCCGCCGACGGCCCACCAAACCGGGCCGAGCAATGGTTTTTGGAGGCGCTCCGGGGCAGTCTCTCGGTCCCGACAGAAACGGCGGAGGACATTCGCCGACGGGTTGCAGCGCTGGTAGCGACTCCCATTCCCGCATCGACGGCCATTCCTCCTCCCCCGGCTCCACCCGTGATTCCGGGGACGAGCGCCACTCCGGTCGCACCGGACCTCGAAGAGACGGTGCAAAACGCCGCCATCATGGCGGGTGCCCTGGAGTTGTTGCCGCACACGCTGGCGACGTTGGCGATTGTCCCGTTGCAGATGCGTCTCGTCTATCGGGTGGGTAAGGCGTACGGCTATGAACTGGATAGCGGCCATGTCCGGGAATTTCTGGCTGTTGCCGGGGTGAGCATGGCGTCCCAGGTGGTGGAGGGCTTTGCCGAACGGACCGCGCGCGGACTTTTCGGCAGCCTTCTGGGCGGTTTTGTCGGGCATCTGGCTTCCCAAGCCACCGGCTCCGGGGTGGCCTTTGCCTCCACCTATGCGGTGGGTGAACTCGCGCGACAGTATTATGCAGCCGGACGAAGCTTTAGCGCCATACAGCTTCGGGAGGCCTATGATCGCCTCCTCGAGCGCGGGCGGGCATTGCAGTCGGGTTTTGGTCCCCGGATTCGAAGTCAGGCCCAGCGTATCGACACGTCCACGTTGGCATCCTTGGTCCGGGGTTGAGTTTCGGGTTTCGGCATCCGGGCATCGTAATCTGGCCGAACTTCGGATGGTAGGCACCCAAGTCCCTGTGCGACACCTTCCGGCTCTTGGATCTGGCAGTCGTCGACGATCGCTGCTGTCTGGGAATGCATCCTCAGGCCAGGATGCCCTTGACCACTTCCCCGTGCACGTCGGTGAGCCGGAAATAGCGGCCCTGGAACTTGAAGGTCAAACGGGTGTGATCGATCCCCAACTGCTGCATGATCGTCGCCTGGAGATCGTGCACATGGACGGGGTTTTCCTCGAGATTGTAACCAAAATCGTCGGTTGAGCCGTACGAGATGCCGCGTCGGATTCCGGCTCCGGCCATCCAACTCGTGAAGCACCGGGGATGATGGTCCCGTCCATAATCGGTTTCCGTCAGCTTGCCTTGGGAATAGTTGGTTCGCCCAAACTCGCCGCCCCAGATCACCAGGGTGTCGTCGAGGAGACCCCGCTGTTTTAGGTCGGTCAGGAGGGCATAGCACGGCTGATCGACATCCTGACATTGACGTCGGATGCCGCCCGGCAAGCCTCCGTGATGGTCCCAACCCGGATGGTAAAGTTGGATGAAACGGACATTCCGTTCCGCCAGACGCCGTGCAAGAAGGCAGTTGGCCGCAAAGGTGCCTGGAGTCCGGGCATTGGGCCCGTAGAGTTCATAAACGGAATCGGGTTCGTGGCTGATGTCCGTCACCTCCGGCACGCTGGTTTGCATGCGATAGGCCATTTCGTACTGCGCCACGCGTGAATTGATTTCGGGGTCGCCGATATCCTGATATTGGAGCGCATTGAGCTCGGCGAGCCGGTCCAACAGATCGCGGCGACCAGACGCCGTGATGCCCGAAGGGTTTTGGAGGAAGAGCACCGGGTCGCGTCCATTTCGAAACTGGACCCCCTGGTAGGTACTGGGCAGGAAGCCGTTTCCCCAAAGCCGGGAATAGAGCGGTTGATCGATTCGGTCCTTCGAACTGAGAACCACGAATGCAGGAAGATTCTCATTGGCACTCCCGAGCCCGTAGCTCACCCAGGCCCCCATGCTGGGTCTTCCCGCCAATTGAGAGCCGGTCTGGAAAAAGGTGATGGCCGGGTCGTGATTGATGGCCTCGGTGTGCATCGACTTGACGAAGCACAGATCGTCGGCGAGACGGGAAGTCCATGGCAGGAGATCGCTGATCCACGCACCGGATTTTCCGTGCTGCTTGAATTTAAAAACCGAGCCGGCCAGGGGAAGCCGCGCCTGGTTGTTGGTCATGCCGGTCAACCGCTGTCCGCGCCGGACACTGTCCGGCAGATCCTCCCCCTGGTGCTGGTTCAAGGTTGGCTTATAATCAAACAGGTCCAGTTGGGATGGACCGCCGCTC